>Ga0265299_10000803_pt1 | contig 38011 bp, 30 predicted proteins | sample AusTroGonzalo_MG_4_FD_193485 | JGI IMG/M metagenome (GOLD analysis project Ga0265299, IMG submission 193485) | Bovine rumen microbial communities from tropical cattle in Woodstock, Queensland, Australia - Gonzalo_02 | ecosystem: Host-associated > Mammals > Digestive system > Stomach > Rumen ... | reverse complement strand
TTGTACTCTGCGACGGCAACGACATGCGCCACATTGGCGGTATCGGCGTTGGCGGCGGCACGCTCGCCGGCCTGTCGCGTATCATGCTGAACACCAGCGACATCAAAGCCGTCTCGGCTATGGCCGAACAGGGCGACATCAAGAAGGTGCACCTCCTCATCGGCGACATCTCTGCCGAGCCTCTGCCCGGACTGCCCATGGACGCCACCGCCAGTATCTTTGCCAAGGCCCAGAACGATGCGCCGAAGGAGGACATCGCCGCCGGCATCATCTCCATGGTGCTGCAGACCATCGGCTCTGCCGCCTGGCTGTCGAGCCGCGGCAGCGACATCCGCGATTTCGTGCTCATCGGCAACCTGACACTCCTGCCACAGTGCAAGGACGTCTTTCCCCCGTTGGAGCAGCTCTACGACATCCGCTTCCACATACCGAAGTATTCGCAGTATTGCACCGCCATTGGTGCAGCACTCAGCTACAAGAAATAATCAGCTGAAGCCTGATGATTAAAACCTCCGAAGCCCACCGCTTCGGAGGTCTTCTTTCGCCAGATACCCCACGAGTTTTGAAAAATACTCCATGACTTTCGCGAAATACTCCATGAGTATTTTTCAAAACTCGTGGAGTATTTTCTGAGAATCGTGCCGTCCAAAAAGAGGGAATTCAAAAAGATACTCACCATACTCACCCGCGAATCGCAAAACGCCCATCTGCAGGGGCTTTGCGCCCTGTTCGCCATAGCCACATACTCACCCGGATACTCACCACAGACCTCACCCAACACCTCACCTTCGTGCCGTTTCACTTCAGAGGCTTACCGTTCTCCCAGACCGACAAATTCCCACGTCGGTGACTAGTCTGGTGAGCAACTGGGTGAGTATGTGGGTGAGTATCTCATTTCCTCAAACCCTTTATCCATCGGCCTTTCAGCCCTGTTGGGTGAGTATGGTGAGTGGTTTTTCAAATTTGCAACAAAAATAGTTTCTAATCCTTTTTCTTGCAACTTTCAGAAATAATACCTATCTTTGTAGCGACAAAGCATTATAACAATGAGTCCAGTATTCAGAACACAAGCTGAATGAAATAAAAGATAGTTGAGAAAAATGCAGACAGTTTCAAGAAACAATTCCGCCAACACGTTGGTAAGCGTATTGATGATTAATGCACAGGGAATCATGCTTTCCGTGCAGGGACAGGATTATTTCCTGTCCTATAACCGTATTCCATGGATGCAGGACGCTCCTATCCGTAGTGTACTCAACGTTCAGATGTCCGGTCCTGAGGCTATTGAATGGCCTGATCTTGACGTAGATCTTGAAATAGACAGCCTTCGTCACCCAGAACGTTATCCACTTGTCATCAAGCGGAACCCAATGGATTTTATCAAAGCATAAATTGAAAAGATATTTGTATAACCAAACCCTACTGCGTATGATGACATAACGACAAAATAAGGACATAAGACATTGGACGTCCACTTTTGATTCTTGCTGTTCGATAATTGGGGAATTAGACGACATCTATCAAGAACGAAGGTAGATTGTTCACGCCGTTCGGCGTGGGCATTTACTCGTTTAAGATAGATAGGTTATCCCCAATACCTCGAACAACGTAAGCGAAGTAAACTGCTCACGTTTTTCTTTTGTGCTTTTTTGAACGAATAACCTTTAGACAAATAAAATTATGAAAAAACAACTTATACTTTTCCTTGCCACTCTTCTACCGATGATAGCAAGTGCTGACGCAAGTGGAACTTGTGGCGATAACCTCACGTGGACTTATGTCGAAGCCACTCATACGCTTACCATTTTTGGTAAGGGTAGTATGGCGAACTACAGTGATGAGGATACTCCTTGGTTTATATATAAAAGAGAAATTACAAAGGCTATTATTGAAAATGGAGTGACGAGTATCGGAAACAGTGCTTTCGCATTTTGCATCGGCTTAACATCCATTACCATTCCCAACAGCGTGAGGACAATCGGATATCGTGCTTTCTCTTGCTGCTTCGGTCTGACCTCCATCACCATTCCCAACAGTGTGACGAGCATCTACTACAACGCTTTCGCAAACTGCGGCAGACTTACATCCATCACCATTCCAAACGGCGTGACGACCATCGGTAACGGAACATTCGGCGGCTGCTTCGGTCTGACCTCCATCACCATTCCCAACAGCGTGACGAGCATCGGAGAAGGTGCTTTCTCTGGCTGCAGCGGTCTGGCCTCAATCACGATTCCCAATAGCGTGACGAGCATCGGCGAATCTGCTTTCGAAGATTGCAGCTGCCTAACCTCCGTTACAATTCCCAATAACGTGACGAGCATCGGAAACTATGCCTTCGGTGGCTGCAGTGGCCTGATATCCGTTACAATCTCCAACAGTGTAACAAGCATCGGAAACTATGCTTTTGAAGGCTGTGACAAACTTATGACTGTTAACTCTGAAATCACGGAGCCATATAACTGCACAAATATCTTTTCGACAAACACCTATCGTAAAGGAACGCTTTACATTCCTGCAGGTACGAAGGACTTGTACACACGTTTCGACGGTTGGCGAGAGTTCCTGAAGATTGAAGAAGTGGGAGGTGCGCCTGAAGAGAATGTTTGGCTGACCTTGAAAGACAGTCAAGGCGCTTCAAAGCTGAAACTGAAGAAAGGCGTAGAGCAAGAACTGGTGATTACGCCCGAGGAAGGCTGGAAGCTGCTGATGGTGACGATGGACGGCACGGACATAACGGCACAGGTGAAGAACGGCAATAGCTTCACGACACCAGCCATCATGCAGGATGCCGTCATAACGATAGTCTACGAGCAGGAAGTGCCGTCGGAAGTAGCTGGTCCAAGGCCATCGAAGGCCAACGTCAAGGTGGTTGACGACGGTGTCATCATCTCAAACGCAGAGCCAGACACAAACTGCGTGGTCTATCAGTCTAATGGTCAGCAAGTGACAAGTATCGTTGTTGATGGCGATAGTCGCAAAATCACGCTACAGAAGGGACAGGTATATATCCTGACCCTTGGCGACAGAACACTGAAATTTGCATTGTAATATCGCGCTGAATATTGAAAATTATTCATCGTCTATGGTCAGCTTCAGCAATGACGGCATCGGTGAGCGACTAGAACGCTATCGCGTGGCAACATCTTCTTTCCGTGAGAATTACGGGACGTTAACGGGAGGAGTCACAACGACTCCTCCCGTTTCTCTTTCCCTTTATTTATCAGCGTATCAAGGGTATCATAGGTGTATGTGAGGTCTTTCTACGAAAAACTATTCAGACCGCACTTCTTCCCACATTAACACGGAACCGTTGCGACGAGCGGGGTCAGGACCAGCGAAGTCCCAAGAATAGGGACTGCCTGTGGTGGGGCTCTTGCCCAGGTACTTGTGGTTCTTCAGCGACAGCAGCATGAAGTCGTGGTCGAGGTAGTCCTGCCACAGGAACGTTGTGCGGTCGACATCATCAGCAGAAAGGATGGTTGCTCCGCCTGCAAAGGGTGCATCGGAGGTGTAGAAGCGCACGTCGCCTGGCAGTCCGTCGCCATAAACCTTCACGTAGCGGCCGTCAGCGCATTGCAGGGCGACACGTCCTTGTCCGCGGTCGATGACCTTAAACTGCGTCAGCTCGCTCTTGTCGCCAGCGTGGGTATCGTGGAGCATACCGTGTTTCAGGGCGATGGCAGGACGGCCCGTCGCCTTGTTGATGATGCGGATGGTCTTGCCATAGGGAATATTCTGACTGCGGTCAGCCATTGGTTCGTCAACAGTAAAGTTATCAAACTCAGCAAAGCCGCCGTTCTTACCTTTCACGTTGAAGGCAAAGAGGGCGTGGCGCGAGCCCTGGAAAGTAATGAGCTGATAAGTCAGCGGCATCATGCGACCCAGCGCCTGGAAGTTCTGGCCGTCTGTTGAGTAGGCATACTGCATCTGGTCGTTATCGTAGTCGCCGATGCAGCGAAGCCAGATTTTCCCGTTGGTCAAAACGACGGGCACACTGACAGTGTCGTTTGTCATCTGTTCGAAACAGCGCAGGGTATATTCACCCCCTCTACGGGAGGGGGCTGAGGGGAGGCTTATACCAATCCATGAACAGGGAATATTGATATTACCCAAACCAGCAACGTCACCATCCTTCATACCCTTGACGAAAAGTTCGACGGTAGCAATGCTCTTCGGACCGATGACACGCTGAGTAAGCGTGTTGCGGGCCCACATCAGTTGCTCAGCGGGCTGCGACTGGATGCGCAGACGGCCACCTTTGAGGCTCCACATCTTGTCGTCGGGATTATGGTTCCACTGCCAGACAGGCTTCAGCGTCTTTCCATTGAAGTCGTCCGAACGGTCGTAGGGGGCACGCATAGGCTGCGGTTCCTCGCCGATGCCGTAGCAGCCCAGCTTTGTGTCGGGCTTGAACCACGTACGGGGCGCACGGCCCAGGTTGCCTTTCAGTCCCACCATCGGCCAACCGTCTTCCCACGTCATCGGCATCAGACAAACGGTGCGGCCAATGGAGTGGAAGTCCTGCATGAAGAGTGCCCACCACGTGCCGTCCTTAGCCTGCACGATACCGCCCTGATGGGCGTTGTCACAACCCGTAGCGTCAGGACTGGCTGGGGCGACGCCAAACTTCGTGCCGTCCTCGCCGATGCGGTATTTCGTGCCACGAGGTACCGTCGTGCGGCCCACGCCGTGATAGCCATAGGTCTCGTCGGCCTCGATGACGCGTGTCTCGTAAGGGCCCCAGATGTTCTTGGAGCGCGAGCAGACCGTGCGGCCGTTAGGTGAATAGTCGGTGGAGATGAGGTAGTACATACCATTAATCTTATACATGTGGTGTCCCTCACCGATACCATTACCCTCGGGAATGATGACACGATCACTGCCCTCGACGGGACCGCTCATATCAGGCTTCAACTCCGTACAATGTACCTCGCCATACTTATGGATGGCATATATCTTACCATCGTCATCGAAGAGCACGCCAAGGTCGTAGATATTCCCCTGCATGTTATGATGCGTCCACGGACCACGGATATCTTTAGCCGTATAGCACTGCAGGCCCTTGCCATTAACGTTAGAGAAGACATAGAACTGACCGTTGGCATAACGGATACATGGTGCCCAGATGCCCTGACCATAGATTTCCTGATGATTCTTCAGCGCAAACTTATCCTCGGGGAAGTCGAAGCGATCAAAGCAGTAGCTGATGTTCTCCCAGTTTACCAGGTCTTTGGAGTGGAGAATGACAAGGCCCGGCACCGAATGCATCGTCGTACCTGCCAGATAGTAGTCGTCACCCACACGAATGACATCCGGGTCGCTGAACTCATCGTAGAACAGCGGATTGGTAAACGTGCCGTTACCATTGTCGGCAGTCCACGACGTTGTTTGTGCATGGCCAAGGATTGTCATACCGGCGAATAGCCAGAAAGCCAATAGGCGGTTGGAGGACTTAGTTCTTAATGAACCAATAATAAATGGATTCTTTTTCATTAGTTGTTATGAAAGGGATTTGTTCTACTTACCAACTTTTGTCGCAAAGTTACGAATAAACAGGTGAACATCCAAATTATTTCGCATTTTTCTGATTCCTCGGGATGCAAGTACAAAAAATCCGCTGACTCACAATGAATCAGCGGAATAATTATTGGTGGTCGAGGTGACAGGACTCGAACCTGCGACAGCCTGGTCCCAAACCAGGAACGCTACCAACTGCGCTACACCTCGATTTTTGCGGATGCAAAGGTACGAAAATAAATTAAGAGTTAAGAGTTAAGAATTAAGAAAAGCACTATTGTTAACAATAATTTGCACAACAAGTTTTCCTAACTCTTAATTCTTCATTCTTAATTACTTGATGATGCCCTGCTCCTGGAAAATCTTCTTCAGAGCCACCACTGAGCGGTCAACCTGCTCCTTAGTGTGGGTGGCCATCAGTGCATAGCGCACGAGGGTGTCCTGCGGAGCGCATGCGGGCGGGATGACAGGATTGATGAATACGCCAGCCTTGAAGGCGAGGGCGGTAACCAGGAAGGTCTTCTCCATGTCGCGCACATAAAGGGGGATGATGGGGCTCTCGGTGTCGCCAATCTCGAAGCCCTCTTCGCGGAAACGCTTCAGTGCGTAGTTGGTGACATCCCAAAGGGCCTGTATGCGCTCGGGCTCCTGCTGGATGATGTGCAGAGCCTCAAGGGCAGCTGCCGTAGCGGCAGGAGTGTTAGATGCTGAGAAGATGTAGGTGCGACAGGTGTGGCGCAGCCAGTTGATGGTATCGCTGTCGGCAGCGATGAAACCACCGATAGAGGCCAAAGACTTCGAAAAGGTACCCATGATGAGGTCAACCTCATCGGTCAGTCCGAAGTGGTCGCAGACACCGCGTCCCTGGCGACCAAAGACACCCAGGCCGTGAGCCTCATCGACCATGATAGAGCAATTATACTTGTGCTTCAGCTCGACGATTTCGGGTAACTTAGCAAGGTCACCTTCCATTGAGAAGACACCATCGATAACGATGAGCTTGATGGCCTCATGAGGGAGCTTCTGGAGCACACGCTCGAGGTCGGCCATATCGTTGTGCTTGTAGTGCAGCTGCTTGGCGAAGGCCAGACGGCGACCGTCAACGATAGAGGCGTGGTCGCGATCATCGCAGATGACGAAGTCGTCCTTGCTCAGCAGTGCGGGGATAACGCCCTGATTGACAGAGAAGCCCGTCGAGAAGCACAGACAGTCGTCCTTACCGATGTATTCAGATATTTCTTTCTCCAGTTGTACGTGCAGGTCGAGTGTTCCGTTGAGGAAGCGACTACCAGCACAACCTGAACCATATTTGTCAAGCGCAGCCTTTGCAGCATCAATGATGCGCTGGTCACCCGTCAGGCCTGTATAGGCATTTGAGCCAAACATCAAGACCTTGTGGCCACCCATTTCAACTTCCGTGCCCTGTTTTCCTTCGATAGCACGGAAATAAGGATAAACGTCAGCCGCCATAAACTTCTGCGGCTCACGATAACTCTTGTATCTTTCTTGTAACTGTCCCATTCCGATATAGGTATCGTTTACTAGTTTTTTCTAACAGGCTGCAAAGTTACACATTTTTTATGAATCCCTGCACATTTTTCTCAATAAATGTGCATTTTACGAAATTTTTACGCAAAAACGCTCCTACGTTTCAGGGATTTTTCGTACTTTTGCATGACATGAAAGAGAAAAAGACAACCATCACCTTCATCATCAACCCCATCTCGGGTACGAGTTCGAAGGAGGACTTTCCACAAATCGTCGGACAGTTGATTGACCGTGACCGTTTTGATGTGGAGATTGTCTTCACTGAATATGCCGGTCATGCCGCCGAGATAGCCAAAGAGCGTGCCCAGCAAGGACGTGATGTGGTTGTTGCTGTGGGTGGCGATGGTACCGTCAACGAGGTGGCGCGTTCGCTGACGCACACCGACACGGCATTGGGTATCATCCCCTGCGGCTCGGGCAACGGACTGGCTCGCCACCTGCGGCTGCCGTTGGATATCAAGAAAGCGCTGGGGGTCATCAATCAGTGTCACATTGAGGCCTTCGACTACGGCGTCATCAACGACCTGCCGTTCTTCTGCACCTGTGGCATGGGCTTCGATGCCTTCATTTCACTGAAATTCGCAGAAGCGGGCAAGCGCGGTCCTATCACCTATGTGGAGAACGTGCTGAAGGAGGGACTGAAATACAAGCCGGAGACATACACCGTTGAGGACGAGACGGGCACGATGCGCCATAAGGCATTCCTCATCGCCTGCGCCAATGCATCACAATATGGCAACAATGCCTACATTGCTCCCGGTGCGACGATGAAGGATGGCAAGATGGACGTCATCATCATGGAGCCCTTCAATGCTCTCGATGCCCCTCAGATAGCTGCCGACCTGTTTATGAAGACGCTGGGCAACAACTCGAAAATCAAGACTTTCCGTGCCAACCACATACGCATTAAACGTAAGCAGCCGGGAGCCATCCACTTCGACGGCGACCCTGTCATGACCGACTGTGACATAGACGTACACATAGAGCATCTGGGCATCCGCATCATCACCGACGCCAAGGCTGCCGAGGACAGCGCACAGCCCAACCCCGTTCTGAATGCATTCAGCGACTTGTTTAATAATATAAATAATGTACGCGAAGATATCGGAAAGCAGGGGCGACGCATACAGGTCATCAACAAACTGATGCTACGCCGACTATCGAAGTTGTAGAGGGGAGAGGTTATAGGTTATAGGTTATAGGTTATAGGTTATTGGTTATAGGTTATTGGTTATAGATAAGAGATGTGGCAGTATTGTGTAGTAACCATCGTTTTAGTTTTTGCCGTAGGCTATGCCGTATGGCGAATACGTCAGAACCTGCGGAACGAAAGCCCCTGCTGTGGCTGCGAGGGCTGCGAAATGTGCAAAGAAATGAAAAAACACGGTTGTAAGGACAAAAAAGAATGCCAAAAATTTGGCTGTTCCGAAATTAATTAGTACTTTTGCACCCGCTAAACCGATTTGGTGCCTTGGATGAGTGGCTTAGTCAACGGTCTGCAAAACCGTCTACAGCAGTTCGAATCTGCTAGGCACCTCCCCAGCGGGAATCTCTTAACAGAGGTTCCCGCTTTTCTTTTATCCACAAGCCTTCTTCCCCACCCTCACCTGCTTCTCCAGGAACTTCGCCGTTGTTGCCGCACACAATGAAGCGCCCATTTTTGCACCATCAGAGAATTGACATAAATCAATTTCTTTACAAAAAGATAGATTTTTCGCAAATTTCCTGATAAAATGTTTGGTATTTCAGATTTTTGATGTAATTTTGCAACCCGAAAGAGAAATCTCTCGCTTAACTGTAAAAAATCCATTATCAATAGTATTAACAACAAAAAAAGGAAAAAAGATTATGAACGCAGCACAAGTTGTTGAAGATCTCAAAAAGAGATTCCCCAATGAGCCGGAGTACATCCAGGCAGTTTCTCAGGTTCTTCCCACCATCGAGGAGGAGTACAACAAGCACCCCGAGTTCGAGAAGGCAAACCTCATCGAGCGTCTTTGCATTCCCGATCGTGTGAACGAGTTCCGTATTACCTGGGTTGACGATAAGGGTAATGTCCAGACAAACATGGGCTACCGTATCCAGCACAACAATGCCATTGGCCCGTACAAAGGCGGTCTGCGTTATCACAAGTCTGTAAACCTGGGTATCTTGAAGTTCCTTGCCTTCGAGCAGACCTTCAAGAACTCTCTGACTACTCTGCCTATGGGTGGTGCCAAGGGTGGTTCTGACTTCTCTCCCCGTGGCAAGAGCGATGCTGAGGTTATGCGTTTCTGCCAGGCCTTTATGAACGAGCTCTACCGCGTTATCGGTCCCGATGAGGACGTTCCCGCTGGTGACATCGGCGTTGGTGGCCGTGAGGTTGGTTACCTGTTCGGACAGTACAAGAAGCTCACACACCAGTTCCAGGGCGTGCTCACTGGTAAGGGTATCCCCTTCGGTGGTTCACTGATCCGTCCTGAGGCTACTGGTTACGGTACCGTATACTTCCTGACTTCTATGCTGGCTACTCGCGGCATCGAACTGAAGGGCAAGAAGGTGCTGATCTCTGGTGCTGGTAACGTGGCTCAGTATGCTGCTGAGAAGTGCCTGCAGCTGGGTGCAATCCCCATGACAATGTCTGACTCTGACGGTTACATCTACGATCCCGATGGCATCGATCGCGCTAAGCTCGACTACATCATGGAGCTGAAGAACGTTGAGCGTGGACGTATCAAGGAGTATGTTGAAGAGTATCCCACAGCCAAGTACTACGAGGGCAAGCGCCCCTGGTACGAGAAGGCCGACATCGCTCTGCCCTGCGCTACTCAGAACGAGATCAACGGCGACGAGGCTGCTGCATTGGTGAAGAACGGCGTTATCGCTGTTGCCGAGGGTGCCAACATGCCTTCACTGCCTGAGGCTATCAAGATTTTCCAGGACGCTAAGATTCTCTACGCTCCCGGTAAGGCTTCTAACGCTGGTGGTGTATCAGTATCTGGTCTTGAGATGTCTCAGAACTCTGAGCGTCTGAGCTGGACTGCTAAGGAGGTCGACGACTACCTGAAGCGCATCATGAACGACATTCACGAGAACTGCGTGAAGTACGGTACTCAGGCTGACGGTTACATCAACTACGTGAAGGGCGCTAACGTTGCCGGCTTCATGAAGGTTGCCAAGGCCATGATGGCTCAGGGCATCGTATAAGCTCGACGAAGTCAAGGTTATTTACGATGATGAAAAGCATCGTATAAGCTCGACGAAGTCAAGGTTATCACGATGATGATATGCATCGCATAAGCTCGACAAGCATACAGTTATTACAATTATAAGAAAAGGCTGGGATTTCTCCCAGCCTTTTCTGTTTCTATACTATTGCAGTTTCGGTTTCAGCTCGTCGGGCGAGTCGTTGGTAAACATATTGACTGGCGGAGCCTGACGAGTGAAGAAGTGCTCAATCGTCTCTGGCTGAAGCTGTAGCGATGGCTGGAAGTCGGCACTTGACATATAGCGCAGCAGCGCATAGCGCATCTGACGAGCCACCACACGGCGGTCAATGTCGCTGCGGAGATCCATCGTCGTCATCAACAGGCGTCCCTTCCCCACTCTGGCCTCAACAATCATGCCGAGTTTGCGCGACACATGCCATGTATCGATGGGCTGCACAGGCGACTGGTAGTCGGCAGGCAGTTCGCGGAGGTTCATCACCTGCGCCTTGTTCAACAACTCCCACCAGTTCAGGTTCGACCATGAATCGGTGGGGAAATCATACTTAAACAAGGGGTGCGACATATCTATATAGGCTCCCGTAGTATGAGGCGGTCGCATCTTGAACCATGAAGTATTCCAGAATACCGGCAGATAGTGCTGCACGACATCGTTGCCCAAGGTCACGCGACCAGCAGCCTCCAACAGCACCGCCTCACCACGCTGCAAGGCGGCAAGAGCCTCGCGATAGTCGTGAGTGATGGTCGGTAGTCTATTGGGATTAATCTGTTCTGCCAATGTAGCTCCATCGGCAGGATACACCCAAAAGTCCCAATGGTTCATAAAGTCCTTAGTAAACTCGACGGTAAGCGTCAACTTGGTCGGCGCAGTTATCTTGTCCAACGGCATAACGACTGTCCCCATCGGAATATTCTTTCCTATAGGCAGGAAGTCGCGAGTAAAGGTACCACTGGCCACGATGAGGTTACTATCGTTCTTACTTTGGCTGGCATCCCCTTCCGTCGCCGAGCGGGTAATGCGGAAGGTTGCCGGTGCATTCGTCACCGATGTGCTGTAAGCGTTATAGACCTCAATGGGCACACGGAGGGTATCACGGGTGGTATAGACGAACTTCGGGAAACGTGCCAAGGGGACTATGAAGTTACAGAACTGGCGCCACTCGTCGCCCGTAACATAGCCTTTTTCCTTCCAATGCACGTTAAGCGGTCCAACGAGGGCTGTTCCCTGTCCGCTGTAGTCGTTGAGTCCCAACAGTTGGAAACCCGCATAGTCCTTGGTACGCAGGTTACGCTCCATCTCGTACTTATAGCAGAGAGTCTGCAGACGGCCACTGGCCATCAGGAACTTCTCGGCCATCGACTCCATACCATTATCGCGCAGCAGGTCACGGAATATCTCAAAGTTCTTAGGCTGATAAACACCTGTGTACTGTTTTATCTCCTTGAAGTCGGGGAAGACACACCACTGTCCCTGCTCGTGAGCAATAATGGGCGAGTTGTTGGGAAGACTGTCCTTATAGTTACGCGGATACTCGATGCCGCTGTAATAGTCATCGGCACTGGAGGGCGCACGGTTGTCCCAGTCAAGACCACGGGCACCGCCCTTGACATGATACTGCGAGGCATCATCCCATGCCCAGCCGCCACCGACGCTGGCACCGCAATAGACACGGGTGGAGTCGTAGCGATGCATCTGGCGCACCCAGTCGTTGCAGTACTTCACCCAGTCGCCGGCAGGCTCGTTACCGGCTGCCATCATGACAAACGACGGGTGATGACCGTATTCATCAACGATACGCTTCGACTCCTCCAGCAAGTACTCGTCAATCTTCTGACCGCGACGCAGACGGACGCCGTGATTGGGCCACGAAGGCCCCTCGGGCTGCAGGTAGATACCTACCCTATCGGCAGCGGCAAAGGCGGCCTCGGGCGGACAGTAGCTGTGGAAGCGCACGTGGTTCAGGCCGTACTCCTTGCACTTACGGAAGACGTCAATCCACGAGTCTTCATCGGTAGGTGGATAGCCCGTCTCCGGGAAACAGCAGTTCTCTACCGTTCCGCGCAGAAAGAGGGGACGATCGTTGATGTAGAACTGACGGCCATCGATCTTGATGTCACGCAGTCCAACATTTGCCTCGTAGAGGTCGTCACCGGCCTCAACCGTGAGGCGGTAGAGGTTAGGCCTGAACTCATCCCAAGGCTCAAGGTTAAAGGCTTCCCCCTTCAGATTCTGATACTCGCGAGAGAAGACAAATTCCAGACGCCCGTCTTTAGCTTCCTTCACCAGACGAACGTCCTTACGGATATTGACACCCTGCATGGGTCCCTGCAGAGGTGTCAGCGTAACGATGACCTGATAGTCCCAAAGCGGAACGATCTGATTGAGGTTATTGTCAAGGTCAACGGTAACGACAGCCGTCTTCTGCCAGCATTTCTTCTTTTTGACATAAGTGCTGTCGGCGCGGAAACCCACGTGTTTCACTAGTAATTTCTTCCACTGCGCCTGCAACTCTATGCGGCCGACGATACCGTTCCAGTTGCCCTGCGTCTGGTCGGTGACGCTGTGAGAGTCCTGTCCTACGCAGACGTTCTCGATACCGTTATATACGCGAATGGTAATCTCATTGGAGGCTCCCACCTTTATAAGTGGCGTAATGTCGTAGCGATGGGGTGTCGAGAGCGACAGCTGATGACCGGCTGCCTGACCGTTGACAAAGACGGTAGTCTCTATATGCGGTCGCTCCAGATAGAGAGTGATACTGCGGTCTTTCCATTCGGCAGGCACATAGACACGCTTGTGATACCACGCCTCACCGACATAGTGGCGTTCGGGCGTCAAAAAGAACGGGAACTTCACCTGCCCCATTCCCGACCCTTGGTCGCCTACCCGTTGCCTTTCCCCCCGATACTTCTCCATGTACGGATTGAAGTAGTAGCTGGAGTCGTAGAGTGAGCCCGTCCACTGGGTGTTCACACTGACAGGATTGCCCTTGCCGTTGGTAAGCATAGAGCCCGGCAAGATGACGTAATCGTCGAAATGAACAGGGTTGCTCACCGAGAAGTCCCAAGGACCTGCCAGCGAGATGACTTCCTGCGCCTGTCCGCTCAAGGCACAAAGTATGTAGAATATACAAATGAGTTTTCTCATATCAGTCACGATTAATGATTTCTATTTTCTTTACCGCTTCACCTGCGGTTTTATCGGCCTCACGAGGCAGATAAATCGGAGCATCCGGTTGCAGAGGAAGGATGCGCAGTTCCAGTTTCTGGCAATCATCAGGCAGTCGCCACAGTCCATAAAGGAACGGACGGCCATAATAGAAGTTGTCGGCTACAAGACGACCGTTTGCATAGAGACGGGCACAATCGCCACGATACAGGACACTCAAAAGTTCGTTGCGTTCTGCGGGCAACTGAATGGTATAGACGGCAGCCTGCTGCCAGTCTTCCTCACCAGGAGCCTCGGCCACCTTCGCACGTCCCTTGACGATGGTGCGCAGCTGTCCTGCTTCCTTGACTTTGGTAATTTCCGGTTTTTCCGGATTATCCGGATTATCCGGATTATCCAGGAACAGCCGTTCGGCCTGTTCTCGCGTCAGCAGATAGATGTTTTCGCAGACAGGCTTCGACATACCGAGCGGTTTGATGTTTTTCAGCGTCTTACCGCTTTGCAGGGCGATGGTCGTGGCAACGCCCGCTATCTGCATCATGTATATCTTTCCCTCGCGCTTGGCCACCAACTGTGCCGTCGCATAACGGATGCCGTCAACGTTGATGGGAAAGATGGCCATCGTGCCAGCAGGAATTGTCTGTTTTGGCAGCTTCACGCCGCAAGCCTCTAACTGCACATTCTTCTTAGCCGTCAAATGCTGCAAGCGTTCGTAGTTGTTGATAAAGATAAAGCCAGAGGCCTCACCCCCCGCCCTCTCCGAAAGAGAGGGAGCCGAGCGGACAGCCCAGCGCAACTGCGAGTCATCGCCCTTCTTCAGGTCTTGTGGCGTGGGGAACGCGGCCTCCATCGTTGCCAGCTGCTCACCGTAGTCCTGCATGAACAGATGCAGCGGTCGCAATGTATAGTACTGCGGATAGGTCTGACCAAACTCTCCCAAGGGTGCCTGGAAATCGTAGGTACAGACAGGCAGGTCGTTGTTGGCGGTTCCTGGCGATGTCTGACACTCATTGAGCGTGTTAAGCACACCCTCAGGATTGGTGCCGCCATGATACATATAGTAGCCCAACAGATTACTGCCGGAGCCGAGCTTTACCAGCGCCATCGAGTAGGCATCCTCAGGATAGACGTAGGGACGACGATGATAGGCCGTCGCCATTCCACCACCCAGTTCACAAGTGAAATAGGGATAAGAAGCCTGCCCCTCCAAAGAGAGGGGTGAGTTGCTGTAATCAATCATATCGGTGCCAATGGCTGTCGACGAACGGAAGGCCTTGAAGTTGAATGCTTTATAGTAGTTGCCGCAGGTCTCGGTTATTTCCTTGTCCCAGAAGCCGTCGGCATAGTCGCCGTAGAGCGGCAGCATCTCGCCATAGGGCACAGGCGTACGGAGCTCCGGCCAGCCGGTACGGGTATAGAACGGCAGATCGAAGCCGATGTCGGTAGCGATTTTCTTCAAGGCCATCAGGTACTCGCCGCGACCGCGATACTCGTTATCGAACTGTGCAGCGATGACAGGGCCGCCATCCTTCCACTGCAGGCCTTGAACCTGCGTGAAAATCTGTCGGTAAAGTTTCTCGACGAAATCGAGAAACACAGGATTCTGTTCGCGCAGTTTGCAGCCCTTCGTAAAGACCCAGTCGGGAATGCCGCCATTGCGCACCTCACCATGACAGAACGGACCCAGACGCAGCACCACAGGCATCTCCTCCTGCTTACAGATTTCAAGGAAACGGCGCAACGAGCGCTGACCGTCCCAACGGAAGACACCCTCCTGCTCCTCAACATGATTCCAGAAGATATAGGTGGCGATGATGGTCACCCCGCCCTCCTTCATCCTGCGGACCTCGCGCTGCCACTCGTTGGCAGGGATTCGCGAATAGTGGATCTCGCCCATCACAGGACAGACGCGATGACCGTCGATGATGAGACTATGACGGTCCCATGTCACCTCAGGCACTTTCTGGGCGCTGGCCGCAAGACATAGCAGCATCGAGGCTGCCAATAGGATGGTCTTTCTCATCATAATCTGTGATTGATGTCCAGTTTCCTGACCTCAGCATAGTAGCGTTCGGCTTTCTCCTTGTCGCCCATGCCGTCGTAGCCAAGGGCCAGCATATAGTAGCAATGTATGCGATTCTTCGTGTCAAGAGAGTCATCCCAAATCAACAGATCAGGCAGCGACACTGCAAAGTAGTCCATCGTCTGGTGCTCAAACAGATGCTGCTTGCCGTAGTTGATGAGCTTGTAGAAACGCCCGTGAGCCTCGTCCTCGCGTCCCAGCTTCAGCAGCGCCAGTCCCTGGTAGTAAATCTTCTCGGGCTTAGCGTCGTTGTAGTACATCGCGGCGGCAGGCTCCTGCGGGCCTTTCGTTGCCTGTTCCCAGCACTCGCGGGCCTTTTCCTGCTGACCCAACGCATCGTAGGCCACACCCAGATAGTAGTAGAAGTCGTTCTCCTGAGCACCATAGAGCTTACCCTCGCCCAAGTGGTGCGGATACTCCAGACACTGTTCCAACAGACTGATGGCCTTCTCGTATTCCTGTGCGGCGAGCGCTTGTTTGGCCAGTTCCACACGACAAATTTGATATTGCGCAGGCACCTTGCCTTCGCCACCTTCCCACGGATGGAACTTGTGACTGTCGAGCTTCTGCATGGCCTCTTCATAGCGGCCCAGCTGGTTCAACAAGGTAATCTCTTCAAGCACGAGGTCATCGCGCTGCTCTATCAGCTGCGGATACTGCTGCAGGAAGTCCAGACGCTGCTGATGCGGTTTTTGCAGGCGCTTGTACAACTGGTCGAGTTCCATGAGAATGCGGCTGTCGGTCTCGTCAAGATGGAAGGCACGCTCCATATACTCCAACGCCTCGTCCTGACGGTTCTGCTTATTAAAGCGAGCCAGCGCCAAGTTACGCCATACGGTGGGGAACTTCGCGTCAAGCTTGGCAGACTCTTCCCAGTTCTCGATGGCGAGGTCGTACTGACGCTTGTCGTAATAGAGACAGCCCAGATAATAAGGCACTTTGGCATCCTCGGAAAAAGGAAGCTCCTTCAGAAGACCGAGTATTTCGGCATCTTCCAGTCGATTGGGGAAGCAGTAGTCGGGACTGGCCGCTGCAGCCTTTTTCAAGTATACGCCACATTCCGACAGTCCATTCCAGTAAGCCAGATAATAATAGGTAAGCGGCGACTCCTCCACGCCCTTGTCGATGGCGGTCTGCAACACCAGCGTTGCCTCTTCCATCAATCCAGCATGGACGTAGTCGAAAGCCGTCTCATGGTAGTTATAGATATTGCCATGCATCAATTCAACCATTCGCTCCATGGGCTTGTTATCACCGGTGAGCAGATGTTCCTCGACCATACAGACATAGTTGAAGCGATCAAGTTTGTAACTCTCCTGAATCCAACTGAGTGCCTCCTCTTTGCGTCCGAGTTTGCGCAGTGCGACAGCCTTCAAGGCACGTGCCTGGTGGTTATGGCTGTTGCTGATGAGTGCGCGTTCCAGTTCGTCGAGCGCATCCTCCCAGCGCTCCTGTTCCATACTGACACAGGCGGCTTCATAGTAGCCGGCATCAGCCCAAGCCTTGTTCCAAGTAGATTTCCAGAACAGTTCATAGGCCTCCTGCGGCTGATGGAGGAAACGCTTGACGATGCCGAGATAGAAGAGCGGCTCACCATCGTAAGGATTCGGATTACGTTTCTTCAGCACCTTGACTGCCGTCTGCAGGTAGGGCTCTGCCTTCTCAAACCGTGCACGACGCAGGTACCACAGTCCCATCTGCATATTGCAACGATAGTCCAAAGGATCACGACGCAGTGCTTCCTCGTAGTAATCGAGGGCACTCCATGTAGCATGACGGTACTGCTCCAGATGGAGACCCGTCAGGTAGAGCTGGTCAACGGTCTTCGTGTCCTGCGGCGATAGCGCAGCCTCAGCGGCATCGGGAATAGGACGAATCTCGTCGGGTTCCGCATGCCATTCCAGCAACGGACAACGGCGGCTGTTTTCTGCTCGGTCGATGGTCAGAGACAGGTCCTCTAAGGAATCCTTGTCTATAGAAACGGTCTCCACAAGCACCTGTTCAGGACTCAGCGTCACCACCTTATTATAATACTCACCCATAGAGCCATCCAGAACGATTCTGACTGTCTGCTTCGACGTTGCCAGCACTTTGAAGGTAACCAACCTCCCCCTCTCTTTGAAGGGGGTCGGGGGGAGGCTTTCGATGTTGACAATGAAGTCTTTCGAGGCCTGCTTCACGACGCCAATCTCACGATAGGGCATGAAGTACTGCACGAACTGCTTCTCCTCGTAGGGCATCAGCCACGTGAAGTCGGGTTGGTTCTCGGTATAGACGCCCGCCATCAGCTCGATGTAGGGGCGGAAGCCTTTGGCTAATTGAGAATTGAAAATTGATAATGGATAATTATTGGTTGCGCCGTCGGAAGCAGAGAAATTATCAATTGCCAATTCTCCTTTGTCAATTGAATCTGTAAGATTCCTATCCCACGCCCGTCCGAAGTCGCCATTGCCCCACGTCCACTGTTTCTTGCCAGGCGAGAAGTGGTGCGAGGCCACGTGCAGCATGCCGCCCTTGGTGTCGTTCTCGTAGCCACCCTCGAAGTCGTACTTCGAGTTGACGGCCATATAGCTTGTGGGCACATAGATATTCTTGTAATTGGAAATGTCGACGCCTGCCGAGTAGTCCATTTTATAATAGGTACCCGTAGCGATGGGGAAGCTGGAGACAGCACGCTTGCCGTGATCGAAGACGGCGTTCACATCAGGTGGGAAGACGCTCTGGTACTCGTCGTTCACCTCGACGGCCGGGTTAGCCCACCACAGGAACGTCTGGGGCAGCGGCGTACGGTTGCTCACACGTCCCTGAATCTCCAGGTAGGCGCAACCGGGCCTTAAGGTGAAGCCTGCCATTCCCTTCTGGTGGAACATGCGCTCCATCTCGTTCACCCAGACGGTCACACTTCCGTCCTCGTTCTCCACGATGTCGCAGTCGACGGGCAGATAGGTCGAGGGACGATGGTGCTGCGGCCAATTAAACTCAATGCCACCCGATATCCACGGGCCAGTCAGTCCCACCAGCGCAGGCTTGATGACGTGGTTGTAGTAGACGAAGTGGCGCTGCTTCACCTTGTCGTAGGCCATCTGTATGCGGCCACCCAGTTCTGGCATCACCATCACCTTCAGGTACTCGTTCTCCAGGAACACCACTTTCCACTCGTGGGGTGTCGGCTCGTTGGCTATCGACTCGATGACGGGGTACGGATAGACCACGCCACTCGAGCCCTGATATACACGTTTCTCCAAGAAGATGGGGTTCTTCTCGGCCTTCCCGATTTCATAGGTTGGAATGGTTACCAACTCTCTCCATGCTTTTACCATTGTTGTACAGTAGTTATAGTCGTAAGTAGTTATTTCACAAGTTCTTTTTCCAGTTCCTCCAGCGACTTGCCCTTGGTCTCAGGACAGCGGTTCCAGAGGAACACGAAGGCGCAGAAGCAGATGGCGCTATAAATCCAGAATGAGCCGTTGGAGCCCAAGGCCGCGTTCATCGAGGGGAACGAGAACGTCAGCGTGCAGCAGCCCACCCAGAGGGCGAACGTGCAGGTTGCCATCGCGATTCCTCGGATGCGGTTGGGGAAGATTTCGGCCAGCAGCGTCCACGTGACAGGGCCCAGCGTCATCGCATAGACGGAAATGGCCGTCACCACCAGCACCACCATCAGCACCCCCTTCACCTCCATGAAGTAGCAGGTACCCAGCGTCAGGTAGATGAGTCCCAAGCCACCAGCGCCGATGAGCATCAGCGTGCGGCGTCCCCAACGCTCAATGGTATAGAGGGCCACGAAGGTAAACAGCACGTTGGCAATGCCCGTGATGACGATGTCGATGAACATGCCGTCAACGTCGTAGCCGGCCCCCGTGAAGATTTCCTGAGCGTAGTTGAAGATGACGTTCGTGCCACACCACTGCTGGAACACGGCAATGACCAAGCCCAACAGCAGCACGCGCCCATACTTGCTCTGGAACAGCTCCTTCAGGCCGGCTTGTTCGGATTTCCCGTCCTTCTGTCCGGCTTGTCCGGAATCTCCGGACATTCCGGAATTTCCAGCCTTCAACTTCAGGAATACCGGGCTCTCCGGAATGAAGAAGCTCATCAGCAGAAACAGCGCCGCAGGCACCGTCTCGGCCCAGAACATCCAGCGCCAGCCCCACTCCACGTTCCACGCCTGGGTCTCGGCAATGGAAGTATCTTTAGCCAGCAACATGTTGACAATCTGCGCCCCCAGAATGCCCAAGACGATGGTCATCTGGTTCAGCGACACCATGCGACCACGAATCGCCGCAGGACTGACCTCAGCAATGTACATCGGTGCCAGCGCCGAAGCCACACCAATGCCCATACCGCCCACGAAGCGCGCTATATTAAATAAGGTGAAGTCGTTGAACAGGCCCGTTCCGATGGCCGACACCGTGAACAGCACGGCAGCCGTCGTCAGCAGCGGTTTGCGGCCCCAGCGGTCGGCAGCAGCACCAGCAACCATCGCACCAATCAGACAGCCCACCAGCGCCGTCGACATAGCCACACCCTGCATCAGCGGCGAGTCCGAGATGCCGAAATAGAGTTCATAGAACGGCTTCGCGCCGCCTATCACCACCCAGTCGTAGCCGAAGAGCAAGCCGCCCATCGCCGACACCGAGCAGATGAAATATAGAAAAGCCTTAGAATCTTTCATTTGGGTTTCAGGTTTTTAATTATGGTCAATCATTCTGTTATTTACGTTTAGGGTTCTTGGGGAACCAGCCTCTTTCTACACGTTTCTTCTGTTCAAACAGCTCGCCAATGCCCCATAGTGCCGAGGCGCCGAACACCCCCACGATAGCCGACACCAGCGTATTCTCAATAAACAGCGCAGCTATCACCGATGCCAGTCCTACCAGCAGATACACCACCCAGGGCCGCGTACCCCAGTAATACTCCGTCTTGATGACAATAGGATGCCAGATGCCTATGGTCAGAAACGTACAGATTGCAATAATAATTCCAGTGAAATACATCGTCAATTTTTAAGTTTGTGGCAACAAAGGTACGAATAAGTGAGAGAAAAACCAAATTTATTTGAGTTTTTCCAAACCGAAAGAGCAGCGAGGGCCATAAAGCTTGCTTAAATGGCCGAGTCGCGTTTGAGGTCGACGAAGTCAACATTTCTGAATGTTCTAAGAAAATGAGCAAAAAAAATCTCCGAAGCGGTGGGGCTTCGGAGATATAAGGGGGATGTAAGCTTTTCTTAAAGAAGGTCGAGCTCCACAGGACAGTGGTCACTGCCGAATACGTCGTTCAGGATCTTGGCATCGGCCACGCGCTCCTGCAGACGGTCGCTGACCACAAAGTAGTCGATACGCCAGCCAGCGTTCTTCTGACGGGCCTGGAAGCGGTAGGACCACCATGAATACTTGACTTCCTCGGGATATTTCCAACGGAACGTATCGGTGAAGCCGCTGGCAAGCAGATCGCTGAACTTCTCGCGCTCCTGGTCGGTGAAGCCGGCATTCATGCGGTTGGTCTTGGGGTTCTTAAGGTCTATCTCCTCATGGGCCACGTTAAGGTCGCCACAGAGGATGACAGGCTTCTTCTCATCGAGCTTTTTCAGATAGTTGCGGAAGGCGTCCTCCCACGACATGCGATAGTCCAGACGCTTCAGACCGTCCTGAGAGTTAGGCGTGTAGCAGCAGACGAGGAAGAAGTCCTGCATCTCGAGCGTCACTACTCGGCCCTCGTGGTCGTGCAGGTCGATACCGATGCCATAGCTGACACTGAGCGGCTGGTGCTTGGTAAAGATGGCCGTACCCGAGTAGCCTTTCTTGTCAGCATAGTTCCAGTAGGACTGGTAGCCGTCGAACTGCAAGTCGAGTTGTCCGGCCTGCATCTTCGTCTCTTGCAAACAAAAGAAATCAGCGTCCATCTGCTTGAAGATGTCGCTGAACCCTTTTCCCTCACAGGCACGCAGCCCGTTGACGTTCCATGAAATAAACTTCATATTCTCAAATTCTCATAGTTCCCTTAGAACTTCGCCATCTTGATGGCTACAACGGCACACTCATCACCCTTGTTGCCCAATCGGCCGCCTGCGCGGTCCTTGGCCTGTTGCAGGTCGTTGGTGGTGAGCAGACCATAGACAACGGGGATGTTGTTAGTGGCGTTCAGACGGGCAATACCCTGCGTGACACCCTGACAGATATAGTCGAAATGGGGTGTCTCGCCGCGGATGACTGAGCCGAGAACAATCACGGCGTCATAACCATCGTTAAGCGTCATTTGGTGGGCTCCGTAGATAAGCTCGAAGGAGCCGGGCACCGTCTTCACGTGTATATTCTCAGGCAAAGCGCCGTGCTTCTCAAGTGTGTTGACACACCCTTGAAGCAAGGCGCCTGTGATTTCGGGATTCCACTCAGCCACGACGATGCCGAATATCATGTTCGACGCATGGGGGACCTTGGTGGAGTCGTAGTCGGAAAGATTGTGCAGTGCAGTGGCCATTACTCAGAAACGCGCTCTATGTACTGGTCAATAGTCTGATACTGCATCGAGTTGAAGTACTTCTCCTTGATGGTCTGGTAGAGCTTCAGAGCCTCAGCCTTCTTACCCTGGCTCTCGAGGATCTCACCGGCCTGGATGAGGAACGTCGGTGACAGCGAGTTGTTGTCGGCCTTCTCGGCAGCGCTCTTCAGCGTGCTGACAGCCTTGTCGAGCTGGTTCAGGTGGGCATAGACATTACCCAGTGCACCGAGGGCAGCGGGAGAAATCATCTGGTCGCCCTTTGTGCTGAACTTCTCAATGTACTTAGCGGCATCCTCCCACTTGTCGAGCTGAGCATAGCACAGACCGGCATAGAGGTTAGCCAGGTTAGCAGCATCGCCGCTGTAGTCGGCAGCAATCTTGGCAAAACCGGCATAGCCGAGGCTATCGCCGTTGAGGGCTTTCTCAAACTGCTCCTGAGCGAAGTACTCCTGACCCTTGGCCAATGCGGTATTAGCCTTCTCGGCCTGAGGACCTGCTACGTAGTTGTTGTAGAGGATAAAGCCTGCTACGATGACAATCAGTGCAACGACAGCACCGATAATTGCATTTTTGTACTTGAGGAAGAATGCCTCACTCTTGTTAAGCGTCTCTTCAGCAGGTGTCTGCTGGGCGCTCTGATTCACGTTGTTTGTTGCCATTATTGTTTGTTATTTTTGTTATTTGCTATTATTTGCGGCGCAAAATTAAGCATTTTATTGCACATACTGAAATTTATCGGCGACTTTTTTTGCTTTTGAGCGAGAAAAGCAGTAATTTTGCGGCGTGATTCTCGAAAAGCTGTCACTCATCAACTATAAAAACATTCCAACGGCGGCACTGGAACTGTCGTCGAAAATGAATTGTTTCATCGGGCACAACGGCGTCGGCAAGACCAACGTGCTCGATGCTGTATATTTTTTGTCATTCTGCCATTCAGCCACAAATCCCGTCGACTCGCAGGTCATCCGTCACAATCAGGACTTCATGATGCTTGAGGGCGTGTATTCTATGGAAAATGAGAAGCCAGAGGCGGATAGCGAAGAGCTGACCATCAGCTGCGGCATGAAACGTGGCACGAAGAAGCACTTCAAGCGTAACAAGAAGGAATACAAGCGGTTATCGGAACACATTGGACTAATACCGTTGGTGATGGTGGCCCCCGATGACACGCTGCTCATCGAGGGCGGCAGCGAGGAGCGACGCCGACTGATGGACGTCGTCATCGCTCAGCAGGACCGTCTGTACATGGAATCGCTGAACCGCTATAACAAAGCACTGGCACAGCGTAACACCCTGCTGAAGCAGGACGAGGAGCCCGACATCGACGTGATGGCCCTTTTCGAGGAACAGATGGCAGCCGAGGGCGAGCGTATCTTCCACCGCCGCACGGCCTTCGTTGAGGAGCTGATACCCCTGTTCCAGTCGTTCTACGAGCGCATATCCGGCGGACGCGAACAGGTGTCGTTGTCCTATCAGAGCCACTGCCAGCGCGGACCGCTGCTGGAGGTGATTCAGCGCGACCGATTCAAGGATCGCGCCATAGGCTACTCACTGCACGGTGTGCATCGCGACGACCTGGAGATGTTGCTCGACGGACACCCCATGAAGCGCGTGGGTTCTCAGGGACAGCTGAAAACCTACGTCATTGCCCTGAAACTGGCGCAATTTGAACTGCTGAAGCACTCCATGCCGACAGAGCCCATTCTGCTGCTCGACGACATCTTCGACAAACTCGATGCTGAACGTGTGGAGCAGATTGTCAAGTTAGTAGGCGGCAATGACTTCGGACAGATTTTCATTACCGACACCAACCGCGATCATCTGGACAAGATTCTTCGCACCTCATCGCTTGACTACAAGCTATTCCACGTCGAAAGCGGTGAAATCTCACCTTTCACCATTCTCGCTGACGAGCCTACTCATAGTCTTTCCAACCACTCATCTCTGTAACATGTTCAAGCGCGACGTCCAATCACTGAAAGATCTGATTCTGCGCAACTTACGGGCGCAGGGGCTGGAGACCCCGCTGTTACAAAAGCGGTTGGTCGATGCGTGGCCTGTGGTAGCGGGACCAGCTATCGCGCGTTATACGGGCGAGACCTTCATCCAGAACCAGACGCTGGTGGTACATCTGACGATGCCCGCCCTGCGCACGGAGCTGTCAATGCGTCGCAGCGAACTGGTCAGAAAGCTGAATGAATACGTCGGCGAACAGGTGATTGCCGACATTCGTTTTTGTTAAGTTATCGTATCTCTCTGGCTTCTGTCGTTTCTGTCAGGCGACTACATCAACAGAAACATCGTGCACACCGACAGGAACTTCGGCTACTTGCTGGAAGTCAAAGCATACACCTATTTTATATATATGGGGATGAGCTGCCAAAAAACGGTCGTAGTAGCCACGCCCACGTCCCAGCCGATGACCTTCAGCATCGTAAGCCATTGCCGGAATAACAGCAACATCAATATTATCGTAGTCTGTAAACACTTCGCCAACGGGTTCCATGATACCGAAAGCGCCTTTGCAGAGATCGCCCTCACCGCTGTAGCGGCGCAGTTCCATCGTAGCATCGCCCGTCACCCGTGGCAGCAGTATCGTTCTCCCCTGCCCCACCAGTTCACCAATGAGCATGCGGATATCAACCTCGTCGGGCAGCGGATAGTAAAGCATCACCGTTGCTGCATCGCGCAGCAACGGACGAAGACGCTCTATAACCGGCAGCGACAGTTCTGCCAACTGGTGCTGGCTGAACTGTCGCTTCATTTGCCGTATCTGTTTTCTTAACTCATCCTTATGCATGAGCAATCAGTGCTGTTCCAAAATGCGTGCTCCGATAGTCGAAAGCCTGTGCCAGTTTCCTGGTCTTTCCCTGCTTTGCAGCCTGAGGGAAAGCCTTGCCGTCGCGAAAGAGGTGAAGAGTCTCGACAATGGCCGGGTCGTCATTGTTCAGATACTCCGTCCACTCGGCCTCACCCATTATATTATAGATGATGCGGCTATTGATATAACGTTCCAAAAGCTTATGTGAGCGCTGAATCATCAGGTTACGGCGCTTCAAACCGTTCTTGTCAGCATATTGGGCAAACTGCTCAACAGTGTTAATCTTCTTAAGATAGATCTCCAGCTCACGCATCGACTTATACCCTCCCAGTTTCTGACGATTCTCATCAGTAAAGTTGTAGGCATACTGCAGGATGAGTCCCGACATCGAGGCTTCCTTATAGTAGGAAGTCATATCGACCGTATCTTCCGGAACGAAGATATCGGGCGTGATTCCACCACCACCATAGACAATACGTCCGTTCTTCGTATGGTATTCAGGACCAGTGTGGCGGATGCTATCTTGCGAGAAGAACTCGCCATGCTCGTAGCGGCTCACGATATCTGCCTCGTAGTCCTTGCTGTCGCCCTGGACATAGGGTTTCTGTATGCAACGGCCCGAAGGCGAATAATAGCGGGCAATGGTCAGACGAATCATCGAGCCGTCGTGCAGTGTGACGGGTTGCTGCACCAATCCCTTACCAAAGGAGCGACGACCGATAATGGTGCCGCGGTCATTGTCCTGAATGGCACCGGCAAAGATTTCGCTAGCCGAAGCAGAGCTTTCATCGATAAGCACAACCAGCGGTATCTGCTGATAGGAACCGTGACCATCGCTGCGATACTCCTGACGAGCCGACTTACGACCTTGGGTATAGACAATCAGACGTCCCTTGGGCAGGAATTCGTTGGCCATCTGGACAGCCGACATCAGGTAACCGCCCGTATTGCCACGCAAGTCGATAGTCAGGTTGCTGAATCCCTGCTGCGACAACGTAGCCAAGGCAATCAGCAGCTCGGGATAGGTCTTCTCGCCAAAATTCTTAATCTTGATATAGCCTGTCTTGTTGTCAAGCATATAGGTGGCGGTAACACTCTTCATAGGAATCTCGCCACGTGTGATGGTGATGCGACGAATGGTCTTCTCCTTGTAACGCATCACGCCCACCTGTACCTTAGTATCTTTCTCGCCTTTCAGTTTGTGCACAGCAACATCAGTTGTCACTTCCTTGCCAACGAAAGGTTTGCCATCGACCTCCACAATCTTGTCGCCTGCCAACAGTCCGGCACGCTCGGCGGGACCATTACCGATAACATTCTGAACATGAATGGTATCCTGACGAATAGTGAACTCAATACCAATACCGAAGAACGAGCCTTTCAGGTCGTCGTTGGCCGTCTGCACGTCCTTGGCGCTGATATAGACGGAGTGCGGATCGAGTTCAGACAGAATCTGAGGCATCGCCGTCTCCACAAGATCACTCATATTGACAGTATCGACATACTGGTCGTCAATGATATGCAACAGGTCGTTCAGTTTGTTACTGCCAGAGTTGATGATGCTCAGCCGGTTGCCGCCAAAACGGTTGGCAAAAAAGGTGCCAATGAAGATGCCCAGCACCACACTCAGCGCCAGCCAAAGCGGCATGAAGCGATATGTCTTTCTTTTATTCATTCTTTCTTCGTTATGACGTTATTACGTTATATCGTTATTTCGAGATGTCAGTCTCCCATATAGATTACCTCTATGCCAGCACGCTCCAACAGTTCGATGCCGTCGGTCAGGCGATACTTCTCGCCATAGACGACACGCTTGATGCCTGCCTGGATGATGAGCTTGGCACACTCGATACAGGGCGAAGCAGTAATGTAGATGGTAGCGCCATCGGAGTTATTCGACGACCGTGCCAGCTTCGTGATAGCATTGGCCTCGGCGTGCAGTACATAGGGCTTCGTCAGATTATTATCATCCTCGCAGACGTTCTCGAAACCGCTGGGCGTACCATTATAGCCATCACTGATAATCATCTTGTCCTTGACCACCAAAGCACCGACCTGACGACGCTTGCAGTAGGAGTTCTCAGCCCAGATACGCGCCATTCTCAGGTAGCGCTCATCCAACTTTGCTTGCTTGTCACTCATATCTCCTTACTCCTTTACTACTTACTACCTTTACTACTTTTACTACCTTTACTACTTACTACCTTTATCCCATTCCTTTTCAGCAGTGCATCGATAGTGGGTTCACCCCCACGGAAGCGCTTGTAGAGCGTCATCGGATTCTCAGTGCCACCCTTGCTCAGCACCTCATCGCGGAAGCGCTGCGCCGTCTGCTGGTTGAAGATTCCCTCACGCTTGAAGACGCTGAAGGCGTCGGCATCGAGCACCTCGGCCCACTTGTAGCTGTAGTATCCGGCAGCATAGCCACCCGCCATGATGTGCGAGAACTGTGTGGTCATGCAGGTATCTGTGCGCTGTTTGCCAAGTATGGCCTTCTTCCACGCCTGTTTCTCGAACGCCATGATGTCGTCCGTAAATTCATCTTTCTTCGTGTAGTACGCCATGTCGAGCAGTCCGAAGCTGACCTGACGCAGACAAGCTGTAGCAGCCATGAAGTTGCGGCTCTTGACTATGCGGCGAATGAGTTCGTCGGGCAGCGGTTCGCCCGTCTCGTAGTGGAAGGCGAAGGTGCGCAGGAACTCTTTTTCTACCGCAAAGTTCTCCATGAACTGCGAGGGTAGCTCCACGAAGTCCCACCACACGTTGGTGCCGCTCAGGCTTTCGAAGCGCGTGTTGGCGAACATGCCGTGCAGCGAGTGGCCGAACTCGTGGAGGAACGTCTCCACCTCGCCCAGCGTCAGCAGTGCAGGTTTGTCGGCCGTCGGCTTCGTCAGGTTCATCACCACCGAGACGTGGGGGCGCACGTTCTTGCAGTTGTCGGAACCAAAGGGCTTGTGCACGTCCTCGCGCTCCATCCACTGCCCCTGGTATTCAGTCATCCAGGCCCCACCCTGCTTGCCTTTGCGGGGGTGGAAGTCGGCATAGAAGACAGCCAGGAACGAGCCGTCACGGTCGAACACCTCGTATGCCTTCACGTCAGGATGATAAACAGGAATTTTCTTGTTTTCCTTGAACGTGATGCCATAGAGTTTGGTGGCCAGCCCGAAGACGCCGCTGATGACCTTATCCAATTGGAAGTACGGACGCAGCATCTCGGCATCGAGGTTGTACTTCTTCATCTGCAGCTTGTGCGAGTAGAAGGCCGTGTCCCAGGGCTCCAGCTTCTCTGCATTCTTCATTGCCTTGTCACCTAGTCCCAGTCGTTTCAGCTCCTCCCTCTCCTTCAGCGCCGTCGGCTTATAGGCGACAATGAGCTCATTCAACAGCTTATAGACACTACGTACGTTGCCAGCCATACGATGACGCAGCACATAGTCGGCATAGGTCTTAAAGCCCAGCAACTGTGCAATCTCGCGGCGCAGGTTTACCAGTCGTTTGCAGACGTCGAGGTTGTTCTCTGTATTATCATTGATGCACACCGTGTTACGCGCCATATACATCTGGCGGCGCAGCTCGCGCTGTGTCGAATAGGTCATAAAGGGCTGATACGATGGATAGTCGAGCGTAAACACCCAACCCTGAAGTCCCTGCTCCTTAGCTGTCTGTGCAGCGGCTTCGCGCGCCGTCTCGGGCAGTCCATCCAGCAGTTTCTCATCCGTCAGGTGCAGCGTGAAGGCCTTCGTCTCCTTCAGCAGGTTCTGCGAGAACTGCAACGAGAGCATCGAAGCCTCCTCCGTCAACTGGCGCAGGCGCTGCTTACCCTCCTCATCCAACAGGGCACCATTACGAACAAAGCCGTCGTAGCAGGTGTCGAGCAGCATCTTTTCTTCGGCGGTCAGCTTGCGGTGATGGCGGTGCACATACTTAATACGCTCAAACAGGCGCTCGTTCAGTCGGATATCGTTGGCGTGCTTCGTCAGGATGGGCGACATCTTCTGGGCCAGCGCATCCATCTCATCGTTCGTCTCAGCCGACAGCAGATTGAAGAACACCGACGAAGTGCGCGAGAGCAGGTCGTAGTAGTTGTCCTTCTCGTCGTCCACCGAGATAATCGTGTTATCAAACGTCGGTTTCTCGGGATTGTTGATAATCTTCTCTATCTGCTCGTCGTCACGGCGGATGCCCTCCATGAAGGCCTCCTCGAAGTCCTCCAGGCGAATGCGGTCAAACGGCGCCGTGTCGTGCGGCGTATTGTAGGGTTCAAAAAAAGGATTTTTCCTCTCTCTCTCCTGATTCATAACATACTAATAAGTTTCAACCTGCAAAAATACGAAAAAAACAGCGTCCCACAAAGGATTTATCCTTTTTTAATAATCAGACGCTCCATCTGGGGCACCTCGATGCGACCACGATGAAGGGTTAGGAGTCCGGCATCCTGCAGACGGTTCAAAGCACGGCTAACGTCAAGTCGGCTGTCACCCACCTCTGCAGCGAGCTGCGTCATGAGGATGTGCAACGTCTTAGGACCGGCAGGATGGATGCAGCGCTGGGCCATGAAACGGACAATGCGATCCTCGAGGGTCTCAGGGTAACGGCGCCAAGGCTGGTGCAGCAGTTTCTGGGTATGAGTGGAAAGAAGATTCAGCAGATTGATACGGAAGATAAGAAACTCCTCCGACAGACGAACGACCTCAGAGCGTTCCAGACGCAGAAGAGCCACAGGCGTCAGAGCCTGAAACTTATGGGTATAGCGCTGGTTGTAGCCGAAAAGGGCCTCGGGCTGCAACATGACGGGAGCCGACAGCTGCTCGTCAACCATATAGGAACCGTCGTCGGAGCGCGTCTTGACGCTGACAGTACCCGAAAGCAGAAAACATAGATGCGTACAAGCTGCGCCCTCATTAAATATAACGGTACGCGCAGCACACTTCTGAAAATCAAGTTTCGTATGGGCCGCAATCAGTCCGAGGTCATCGCGGCTCATGCCCAAGAAGAGCGGGAACTGCAGCAGTTGGTCATAGAGTTGCAGACTGGCCATCGGCAATAGTTTTTATTCAGTGATTTTGTCCTTGACGGAGGGCGAGAACCAGACGGCCAATTCGCCGTCTTCACCAGAATAGATGAAATAGGCCATCAGCTCGGGATGGCGCTCAAGAACCTTCTTCGCACGATCCACGCCCATCACCATAAAAGCGGTGGCATAGGCATCGGCAACGGCGCAATCCTCGGCCAGCACGGTAGCCGAGAGCAACGAGTGCTGCACGGGATAACCCGTCTTGGGGTCGATGGTATGGGCATACTTACGACCGCCCTTATAGTAGAAGTTTCGGTAGTTGCCGCTGGTAGCCATCGCAATATCGGTCACGTTGAGCACCGTCTGCAACTCACCGCTGACGCTGAGAGAGTCGTCAGTAGGCTTCGTGACGCCAATCTTCCAGGGCAGCCGCTTGTCGCTGAGGCCCTGCGTAACAATCTCGCCACCAATCTCAATCATAAAATTCCGGACATTGTGACGACGCATCAGACGCGCAATGACATCGGAGCCATAGCCTTTCGCAATAGCGGCGAAGTCCACCTGATTGCGAATCTTCAGCAGGCTGTCAACTTGATGACGCGTAGGCAGTTGCTCGTGTTTGAAACCAAAGCCCCAGGCATTAACAAGGGGCGCCACCGTGATGTCGAAAGCACCGTCAGTCTCCTTGTTGACGGTCTGTGCCAGCTCATAGACTTCCTGGTACATAGGACCGGGTGTCACCTTCTCACCACGATTGATACGGGCAACGGTTGACGAGTCATTGAACATCGAAAACTCCAAGTCAACCTTCTTTAGCTCTGCTTCAATCTCTTCCCGCAAATCACTGGGCGACTGATAAGTAACGTTATAGATAGTACCAAACACAAAGCCCTTGTTGTGCTGATAGGGCATTGACTGCTGCTGACGAATAATCAGCACCGTCCCCACAACAAGCAGTACCAGAAACGGCAACTGCCACATCAATCGCTTCTTCTGTTTCGCATCCATCTTCAATTCTTAACTATGAACTATCAAATGTCCACTATCACATTGAACGTACCGCCCAGTCGCGTATCGCCCCAGATGCCATAGCCGGGCACATACCACGTCTTGCCGATGACGCCGTCCTTATGAACGATGCGACGCTTATAGCGCACAGACCAGCCCAAATGCAGAGGACCGACAATCTTAGCATCAATACCCAGCACAGCCTCCAGCCAGTGCTGCGAGCACTGCTCGCCGTTGACGCCAAAGCCCGTATCCCACTGCCACACAGGGTCAGGGAAATTCGTACGCCACAAATCCACCTTATAAGACGTGAACGCATAGCGGAAACCACCATACATACGGTTGGGACCGTGCTTCTTCTTCAGCAGGTTCCAGTCCATACCCACACGGAAATAAGGTGCTGAAGTTTTATAGCTCAAGCCCGTCACCTCGTCCTCCGTATGCTCGCCTACCCCATAGCCCACTTCAACGATAGGAAACCACTGGTCGTGCAGGTTCAGACGGAAAGCCCCCTCATACTGACCATAGTCCGACAGTTGCTTCTGAGCAAAGCCGAAAAGATCGAATGACACTTGGAAGCCACGCATCATGGGAACGCTGTCGGGCTCCAGACTGAACATCTTCAGTTTCTGTGCCTGAGCAGACGTCACCGTCAACAGTAGCAACAACAGGCTAACGGCGATTCTTGAAGCTGATGTAGAAATGGGCTGTCGTTGCGTCATAGTCAACAAAGTCTTTATGAATAGCTATCGTGTCAATGGCATGATGCGTCGAACGCACCGCCCTCAAGCGATGGAAGAACGAAGCACTGCAGTCCACCGACTCGAAGTGGGGAATATTTTCTTTCTTGATGAGTACCGTGTCCGCAGCAATATAGTCGGGACGGCTCATCAGGATAAAGAAGAGCGTGTCCTCAGGATTGCTGTAGCCAATAGGCAGCGAAAAGGACGTCAGGCCGATGCCGGCATTGAAGAGCAACGTGTCGGCACCGTCGCGACGGTAACTGTACACAAACATCGTGTCGCGAAGCGTGTCCAACTTCTCATCAGCCGTCCGCAGCTCATACACCGTATAGACGGTGTTCTGAACAGGACAGTCAATGGAACTGCAGGCGCAGACCATCATTGCCACCAGCATAGCGACAATTACTTTCCGCATCCTATCTCCTCCTCTATCTGGTAATCATTACGTCCGGCCGACGAACGACTGATAAGGTCGCCGATGAAGCCCGTCAGGAACAGCTGCGTACCAATCATCATCATCGTCAGCGCTATATAGAAGAAAGGTGAATTGGTAATCAGACGCTGGGGAATGTCGTGAGCCAGACACCACAGCTTACCGGCACCGATAATGCAAACAGCCACGAAACCGATAAAGAACATAATCGTGCCCAGGAAGCCGAAGACGTGCATGGGCTTCTTGCCGAATGTTGACAGGAACCACAGCGTCAGCAGGTCCAGATAGCCATTCACAAATCGGTTCAGTCCCATGAACTTCGACTGGCCGTACTTACGGGCCTGGTGCTGCACCACCTTCTCGCCAATCTTAGAGAAGCCAGCCTGCTTGGCCAGATAGGGAATGTAGCGATGCATCTCGCCATATACCTCGATATTCTTCACCACGGCCTTGCGGTAAGCCTTCAGACCGCAATTGAAGTCGTGCAGGTTCTTGATGCCGCTCACCTTACGAGCAGTAGCATTGAAGAGCTTCGTTGGAATAGTCTTCGAGATGGGGTCGTAGCGCTTCTGCTTATAGCCGCTCACCAGGTCGTAGCCATCGTCCATAATCATGTGGTACAGACCGGGAATCTCGTCGGGCGAATCCTGAAGGTCGGCATCCATCGTAATCACCACGTCACCCTGAGCCTCGGCAAAACCGCAGTAGAGCGCAGGACTCTTGCCGTAGTTACGACGGAACTTGATGCCCTTCACCACGTCAGGCTGCTTCTGGTGCAGCTCCGAGATAATCTCCCACGAGCGGTCGGTAGAGCCATCGTTAATAAAAATGACCTCATACGAAAAGCCATTTGCCTTCATCACCCGCTCTATCCATGCGTAGAGTTCAGGAATCGATTCGTCCTCATTATAAAGAGGTATTACTACTGATATATCCATATATTTAGTTTCGTTTTTTTACCTTTTTACTTTTTCACCTTTTTACCTTTTTCACCATCGCCGCCACCGGCAGTCCCAAGATGACACCCGTAACAATCGCCATCGTCAGGACGTTCAGTGCATAGTCGATGGGGCGCAGTTCACTCAGCATCTGCAGCGTTTCCGACAACGACTGCGACAGACCATACTGGCTGAATGCCTGCTCGGCCTCAGGCGACGTCAGCACCTCGCTGAACGACGAGAGCAGATAGCCGTGATCCAGATAAGCAAAGTACGCGTATTGAACCAACGCCAGAAGGACACCGGCATAGAAAAACACCAGGATATAGAATGCCCAACCGCGTAGCAACGAAATGACACCATGCAAGTCCTCGTCACGAAAGCGACGCAGACGACGAGCCACCCAGAATGGCGTCGCAATCAACAGCAGCAATGCCACCATACCAAACAACGGATTCTTCAGGCCCACAAGATAGCAGACGAAACTTGCCGTCCCCAATAATGCCACCAAAGCGCCATCGATACGGGCAAAAGCCTTTAACTGTATGTATTCCGCAGGAGTCATTGTTAAAATATCATCTTACAGCCTGCAAAATTAAGTATTTTCTCGCACATAACGCCCCCTTTCCGCAAAAAAATAGTTAAAAAGTAGAACTTTTCACTTTTCACTTTTTCACTTTTCACTTTTTTATTGTACCTTTGCACCCGCTTTTGACGAGATGGTTGTTAATTATCCATTATCAATTGTCCATTGTCAATTAGCAAACACGGGCAGTCCTGTACGGCCAGCTCCCTCGGAATCCCCCAGGATGGGAACATAGCAAGGGTACTTGGTTGTAGCGGCGCGATACAGAACGCTTCCCACCCGCCTCTTTAGCTCAGTTGGCCAGAGCACGTGATTTGTAATCTCGGGGTCGTTGGTTCGAATCCGACAAGAGGCTCAAAAAAAAGGGGAAAGTGTCACGACACTTTCCCCTTTTTATTTTCCCCCAAACACCATTCCTGCACCCACCCCTGTTTATCAAGCACTTAGCGACCAAACACCTTCGTTTTTCGTGCACTGTCCCCACCACTAATCACCCTCAAAAGAAGCCTCCCCTATAGGGGGAGGATGGAGGGGGCTTCCATAAGTGCAAGAAATAATGTCACAGATTGCTCTGTTTTAGGGTATATAGCGATAAAAATAATTAAAAATTCGCCCAACTCGCGCAAAAATATTTGCACGAGTTACTATTATTTTGTATATCTGCAGCAGATTTAAGTAACACTGACGCAAAAATATTTGCACGAATTATGATTATAGACAGTTTTATCATTGAGGGATTTTCCAACATTGAGCATATACGTTTAGATGTTGGAGAGATAAACGCCCTCATCGCCCCTAACGGTTATGGCAAGAGTAACGTTCTCAGTGCCATCAGTTTTGGTTTGATGTATCTGAATGCTAATGAAGAAGCAAAAGGCCAGATGCTTCGAAGCCGCTTTCTCCCCATTAATGTCTCAATCAAGGAAAAGAAGTTCCACTTTGAGATCCTTGGCAGATTACAGCGTGAGGGACGTACAGAGCTTGTGCAGTATGGCTATGAATGCCAATGGGAAGAGGGCGCGATTCCTGGCTATGTGCATTCGGAGTGGTTAAAGATAAAGACTGAGGGTGAACAATGCTATCGACAAATGATAAACAGACAGAACGGCTACTATTCCATGATTGTTCCGTCGGCTATGGGGCGCTGTAACAAACCTTTTGCCGCCACTCCTCAACAACTATCCCTACCTATGATAGCCAACGGTGGATTGTTCCTGTCGGACTTAGCCAAGGTAATATGTAGCATAAGCATCCCAAACTTACAGACCTTGGATAACCCCGAATCATACTTCTCCGTAGACGGGGGCAACGGAATCGCCATGCTCGGTGGCATGACTCTAAGCGAATATATCTATCGGATGAAGGAGACGGATGCTGATAGTTTCAGCATCTTGTCAGATGGTATTAAGCAGCTGATTTCCGGCGTAGTGTCATTCGAACCAGATGAAATAACATTGAGTGACGGACGCAGCAAAGTCTATGATATAAGAATACAAGAGGAATTTAATTCACAGCCCACCAGTATTCGGTTGTTGTCAAGCGGTAGCAAGCGTATGATCTTCTTATTCACATTGTGTATGGCTGCTCAGAAGCAGGACATACCAATGATTATGGTCGAGGAACCAGAAAACTCTGTCCATCCAAAGCAGATGGAGAATCTTCTTACCATACAGGCATATGCATCAAATACCAAAATACTGATGACGAGCCACTCGCCCTATCTGATGCGCTATATGCAGCCAGAGCAAATGTATTTCGGGCTTCCCAGGCATGACAGACTTGCTCATTTTGCGAAGGTAAATCCATCTAAACTGAAATATCTGTACAAATATGCTGGCGATATGGAACTGACCTTTGGAGAGTTCATGTTTGACTTCATGCTCGACATGGAGAATAACAGCGAGAAGCTAACATCTTTCTTCAAATAAAACATGGCGATGGCGAAAAAGGAACTGATGAATCCTTCGCATGTGTTGATATTTGTAGAAGAAGATACCGATGAGGTGTTCTTCAAAGCCCTCATAGATTATTATACATCCGTTAGCAGCAATAAGTTGCTGCCTTATGATGTATGTAACCTAAAGGGGGTAACAAGATATTCCAGCAAACTATTGGCAAAGTTGAAAAACGAATACTTGCCTACAGCAAAGATGGGCAGTTATAAAATAAATACGGTATGTTGTTCATATGATACCGATGTATTCGAGGTCAAGCAACCGCAAATAGTAAAATGGGATGCTATCGGCAAAAGCGTCAAGCGAATGGGTATTGATGAATTTATACGTGTAGGTGTCAAGAGTTCCATTGAAGAATGGATTCTCGATGACATGCATGGCATTTGTAGCTTCCTTCGATTGAAGCAAGTTCCTTCATCGTTGAAGGGGATAAACGGGTATCAGAAATTGTTGGATTTGTATAATAAGGCTCGTAAAACTTATAAGAAGGGGTATGAGACCAAGGAACTCATCAATGCCCTTGATATGAGTGCTATCCGTAATCAACGGCAAGATGTGCTTGCGCCACTGGAAGAAGCATTAGGCGTAGTCATGCCATAGCAAATTTGCCTCGGGCTTCCTTCAGATTCCGTCTCGCGGCGGACACCCTTGCCTCCGGCTGAACGCTTCCCGCTATAAGGGCGCGTTAGGGACTTTCACCCATTAGAATACGTTCGTGCTGGACGAACCAAAAAAATCTCCGAAGCGGTGGGGCTTCGGAGGTATAAGGGATGAAGCGATAGCCTCCATACGTGTCAACGGGAACAGATTAAAACTTGTAACGCAGACCGAGGAGGCCTACACCTTGTTCTCCCATGCCCAACTCCATAAAGCCACGCAGACGAGTACCGCCAGCTTCAAGGCCAAGCAGCGACACCTGCCAGTTGAGATGCACTGCAGAGCTGCTGTGATCGCTTTTGCTCTCATCTATATAGTCAATCGTCTCATGGCGCAGGGTGGCACCAAGACCAAGCTTGGAGTACATACCAAAGTGTTTCTTTCGAAGCCAATCGAACTTCACGGCGGGCATCAACGTCACATAACAATTCGTAATGTCACCATCCTTACCACTCTTTTTGTTTAGCATATAAAAGTCTTGGCTCATCTGTCCATAAACGGCGATACCGCCCAAGCCTATCATCGGCTTCAGGTGATAGAAATACTCCACAGAGACGGGACCAAGGAAGCTCTCATTATCAGTGGTGACACCCACCAAGACACTGGCAATGATCTCGAAAGCATTGAAAACATCGGAGTTTGACCAGACACCGGCACTGACTGCCACCTCCTGTTTCGTGTCAGCATAACCATTCTGGGCATTCACACTCGTTGCTGTAATTATGGCAGCTACAGCCATCAAAAGAATTCTTTTCATAGTTCGATTATTTTTAATACGCCACAAAGATAGTGCTTTTTCTCAAAACTACAAAGAATTTCTCCTGAAACCATCAGAAGTTGACACCAATGGTGGCATAGAAGCTGCCGTTATGGGTGGTATCGAAGTAGTCGTGACCTATATTGGCCAGACCAAGGTCGTATCCAGCTTCGGCATAGAGGTAAGAGAACTGAAGACCGCACCCCAGACGCAGGCCGGCATCGAAACGTTGGAAGGCATCGTCATCAAACGAACTATAGGCCTGTCGGCTATTGAAATCCTTAATCTTGCCACTCACTCCCATTGCGCCATAGGCTCCCACAAAGGGTTGGACGCTGGTTTCACGGTCGATGTCGAAGCGGCACTTCATGAGCAGCGGCACCTCAAGGTAGTTCAACTGATAGGTAAAGGCGCCGTTGTAGTTACCCTTTCCTCCCTTTTCGGTATAATAGAGACCAGTCTCAAGATAGACGGGGGTGGCTGGAGCCACTTGGAAGCCGGCCACCACACCGAGATTGAGACCGCACTTGGCTGAGCTGCCATCAAGATAGAAGTCATCGGAATTGACTGCCGACACGTTGAGTCCCAGACGTAGGCCATAGTAGGTCTCCGTATCGTGAAGCCGACCAAAATGACTGCTGTTATAACTGGAACGGTGAGCAACAGGGGCCGGTCTGCGACCATAGCCGTAGCGCCCCACTTGGGCTTGTGTCTGTATAGTGGCAAACAAAGCCACGAACAAAAGAATCATCAACTTTTTCATTGTCGTAACGGTTTAAATGTTAGTTTCACGATGCAAAGATAGCGACAAACATTATTGCCGCCAACGGAAAAATCCTAAAGGGGTATGGAGAAATCCCTATATCTTTAGAGGGAAACGGAACAACTAACAATAAGGAACAAACGAGGACATCACAGCAAAACAAAACGAAAGAAAACGAAAGAAGCGCTGACTCATTGCTAAATCAGGGCAAACGAAAAGAGCCCCGGAGGTTTCTCTCCAGGGCTCTCGTGAAAAATGGCGGCCTCCTACTCTCCCGCATTGCATTGCAGTACCATCGGCGCAGGCGGGCTT
>Ga0265299_10000802_pt1 | contig 38018 bp, 37 predicted proteins | sample AusTroGonzalo_MG_4_FD_193485 | JGI IMG/M metagenome (GOLD analysis project Ga0265299, IMG submission 193485) | Bovine rumen microbial communities from tropical cattle in Woodstock, Queensland, Australia - Gonzalo_02 | ecosystem: Host-associated > Mammals > Digestive system > Stomach > Rumen ... | reverse complement strand
GGTCTTAAACCGGGGTTCGTCCTTAATAACAGGCGATAATAAGGATGAGAAGCGGGGACGGCGGAAGGGAATACCCTCCAGGGGGCTCGTGCATCCTCGCACGAGGGTAAGGAGAGGGGCCCACAGCGGCGACGTCTTCAGACGGAGCGTTGCGAATTGGGAGGGGCCGGAACGGAGCGAAGCGTAGTGGAGTCCCCCTGGAGGGTATCCCTTCCTCTGTCCTGAAGGTCCAGGGCGTGTACCTTCGCGCAAGAAAAGTAGGGGAAAAGTGTACGGAAGGTCCATGTGGTGGACCTTCGCGCAAGGAGATGCCCGATCAGGTCGGGCATGACGGGGAAAAGGTCGGGGATGACGAGGAAAGGGTCGGGGATGAAGGGGAGGGACAAAAAAACAGGCCCCGGGGGAAACCGGAGCCTGTGGGGGAAAAACTACGCGGGATTAGCGGAGTTTCTTGTAACCGTAGCGGGCTTCGTCGGCCAGTTCGATCTCGATGCGCATGAGACGGTTGTACTTGGCGATACGGTCCGTGCGGCTGAGGGAACCGGTCTTGATCTGACCGCTGTTGGTAGCAACGGCGATGTCGGCGATGGTGGTGTCCTCAGTTTCACCGGAACGGTGGCTGGTAACGGTGGTGTAGCCGTGACGGTGAGCCATCTCGATGGCGTCCAGGGTCTCGGTGAGGGAACCGATCTGGTTCACCTTGATGAGGATGCTGTTGCCAGCGCCCATCTCGATACCCTTCTGCAGGTACTTCACGTTGGTTACGAAGAGGTCGTCACCTACCAGCTGGCACTTGTCGCCGATGGCCTTGGTGAGCTTCACCCAGCCTTCCCAGTCTTCCTCGGACAGACCGTCCTCGATGGAGTCGATAGGATACTTGTTGATGAGCTGCTTGAGGTAGTTGATCTGCTGGTCGGTGGAGAGCTTGCGGCCGCGAGGGTCTTTCTTCTTGCCGTCCTTGAGCTGCTTGTAGTCATAGAAGAACTTGTCACCCTCCTTGAAGCAGAATTCGGAAGCGGCGCAGTCCATGGCGATGGTAACGTCCTTACCAGGAACGTAACCGGCACCTTCGATAGCGGCGATGATGCAATCCAGGGCGTCGTTGATACCCTTGAGAGCGGGAGCGAAACCACCTTCGTCACCAACTGCGGTGCTCAGGCCACGGCCTTTGAGCACTTTCTGCAGGGCGTGGAAAACTTCTGCACCCATGCGGACGGCCTCGGCCTCGTTCTTGGCGCCGATAGGACGGATCATGAACTCCTGGAAAGCGATAGGAGCATCGGAGTGAGCACCACCGTTGATGATGTTCATCATGGGAACCGGGAGAACATAAGCGTTGGTGCCGCCCAGATAGCGGTACAGAGGCATGCCCAGCTCGGCTGCGGCAGCTTTGGCAACGGCCAGGGAAACGCCCAGGATGGCGTTGGCGCCCAGCTTGCTCTTGGTAGGCGTACCGTCCAGTTCGATCATGGCCTTGTCGATGGCGCGCTGCTGCGTGGCATCCATGCCGATGATTTCCGGAGCAATCACCTTGTTCACGTTATCAACAGCTTTCAGAACACCCTTGCCGCCATAGCGCTTTTTGTCGCCGTCGCGGAGTTCGAGAGCCTCGTTTTCACCGGTGGAAGCGCCGGAAGGAACGGCAGCAACACCAACAAAACCAGAATCCAGGGTAACTTCAACTTCGATGGTAGGATTTCCGCGAGAATCCAGGATTTCTCTACCGAAAACTTGTACGATTTGCATAGTTTTTATAGAATTAATGTAGTAGTTTACGTATTCTAGCTTACAAATGTACTAAATATTCCCATTATTTACAATTTTTGTATATTTGCAGTCCCCATTCTTTTGAATTATGAGAAAACTCGTATATATCACCCTTTCCGTGCTGCTGACGGCCTGTTCCGCTGCCAATAAGGACGGCGTGGAAAAAACTCCCGCTACGGAAGCAGAGGAGCTCCCTGTAAAGAATATCGCCACCGTGCTTTTTGACGATGAACTGACGGCCCTGGTGGAAGAAGCGCTGGCGCAAGGCAATGTGGTCACCAAATCGGCCCCGCTGGACGCCGTGCTGCAAGAGCTGGGAGCGGAAAGCCTGGAACGCGTATTCCCGTACGCCGGCGAGTTCGAGGAGCGCACCCGCAGGGAAGGCCTGCACCGTTTCTATCACGTGCAGTTCAGTGCCGATATCCCGGAAACCAAGGCTGCGGAAGGCCTTGCAGCCGTTCCCGGCGTGCTGTATGCCCGGAGCTGCCGGCGGATTTTCCTGCGGAAATTCAACGACCCTTATCTCCCCAAACAATGGAATTTAGTAAGTTCCAACGGTGCCGATATCAACGTGCAGCAAGTATGGGATAACTACACTAAAGGTATGTCGTCCGTTGTCGTGTGTGTAGTAGATGAGCCCGTAGATGCTTCTCACGAGGACCTCAAGGCCAATCTTTGGAAAGATGCCAACGGGCACACCGGCTACAACTTTGCCCGGAACAACTATGACCTGTCCATCCGCTCGGAATATGGCGAGGGTGATATTGGACACGGATCTCATGTGGCAGGCATCGTCGGCGCTGTAAATAACAATGGAAAAGGCGTTTGCGGGATTGCCGGCGGGGACTATGCCGCGGGAATTTCCGGTGTCCGCATTCAGTCTTGCGCCATCTTCTCCGGTCAGGAATATGCCAACGACAAGCAATCGGCCAATGCCATCAAATGGGGCGCGGATCACGGTGCCCTCATTTCTCAAAACAGCTGGGGTTATGCGGCCGATGGCTTTTTGGACGACGAACCGGACGGAACCATCTCGTCCGAGGAGTTGGCTGAGTTTAAGAAACACGATATCAATAGCACGCCAGAAATCAAGGCGGCCATCGACTACTTTATCAAGTATGCCGGATGCGACAACCAGGGGAACCAGCTGCCGGATTCACCCATGAAGGGCGGCTTGGTGATTTTTGCTGCCGGGAACGAGAACATCGACCATGATATCATCAGTCCCTACGAGCCGGTCATTTCTGTAGGGGCCAGCAACGCCAGCAACCAGCGGGCCTCGTATTCCAATTACGGCTCTTGGGTGGATGTGGCCGCACCCGGCGGCAGTGGCTCTTCTTCCAGCAATAGCATCTGGAGCACGGTCTCGCGCGATTCTTACATCTCCACAACCGGGTACGACGGTGAAGGCTGGGCTGGTACTTCCATGGCATGTCCGCACGTAAGTGGCGTTGCGGCGCTTATCATTTCCTATTTTGGCGGTCAGGGTTTCACGGCCGACCGTTGCAAGGAAATCCTTTTTGGCGGTCTGGGGAACAACATCGGTGGCAGTCGTCCCATCGGCAAAAAACTGGATGCACTCGCTGCCTTCCAATACGGCATTCAGACCGGAGGTGGGGAGGGAGAAACTCCGATGCTCGTATTTTCCGAGGCCGATGTCCAGGTGAAGGCCCATCAGACGCATACCCTTCATGTGCTTGCAACCAACAATGCTACCATCCGTTGTACGGACACCGGTTCGCAGGCCTTAAGTTTCAATGCGGAGAGCGGTAATATCACGATTGTCGGACGCGGTGCCGCCGCCGGAACCTATAAGGCAGTCTTTGTGGCCACCAGCCCCTCGGGCATCGAGGGAACAGGCACCCTGACCTATACGCTGCTGCCCAACCATGCGCCTACGGTTATTAAAAAGCCGGAAAACATTCACCACAAGACACTCACGTCTGCTACCACGCTCGTACTCAGTGAGTATTTCAAGGACCAGGACGGGGAAGACCTCACCTGCACCATTACCATTGCCGATGAAAGCATCGCGTACAGCTCGGCAAGCAGTGGCAAGGTGAACCTTTATTCCCGTTCGCTGGGCGTGACGGAGGTTACCATCACGGCCACCGACGGCTTGGGTGAGAAAGCCAGCGTCCGCTTCAAGTTGGCCATTACGGACCCGAACCAGCCCATCCGGCCCAACACCAACGTGGTTGAATCGGAGATGATTATCTCCATCAATGCGGCGGCCCAGACCATGGTGGACGTGACGGTGTACAATGCCAACGGCCAGTGCGTGTTACAGCAAACCCGGCAAGGGGATGTCTTCAATCCTCTTCAGCTGGATTTGACATCGCTCTCGCCGGGTCGATATACGCTCAAGCTTAGTTATAGCGGAAGCGTTTACTCGCTGCCGTTCGTGAAAATCTAAAGCAAATCCTGCTTCAAGTCTTCCACGTAGCGGGCAATTCGACGGAGTTGCCCGGGGATGGGTATGCTCTGCGGGCAGCGGGGGAGGCAGTCGCCGCAGTTGATGCAGTGGTCGGCCTGGCGGACCGATGCCACGGCGCGGTCGTAACTCACCAGATAGGCCTTCTTGAGTTTGGCGTAATCCTTCTGCTGGGTGTTCTGCGCGTAAGTTCCCTCCGTGATGGCCTTGTTATAGTGCTGGAAAACGCCGGGAATGTCGATACCCCAAGGGCAAGGCATGCAGTATTTGCAATCCGTGCAGTTCACCAGCGGGTACTCCTTCATCTGGACGGCCATTTGCTCCAGGAACGCAAGTTCCTCCTCCGTCAGCGGTTTAAAATGGCCGAAGGTTTGCACGTTCTCCACCAGCGGATCCATGGAGCGCATGCCGGACAGGATGCAAAGCACGCGCGGATAGGTGGCGCAGAAGCGGAAGGCCCAGGACGCGACGCTCTTGTCCGGTTCCCGCTGTTTCATCTGGCGGGCAATCCCCTCCGGTACATTGGCCAGACGGCCTCCCAGCAACGGTTCCATAATGACGATGGGAATGCCGCGCTTGTCCAGTTCGGCGTACAGGTAATCGGCATTGACGTTGCGCACGCCGTCCGCATGGGTCCAATCCACGTAGTTCATCTCGATTTGGCAGAAGTCCCAATGCATCTCGCCGGAATCGAACAGCTCCATGAAATAGTCGAACTCGTGCTTGGCACCGTGGAAGGAGAAGCCCAGGTTGCGGATGTGTCCGGCGGCCTTTTCCTTGAGCAGGAAGTCGATCATGCCGTTTTGCACGTAACGCTGGTTGAAGGCATCCTTTCCGCCCCTGCCGATAGAGTGAAGCAGGTAATAGTCGAAGTAGTCCGTCTTGAGCTGCTTCATGGAGTCGTAGTACATCTGGATGGAAGCCTGCGGACTTTGGTCGCCAAAGTTGGAGAGCTTGGTGGCGATGAAGTAGCTGCTGCGCGGATGGCGGCTCAAGGCTTCTCCGGCGGCTTTTTCGCTCTGGCCCTGCAGGTAGGCAGGGGAGGTGTCGAAGTAGTTGATGCCATGCTCCAGCGCATAGTCCACCATTTCGTTCACGGCTTCCTGGTCGATGACATCTTTCCCATCGGCATCTTTTATCATAGGCCAGCGCATGCAGCCGAAGCCCAGCGCGCTTATCTTGTCGCCGTTCACCGGATTTTCCCGCATGAGCATTTGCTCGGGACCTTCGTCCGTTGTCTTCTTGCCCGACCCCGATTGGGCACCTTTGGGTGCACAGGCAGCCGCTACCGCCGCCGCACCACTTATTTTTATGAAATCTCTTCTTTTCATACTCTTATCGTCATTCCCGACTTTTTTTCGTCATTCCCGACCTGATCGGGAATCTCCTGATTAAACGTGCTGGTACTTACCGTTAACCGTAATGGCGCTGATGGGCCGGACCGGACACAGGTGCTCGCAGGCGCCGCAACCGGTGCACAGCTCCTCCGCCACCACCGGGAACAACAGCCCGGTTTCCTCGTTTTTCACCATCTGGATGGCGCCGGAAGGACACGCCTGGGCGCATTTACCGCAGTGCGACTGCCCGCTGGCGCTTACGCACAGCTCCAGGTTTACATGGGAGGTTCCCACATGGTACTGCGTCTTTTCTTCCCGGCTGATCTTTTGGATGGCCCCTGCCGGACACAGTTCGCTGCAGCGGGTGCATTCCGGCCGGCACCAGCCCTTCTCAAAGCTCATTTCCGGCTGCATCAGGTGCTCCAGGTCTCCGGAGGGACGAAGGACGTTATTAGGGCATTCCGCCACGCAAAGCTGGCAGGCTGTGCAGCGGCGATAGAAGTCTTTTACGCTGGCGGAGCCGGGCGGCGTTACGGGCACTTCCCGCTCCGGAGCCTGCTTGGGAAGCAGGTTTGCATAGCCGCCGTCCACCTTTTTGGCAGCCGCCTGCGCCCGGGCTTCCACGCCCTTGAGGGCTGCAGCGCCCACCACAGCTACGGTCCCGGCTATCATTGCCCGACGGCTCTCGTCCTTGTTTTGGGCCTTATTTGAGGACGAGGTGCCCAAAATGTCCTTCTCGTCCTTGTTTTGGGCCTTATTTGAGGACGAGCCCCAGGCATAACGGTACTTCAGCGCTCCGAACTTGCAGGAGTCTATGCAGTTGAAGCAGTCCACGCAGCGCGAATAGTCAATGTGCTCCGTGTCCTTGCCGATGGCGATGCACTGGGCCTTACAATGCAGTTCACAGGCCTTGCAGTGCTTGCACTTTTCCGCGTCGATAACCGGGCGGAACATGGCGAAACGGGAGAAGAAGCTGAGCACGGTGCCCACCGGGCAGATGCTGTTGCAATAGGTGCGGCCTCCCTTGAAGGACAGGGCCACCACTACAACCAGCGTCACCACGGCAACGATGAAGGTGGGGACGCTGCGCAGCCACACCTCCTTGGTATAAAAGGCATAACTGCCCATGCGTTCCGCCCACAGGGCCAGGAGGTTGTTCCCCCACAGGTATAGCGGCTGCAGCAGGTTCTGCACCATGCGGCCGTATGCGCTATAGGGCGCCAGAAGGGCCACGGCGGCCTGTACGCCCGCAATGAGCAAAATCACAAAGACGGCCAGTACGCCGTACCGCAGCCATTTGGCTTCCGGCCGATACTTGTACGGCGCCTTGTTCTTCCGGGTCCCCAGATGGGAAACTCCGTCCTGAAATACGCCCAGGGGGCAGATGACGGAGCAATAGATGCGTCCGAACAAAAGGGTCAGCAGCACCAGTGCGGCAATTACGCCCACATTCACCGCCAGCACCGCCGGCAGGAACTGCACTTTGGCCATCCAACCCAGGTACGCGTGCAGCGTTCCCGTGAAATCCAGTAGCAGCAGGGTGATTCCAATCCAGAACACCCACGCCAGTACCACTCTGATTTTCTGTAACATAAGTCCTAATATTGTTATCTATGCAAACATACGAAAATTTTTCTTATCTTTGCAATCTACAAAAGGCAAATTAAAAAACTAAAAATAATACCATGTTACCTCAGGCTAAAGAAATCGTGGACGCCCAGTCTGTCAAGATGAAGAGCGCCGTGGACTATCTGGAAGAAGACCTTAAGAATTACCGTGTGGGCAAAGCCTCTCCGGCCATCCTGAACCCCGTGATGGTGGACTATTATGGCACCGCCACTCCGGTGAGCCAGGTGGCTTCCATCACCACGCCGGATGCCAAAACCATCGCCATCCAGCCTTGGGAGCGCTCCATGATCGCCAAAATCGAAAAGGCCATCCTGGACGCCAACGTAGGCCTCACCCCGTCCAACAATGGTGAAATCATCCGTTGCATGGTGCCGGCTCTCACGGAGGAACGCCGCCGTGAACTCATCAAAAAGGCCAAGGCCCAGGGCGAAACCACCAAGGTAACCATCCGTAACGCCCGCCGCGACGGCATCGACCTCCTCAAGAAAGCCCAGAAGAACGACGGCCTCAGCGAGGACGGCGAAAAGGAGGGCGAGGATGAGCTCCAGAAAGTTACGGACAAGTGGGTAAAGAAGGTGGACGAAATCATCGCCGCCAAAGAAAAAGACATTCTCACTGTGTAATGGCCAAACGCGTCGCTATACAGGGCTATCAGGGCTGCTTCCATGAACAAGCAGCCCGTCTTTTTTATGCCTCTGTCATTCCGAGCGAAGTCGAGGAATCTCTTGCCGTCGTAGAATGCGACACCTTCGAGGGCCTGTACACCGCCCTGGAGGAAGGCCGGGCCGATGCGGCCGTCATGGCCATCGAAAACACCGTCTCCGGCGGTCTCCTCCATAACTTCGAACTGCTCCGGAGGCGGCAGCGCCAGGTCAAGGGCGAGGTGTATATCCGTATCCAGCAGAACCTCATGGCCCTGCCCGGGCAGCGCCTGGAAGAGATCCGCGAGGTGCGCACCCATTACATGGCCATCAACCAGACCCGTCCGTGGTTCGAGCAAAACGCCCCGTGGATGAAGCTGACCGAAAGCGAAGACACCGCCAAAAGTGCCGCTGAGGTGGCCAAAGAAGGGCTTCTGGGCGTTGGCGCAGTGGCATCCACCCTCGCTGCCAAACTCTACGGCCTGCAGGTCCTGGCCCCCGGCATCGAGACCTACAAACAGAACTTCACCCGTTTCCTCATTATTGACGATGGGTACGATGTCCCCGTGGAGCAGAGAGACAAGGCCGTCATCTGCTTCACCCTGCCGCACAAACCGGGCTCCCTGGCCCAGATCCTGACCATCTTGTCGTTCTACGACATGAACCTGACCCGTATCCAGTCGCTGCCCATCCCGGGTCGCGAGTGGCAGTATTTCTTCTATGCCGATATCAAGTTCAGCGACTATGTCCGTTACCAGCAGGCCCTGCAGGCTGTCCGTCCGCTCATAGAAGATTTCCAGATACTGGGTGAATACCATTCTGCCTTATGATTATCGAACCCGCACATAGAACCTTGTCGGTGAAGGAGTACTACTTCTCCCTCAAGAACAAAGAAATCGCCAGGCTCAACGCCCAGCGCGCTTCCCAGGGCCTGGATCCTGTGATTAACCTGGGTATTGGCTCTCCGGACGGCTCGCCGTCTCCGGAGGCGGTGGAGGCCCTGTGCAGCTGCGCCCAAAAGGATGGGATGCACGGCTACCAAAGTTACATCGGCATTCCGGAACTCCGGCAGGCCATGGCCGATTGGTACCGGAAATGGTATGGCGTACAGCTGGATCCCGCATCGGAAATCCAGCCGCTCGCCGGCTCCAAGGAAGGCATCCTGCTGCTTTCGCTGGCCTTCCTCAATCCCGGCGACAAAGTGCTGGTGCCGGATCCCGGCTATCCTACCTACACATCGGCCACCCTCATGTGCGAGGCGGAACTGGTGAAATACAATCTCACGGAGGCCGGCGGCTGGTATCCGGACTTCGAGGAATTGGAGTCGATGGACCTTACCGGCGTCAAACTCATGTGGACCAACTATCCCAATATGCCCACCGGCGCCCCTGCCCGGAAGGACGTGTTCGAGAAACTGGTGGCCTTTGCCCGCAAGCACCGCATCCTGCTGGTGAACGACAATCCGTATTCCTTCGTGCTCAACGAGCAGCTGTCCATTCTCTCAGTCCCCGGCGCCAGCGAGTGCTGCCTGGAAATGAACTCCCTGTCCAAGAGCCACAACATGGCCGGTTGGCGTGTAGGCATGATCGTAGGACAGGCCGATGTCATCAAGGAACTCCTGAAGGTGAAAACCCAGATGGACTCCGGTATGTTCCGGGGTATCCAGGAAGCGGCCGTGAAGGCCCTCCAGGCCGGTCCCGAGTGGTACGATGCCCTCAATGCGGAGTACCGCCGCCGCCAGGTGGTGGCCCGCCGCATCATGGACACCCTGGGCTGCACTTATGACCCGCAGGCCGGTGGCCTGTACGTCTGGGGCCGGATTCCTTCCGGAACGGCGGAGGAATGGAGCAACCGCATCCTCTACGAGGCAGGCGTGTTCCTCACCCCGGGCTTCATCTTCGGGAAAAACGGCAGCAACTACCTCCGCATCTCCCTGTGCGCCAACGTGCCCACCCTGGAGCGCGCCCTTGAGAAAGTGCGTAAAATAATAAACATTTAAGAATGAGCGACTTGCATCATACAGTCGGAGTTATAGGCCTGGGCCTCATCGGCGGCTCCATGGCCCTGGACCTCAAGCGCCGCGGCTTTGCCGGCGAAGTGCTGGGAGTGGAGCAGGACCCTGTTGCTGCGGAGGCGGCCAAAACCATCGGCCTGGTAGATGAAGTAGTCCCTTACGAGGACTGCATCAGCAGGGCCGATATCATCGTGGTGGCCGTCCCCGTGGGCGCCGCCGTGAAAATGGTTCCGGATATACTGAACCGTTTCGGAGAGGAGGAGAAGATTGTCATCGACGTCTGCTCCACCAAGAGCCAGATTTGCCACGCGACCCAGTACCACCCGCGGCGGGGGCAGTTCGTGAGCACGCACCCCATGGCCGGTACGGAGTATTCCGGCCCCTGGGCGGCCCAGCCGGGCCTGTTCGACGGCCGCGCCTGCATCTTCGCCAACACGGAGGAGAGCAGCCCCAAGGCCGTGAGGGTCATAGAAGAACTTTATGCCGTGCTGAACATGCGCCCCATCTACATGAACGCGGAGCAGCACGATGTCCATACGGCTTACGTCTCCCATATCTCGCACGTAACTTCTTTCGCCCTGGCCCTTACGGTGCTGGACAAGGAGAAGGACGAGAAACACATCTTCGACCTGGCCTCCGGCGGCTTCTCTTCCACGGTGCGTCTGGCCAAGTCCAGTGCCGATATGTGGGTGCCCATCCTGAGCCAGAACCACGACAACATCCTCCACGTGATGGATACCTATATCAACAAAATGAAGGACTTCCGCGATGCCATTGCCACCTATGACGAGCAGCACATCCGCGAACTGATCCAGGAGGCAAACCGTATCAAAAAAATAATCAGATAATGGCCCACGAACTTGATATCATCCCTGGCTCGGAGTGGGGTTTTTTCACCCTGCCGCGTCCCATGTGCATCGCCGGCCCCTGCAGCGCAGAAACGCAGGAGCAAGTTATGGAGACCGCCAAAGGCCTCCACGAATTCGGCATCCACGTTTACCGTGCGGGCATTTGGAAGCCCCGTACCCATCCGGGCTCCTTTGAAGGCGTCGGCACCCCCGGCCTCAAATGGCTCAAACAGGTGAAGGAAACCTACGGCATGAAGGTGTGCACGGAGGTAGCCACGGAAAAACACGTGCTGGAGTGCATCAAGTACGGGGTCGATGTCATTTGGATCGGCGCCCGCACATCGGCCAACCCTTTCCTGATGCAGGAGATCGCCGATGCCCTTTCCGGCACCGACATCCCCGTGCTGGTGAAGAATCCCGTCAACCCGGACCTGGACCTGTGGATCGGCGCTTTGGAGCGCCTGAACCGTGCCGGCATCCGGAAACTGGGTGTCATCCACCGCGGCTTCTCCACATCGTCCAGCATTCCGTACCGCAACGACCCGGGCTGGAAAATCGCCATCGAACTGCGTACCCGCTATCCCCAGCTGGCCTTCTTTGCCGATCCTTCCCACATGGCGGGGGACCGCAAATACCTTCTGGAACTCTCGCAGCGGGCCATGGACCTGGGCCTGGACGGCCTCATGGTGGAAAGCCATTGCTCGCCGGACGCCGCCTGGAGCGATGCCAAGCAGCAACTGACGCCCTCCGCGCTCCAGAACCTGCTGGAAAGCCTGATCATCCGCGACAACACCTCCGACAACGAGGCCTATAAAGAGGGCATCGACGCCCTTCGTACGCGCATCGACGTTATCGACGAAAACCTCCTTAAACTGTTGAAAGACCGTATGGACGTGAGCCGTCTGATCGGCCGGTATAAAAAAGAGCACAACGTGGCCATCCTGCAGGCGGGTCGATGGGAGCAGCTGCTGGCCGATATGGTGGAAAAGGGCGCCAAGCTGGGTCTCTCCGAGGCCTCCGTCTCCGCCATCATGACCGCCATCCACGACGAAAGCGTCCGCGTACAGAATGAAATCCTAGAATCGTAAAAAACCATGGAATTTGTACTTGATTTATCCCTCCGTTTGCTGGCTGCGGCCGGTTTTGCCGGTCTGATCGGATTCGAGCGGGAACTGCGGGCCAAGGGGGCCGGTATGCGTACGCACGTGCTGGTGGCCTTGGGTTCGGCCCTGTTCATGATCATCTCACAGTATGCTTTTGAGGGAGCCGACCGGTTTGACGCGTCCCGTGTCGCCGCAGGCGTTGTGGGAGGCCTGGGTTTCCTGGGCGGCGGTATCATCATGAAGACCAAGAACCACGTGAGCGGACTCACCACCGCCGCCGGTCTATGGGTGACGGGTGCCGTGGGCATGGCCTGCGGCAGTGCCATGTATGTGCTGACGGCCGTCTGTGTGGTGCTCACGCTCGCTTGTCTGGAACTCCTCAACTTCTCCGCCGTCAAGCTGGGCGACAAGGAAGTTACCGTCATCTTTTCATCGACGGACCAGGCTGCCCTGACGGAGGCTATGTCGGAACTGAAAGAACGGATGAAGGCCTTCTCCCTGTCCACGCGGGATGGACTCTACCTGGCAGAGGTGACCCTCCGTGTCCCCAAAAAGCAGTACAATGTGGACCTGCTCGCCGAATTGAGTTCCCGTCCGAATGTAAAACTTGAAAGTCTGGAATAAAGCATGGAAAGAAAACTGAAAACCATAGGTGTCCTTACCTCCGGCGGCGACGCTCCCGGCATGAATGCGGCCATCCGTGCCGTCACCCGTGCAGCCCGTTACCACAACATGAACGTGGTGGGCATCATGCGCGGTTACCAGGGCCTTATCGAGAATGAATTTGTCAAATTCACCTCTTCGTCCGTGTCCAATACCATCCAGCGTGGTGGCACCATCCTCAAGACCGCCCGTTGTGGCGAATTCATGACCTCGGAAGGCCGGAAAAAGGCCTATGAGAACATGGTTGCGGCCGGCATCGACGCGCTTGTGGTTATCGGCGGCAATGGCTCCCTGACCGGCGCGCAGCTCTTTGCCCGGGAGTATGACATTCCCATCATCGGCTTGCCCGGTACCATCGACAATGACCTGTATGGTACGGACTCCACCATCGGGTACGACAGTGCCCTGAACACCATCGTGGAGTGCGTGGACAAGATCCGCGACACCGCCAACAGCCACGACCGCATCTTCTTTATCGAGGTGATGGGCCGTGACGCCGGCTTCCTGGCGCAGAACAGTGCCATCGCTTCCGGTGCGGAGGCGGCCATTATTCCGGAAAAAGCCACCGACGTGGACCAGCTGGCGGAATTCATCGAGCGCGGCAAGCGCAAGAGCAAGAACAGCGCTATCGTGCTGGTGAGCGAGGCCCAGAAGAACGGTGTGGGCGGTGCCATGTATTATGCCGAGCGTATCAAGAAGGAGTTCCCGCAGTTCGATGCCCGCGTAACCATCCTGGGCCACCTGCAGCGCGGCGGTAAGCCCACGGCCTACGACCGCATCCTGGCTTCCCGCATGGGATACGCCGCCATCGACGCCCTCCTGGAAGGGCAGCGGAACGTGATGATCGGCCTGAAGAACGACGAAATCGTTTACGTCCCTATCTCCAAGGCCATCAAGATGGACAAACCGATCAATCAGGAATTGATCTCAGTACTTAACGTCCTGTCGATGTAAGCAGGACAGCGGAGAAGTCGGCCTGCTCTTCCGGTGTAAGGAAGGCGGCTTCTACGGGAATGTAGAAGAGACGCTCGCGGATACTTTGGGGTACGTTTTTGCAGTCCCGGAGCCGCTGGGCGTCTTTTTCCGTGGTGAAAAGGCAAGACGTGCCGGAGACGCGGATGGCGTGCTCGATGGTGCGCAAATCGGCCTTTCCGTACGCATGATGGTCCGGGAAGCGGAGGTGCTGGCCGATTTTATAAGTATCGGACAGATAGTTCCTTAACGGTGCGTCGTTGGCAATCCCGGTGAGCACGGTGCACTGTTTCGCGTACAGATAATGGTTGTCCGCCTCCGGGAAAACGGGCTGGGCGGCGCTATACTGCAGGGTGGTGAAGAAAAGGGGCTGTTCCGGCACAAGATGCAGGTCCTGGCGCCAGGCTTCCCGCTCCTGTTCGGAAAGTTCCGCCGGGCACTTGGTGACGATAACCACCTGTGCGGCTTTCAGCCGGGCCGGCAAGTCCCTCAGGCGTCCCCAGGGGAGGAGGCGGTCCTTGAAGATCGGCCGCTGGTAGTCCACCAGGACGATGTTCAGCGTGGCTTGCAGGCGGCGGTACTGGAAGGCATCGTCCAGGACGATGCAGGAGAGGGCCTTGTTGCCGGCGAGCTGCTCGCAACCGTGCACGCGGTCTTTATCCACCGCGACGGGCACCTGGGGGAACTTGTGGGCAATCTGCGCCGGTTCGTCGCCGTAGAGGGCGGCGGTGCCATCGACAGGAACCAGCTGGAAGCCTTTCAGCTTGCGTTTGTAGCCCCTGGAGAGCACGGCGGGTTGCTTTCCGGCGGCGAGCAGCAGGCGGAGGAACAACTCCGTGTGCGGGGTCTTGCCCGTTCCGCCAACGGTGATGTTGCCTACGCAGACGGTGGGGAGGGGAGCGGCAAACTGTTTTTTCCAGCCTTTATTATATAGTAGATGCCTTATTCTGAGTACAAGTCCGTAAATCATGGCAGCAAAGATAGCAAAAATTGCTTACCTTTGCACGCGATATGAAGATAGGAACCATCGACTTGGGAGAGCGTCCCGTGACGCTGGCACCCATGGAGGACGTCACGGACGCCAGTTTCCGCATCCTGTGCAGGGAGGCGGGTGCCGCCATGGTCACCACCGAGTTCGTGAGTTCCGACGGCCTGGTGCGGGACGTCCAGAAAACCATCGCCAAGATGCACACCCTGGAGGAAGAGGCGCCGGTGGCCGTACAAATCTACGGCAGCATTCCGGAAGCTATGGTGGACGCCGCACGCATGGCAGCCCGTGCCAAAGAACTGGCCGGCGGGCATGGGGCGGATATTGTCGATATCAACTTCGGCTGCCCCGTTTCCAAAATCGCGGGCAGAGGCGCCGGCAGCGGCATGATGCGGGAGCCGGACAAGATGGTGGCCATCACCAAGGCCATCGTGGAGGCCATCCCCGACAAGCCCGTCACCGTGAAAACCCGCCTGGGCTGGGACGACAGTTCCAAAATCATCGTGGAACTGGCAGAGCGCCTGCAGGACGTGGGTATATCGGCCCTCACCATTCACGGCCGCACCCGTTGCCAGATGTACAAAGGGGAGGCGGACTGGACGCTGATCGGGGAAGTGAAAAACAACCCGCGCATGCGCATACCTATTATAGGTAACGGAGACATCAATTCCGCCGCCAAGGCCCGCGAGGCGTTTGACAAGTACGGTGTCGATGGCATCATGGTGGGACGCGCCAGCTTCGGCCATCCGTGGATTTTCACGGAAATCCGCCACCTGCTGGATACCGGCGAGGAACTCCCGCCCATGAGCGTGAAGGACCGCGTGGCCCTGGCCAAACGCCACTTCCAGCTGTCCCTGGACCTCAAGGGACCCGTCACCGGCGTGTACGAGATGCGCCGCCACCTTTCGTGCTACTTCAAAGGCCTCCGCGACTTCAAGGATACCCGTATCAAACTGGTCACCTCCAAGGATCCCGAGGAAATTCTCCGCACGCTGGACTATGTAGCCGGGCGCTGGGGAGGGGAGGCCCCGGAAGTGGAAGGCGTGTACGGCATATAATATTTGGTTTTCTGCCAAATAATGCTTACCTTTGCGGTCCCTCTAACTGTGGGGGGATCGCAACTTTTTATGTTAAACCATTAATTATCAAGACAGTGGACACACTTAGCTACAAAACAGTTTCCCTGAACAAGGCAACTGTGAACAAGGAGTGGCTCGTCATTGATGCAACCGACCTCGTGCTCGGTCGCCTGGCTTCCCGCGTCGCCCTGGTGCTGCGTGGCAAGAACAAGCCCGGCTACACCCCGCATGTGGACTGTGGTGACAACGTCATCATCGTAAATGCCGAAAAGATCCGTCTTACCGGCAAAAAGATGACCGACCGCGTTTACGTTCGCTACACCGGTTATCCGGGTGGCCAGCGCTTCTCCACGCCCCGTGAGATCCTTGCAAAAAGACCCGCCGAACTCATCCGTCGGTCTGTGAAGGGCATGCTGCCCAAGACCCGTCTTGGTGACAAGCTCATCAACAACCTGTACGTTTACGCAGGTCCCGAGCACCCGCACCAGGCCCAGAATCCTAAAACCATTAAGTTTAACGAAATCTAAACAGAGCACATGGAACAGAAACACGCCCTTGGAAGACGTAAATCAGCTGTCGCTCGTGTTTATGTAGTACCCGGCACGGGCAAGTTCGTTATCAACGACCGCCCCATGGAAGAGTACTTCAAAGAAGGCACTCTCCAGTACATCGCCAACCAGGCCCTCGAGGTCACCGGTACTGCAGGTCAGTTTGACATCAAGGTTACCCTCGTCGGTGGTGGTACCAAAGGTCAGGCAGAGGCCGTTCGTCTCGGCATCGCCCGCGCTCTTTGCGAGGTCGATAAAGAGGCTTACCGCTCTACCCTCAAGGCCGCCGGTTTCCTCACCCGCGACGCCCGCGAAGTTGAGCGTAAGAAACCTGGTCAGCCTGGCGCACGTCGTCGCTTCCAGTTCAGTAAGCGTTAATCTTACTGGTGGATTTACGTCAGCACGGCTTAGGTACTTAAATCCTGAGATCCCGGTGAGGATGAGAATCTTCCCGAGCTACAAAAAGGATTGCCGGGCCGCGAAAAAATCCCGAAGACCAGCACAAGGCTGCTACTTCGGATTGATGAATGAGTTATTAAAAAGAACAAACAACCCATGTCAAGAACTAATTTTCAGGAATTGCTTGATGCAGGCTCCCACTTCGGCCACCTCGCTCGCAAGTGGAACCCCAAGATGGCTCCGTATATCTTCGTAGAAAGAAACGGTATCCACATCATCGACCTGCACAAGACCGTCGTCAAGATTGACGAGGCAGCAGAGGTCCTCAAAGAAATGGCCCGCAGCGGCCGCAAGGTCCTCTTCGTTGCCACCAAAAAACAGGCTAAAGACGTTGTGGCAGAAATGGCCGCTTCCGTCAATATGCCTTCCGTGACCGAGCGTTGGCCGGGCGGTATGCTTACCAACTTCCCCACCATTCGCAAGGCCGTCAAGAAAATGAACACCATCGACAAGATGAAAGAAGATGGCACCTTCGAGAAGCTCGCAAAGCGTGAGCGTCTGCAGGTGGAGCGCCAGCGGGCCAAACTGGAGAAGAACCTCGGTTCCATCCGTGACATGTCCCGTCTGCCTAGCGCCCTCTTCGTGGTCGACGTTCAGAAAGAGGCCAATGCCGTTAAGGAGGCCGTTCGTCTGAACATCCCGGTTATCGCAATGGTTGACACATGTTGCGATCCCACGCCCATTGATTATGTGATTCCGGCAAACGACGACTCCACGAAGTCCATCACCCTCATCATGGATGTGATGTGCAAAGCCATCAACGAAGGTCTGGAAGAGCGCAAACTGGAGAAGGAAAAGGAAGCTGAGGCCGCTCCCGTAGAGGCCGCTGAGGCTACCGCCGCTCCCGAGCGCAAGCTCCGTTCCCGCCGCGCCCCCAAGGCAGAACCCGTTGAGGCTCCCACCGAAGAGTAATTAACCGTTTAAAAAGCAAGTAATTATGGCTATCTCTTTAGCAGATATCAAGAAACTCCGCGACATGACCAGCGCCGGCATGATGGACTGCAAAAAGGCCCTCGAAGAGGCTGCAGGTGATTTCAAGCGTGCCGTCGAAATCCTGCGCGAGAAAGGTAAATCCACCCTCGCCAAGCGCGGTGAAAACGAGACCACCCAGGGTGCTGTGCTCAGCCGTGTAAACGGCGGCAAGGCTATCCTCGTCTGCCTCGGTTGCGAGACCGACTTCGTGGCCGCCACCCCGGACTTCAAAGCCCTTTCCGGAAACATCGCCGATGCAGCCATCGCTGCTTTCCCTGCTTCCGCAGAAGAGCTGAAGGCCGTGAAACTTGCCGATGGTTACTCCATCGAAGAGGACATCACCAACCAGGCTGGTAAAACCGGTGAAAAGCACGTGCTGGCTTTCTACGGCGCCCTCGAGGCCCCGTTCGTGAGCGAATATGTGCACTTCAACGGCAAGTTGGGTGCCATCGTTTCCTTCTCCAAGGAAGTTCCCACCGATATCGCCCGCGGTATCGCCATGCAGGTGGCTTCCATGAACCCTGTGGCTGTAGACGCCGCTTCCGTCCCTGCTGAGGTTATCGAGTCCGAAAAGACCGTTGCCGTTCAGAAGACCAAGGACGAGCAGGTTCAGAAGTCCGTTGATAACGCCCTCAAGAAGGCCGGTATCAACCCCGCCCACGTGGACAGCGAAGACCACATCGAGTCCAACACGGCCAAGGGCTGGCTCACCATCGAGCAGGCCAAGCAGGCCCGTGAGATCATCGCCAAGGTTGGCGCCGAAACGCTGGCCTCTCTGGAGCAGAAGGTCCAGATGATCAATGGCATCGTGAATGGTCGTATCCAGAAGTTCCTGAAGGAAAACACCCTGATGGAGCAGGAGTACCAGCTCAGCGACGACAAGAAGACGGTGAAGGAAGCCCTCGCCGCCGCCGACAAGGACGCCAAGGTTCTCGGCTTCAAGCGTTTCTCCCTGTCCGACTAATTGAAGTCCTCATCATTCAAGAACGTCCTCCGGTTTCCCCGGGGGACGTTTGTTGTTGTGTGTGTTAAAGCACACCTCCCGGCCCCAGAGCCCCCTCTGTGGCCTTGCCCCGTGCTTTAACTACCCTCCCAGACCCTGCTTAAAGCACACTGGTCCCTTCTTGGGCCCTCTCTATGGCCTTACCCTGTGCTTTAACCCCCATACCGGGCAGAACGGGGTGATCGGTAAGTGGCTGTGAGTGAGCACTTTATAGAAAATCCTCGTCGCAAAATCGAACGAGGATTTTCCGGGAAGTAATTGATACTCAATACGTTGATAATCACTCTGTATTGCGTTACCGACCAGCCCCCATGCGCACATCCGGGCCAGGTGACCCCATTTGTGTGGGACACATCCGGGCCTAGCCCCCGGCACTGCGCTTTAACCCCTACCCCCCACCCGACCTTGTGAAGAATGCTGGAAAATTCGTATCTTTGCGCATATGATTTTGTACCTCACAGGCAGCCCAACCCGCTATGGAGAACCGCAGTTCACGCAGGACAACGGTTTTTTGGCCGATGTCCGGGCGGAACTGGCCAAGGCCATCCGGCGGGCCGGGGGCGCAGAGGGCGACAAGCCCCGCGTGCTGCTGGTGAGCGCCGCCCCGGACGACCGAGGCTTCACCGATTCCGTCCTCAAGGGCATGAGCGAGTGCATCCACAAGTCCGGTATCGACACGGAAAAAATTGTGATGCTGGACCGTCGGAATGCTGCTCAAACCCCGGAACTGGTCCATTGGGCGCACTGGATTGTGCTGTGCGGCGGCCATGTCCCCACGCAGAATAAGTTCCTGCACCAGATTCGTCTCAAGGAACTTATACAAGACTTCGATGGGGTGATCATGGGCTGCAGCGCTGGCAGCATGAACTGCGCGGACAACGTGTATTCCCATCCGGAGTTGCCGGGGGAAGCCCGCGACCCGCAGTACAAGCGTTGGCTCAAAGGCCTGGGCCTCACGGACATCAACCTGGTTCCGCACATGGAGCAGGTGCGGTATGCCAAGGTCGATGGCCTCCGCCTGTTCGAGGACATCGCCTTTCCGGACAGTTGGAATCATCGGTTCTACACCTTCCGGGACGGCGGATATATAAAAATTGTCGATGGAAAACCCACCCTTTACGGGGAGGCGTTCGAAATCACCCGCGGTGCCATGCGCCGAGTAAGCGAAGAAAACAAAACCTACAGTTTTATGAACTTAATATTCATTTCCCCCCATTTCCCGGCCACCTACTGGCACTTCTGCGCCGGGCTCAAGCAAAACGGTATCAACGTGTTGGCCATTGCCGATACCGAGTACTGGAACCTGTCCCAGGAGCTCCGTGGCAGCATTTCGGACTACTACAAGGTGAATAACCTGGAAAACTACGACGAAATGTACCGCGCCGTCGCCTGGCTGGCCCACAAGTGGGGTAAGATTGACTGGATCGAGTCCAACAACGAGTACTGGCTGGAGCAGGACGCCCGTCTGCGCACGGACTTCAACGTGACCACGGGCATCCAGAACGACCACATCGCCGCCATCAAGAACAAGAGCGAGATGAAGAAGTACTACGCCCTGGGCGGCATTCCTACTGCCCGCCAGATCAAGGGCGCGGAAGGCCTGGCCAAGGTGAAAGCCTTCACCAAGAAGACCGGCTATCCCATCATCGCCAAACCGGACAACGGCATGGGCGCCGGCGGCACCTGCAAAATCCAGAGCGACGCCGAGCTGGAGGCCTGGTTCGCATCCCATCCCAACGATGCGGGCTGCTTCGTAATCGAAGAGTTCATCACCGGCCTTCTGGTAAGCTACGATGCCATTTTCAATGCCGATGGAGAACCTGTGTTCGAGAACAACACCATCTTCCCTACGCCCATCATGGAAATCGTCCATGACAACCTGGACACTTGCTACTGGACCAACAAGACCGTGCCCGCCAAGCTGGCCGCCATCGGCCGTCGTACGGTTAAAGCTTTCGGCATTAAGAGTCGATTCGTACATCTGGAGTTCTTCCAGCTGGACCGCGACCGCCAGGGCCTCGGCAAGAAAGGCGACTACGTAGGCCTGGAAGTGAACATGCGCCCGCCGGGAGGCTACACGCCGGACATGATGAACTTCGCCCACAGCACGGACGTGTTCCAGATTTGGGCCGATATGGTGGCCTTCAACGAGGCCCGCAAGCCGCAGGGCGAACAGTACTTCTGCGCCTACGCCGGCCGCCGCGACGGCAAAGCCTACGTCCACAGCCACCAGGAGATCATGGACCGCTACGGCAACGTCATGTGCATGGCCGAGCGCGTCCCGGACGCCCTGGCCGACGACCTCTGCAACATGGCCTACATGGTCAAGCTCAAGGACAAGAAGGACATCGACGTGTTCTTCGACTTCGTCACCCGCCGCGCATAGAGGCTAAGCCCTCATGGGCCCCACAGGGTGGCGATCTGGCCTGGATGTGCCCCATACTGGGTGATTGGCAACATATTGAGTATCAATTACTTCCTGAAAAATCCTCGTTCAATTTTGCGACGAGGATTTTTCTGTAAAGTACTCACTCACAGTCACTTACCGATCACCCAGTTTTGGCCTGTATGGTGGTTAAAGCACAGGGTAGGGCCACAGAGAGAGTCCAAGTAGGGGCCAGTGTGCTTTAAACGGGTGCAGGAAGGGTAGTTAAAGCACAGGGTAGGGCCACGGAGGGTAGTCAGAGGGCGAGTGGTGTGCTTTAACCAGGGGGGGGAGAACATAAAGTGCGCTTAGCCGTGGGAGCAGAGAAAGTATGTTTTAATCCGAAGAGCACATTTAGAAAAAATACTATCTTTGTAAAAATGTTTGAACGATGAAAAGATGCATGATGTGGGCCGCGATGCTGGCCGTGCTGCTTTCCCTGGCTCCGCAGAGCCTGGCGGGGCAGGAGAAAACCATCAAACGGAAGGTGGCCATAGGCCGTTTTTCCAACGAAACCCAATACGCCAAGGGTATTTTTTACGACAAGGACAATGACCCCATGCGCAAGCAGGCGCTGGACATCCTGTCCTCCAAGCTGGCCCTCAGCGGCAAGTTCATCCTCCTGGAAAGGGAGGACCTGGACGTGCTGATGAAAGAAGCCGGCCCGGAAGGCATGGCCAAGATTGGTGCGGACTACCTGATCCTGGGCTCCATCACGGAGTTCGGCCGCAAGGCGCAGGGGCAGGAGGGCGTATTCACCAGCACCAAAACCCAGACGGTGGAGGCCGGCGTGAGCCTGCGCCTGGTGGAAGCCGCCACGGGACTCATCATCTACTCCGATGAAGCCAAAGGCTACGCGGAAACCACCTCCAAGCAAACCCTCGGCCTGGGTGGTACGGCCGGCTATGACGCCACGCTCAGTGACAAGGCCATCTCCGCCGCCATCAGCCAGCTGGTGGAAAACATCATCAACAAGTGCATGGACAAGCCCTGGCGCTCTTACATCCTCACTTATGACGATGGTTCCTACATCATCTCCGGTGGTGCTTCCCAGGGCCTCCAGCCCGGCGACGCCTTCATCGTGTACACAAAAGGCAAGAGCGTCAAGAACCCTCAGACCGGCATGATGGTGGAACTCCCCGGCAAGCCCGTGGGCAAGGTAACCGTGATCTCCTCCTTCGGCGACAACCCGGAGAACGAACTATCCTACTGCTCCTACGAAGGACAGGACATCGACGAAGACCATCTGGACAAGTACTATATTTCTGACAAATAGCATGAAAAAACTCATTTTTGCATTGGCGGCAGCCCTGCTCACCCTGGCCTCCTGCGGTGTGGGCAACGTTACCGTGAATTCCGGCAAGGCGGACAAAGCCTATCTGTCCTTCTCGGCCGCCCAGGCCAAGGACATCCTTGTCACGGTGGACGGCAAGGAATACAGGACCGAAACCCTCAAGGTAAAGGGCTGGTCCGGCAACAAAGACCTCAAGTCCCTCTCCAAGAACATAATTACCCTGGAGCCCGGCACACATACCGTGGTGGTAAAAGACAATACCGGCAAGGAACTTACTTCCCAGAAGGTGTTCATATCGTCCCAGGAACACAAGATGATCGGCCTTGAGTTATGAGAAAAATTCTAATACTGTCGATAGCAGCCCTGCTTCTGTGCTCCTGCGGCCCTTCCGTCGGTGTGCTGTACTATTGGGGTGGCGATGCCTCCAAGGGGGTAACCCGTTACGAGGACCGCTTCTACGAGGCCTATGGCAAGTCGCAAAGCCCGGAAAGCCTGTGCGCCATGCTGTGTGTCTATGAAGACATGCTGCAGAATCCAGGCGGAGAACGCGGCGTAGTGCCTCCAGGCATCTGTGCCGAGTATGGCTACCTACTGCTGAAGCCGGAGACGGCCGCCGCTTTTGCCGAAAGCGCCTCCGACCGCGAACGCCGCATTTACGGACGTTCGGACTATAGCACCTACTTCCCCGAATACGGCCTCAAACTCCTGCAGAAGGAGATGGAGCTGTATCCGGAGTCCCGAAAATTTGTGGAACCCTTGCTTAAAAAATTCGCAGGCAAATGAAAAAGTATCTGATTCTTCTGGCAGCCACGGCGCTGCTCGTTTCCTGCGGATCGTCCAGCAAGCTCACCCGCGGGGAGGTCTATGCCCCTCTGTACCATGAAGCGCCCGTCACCCTGCTGGTGATGCCGCCCATCAACAATACGGCCAACGTGGAGGCCAAGGACCTGCTGTACACATCCATCAGCCGTCCGCTGGTGGAGGCCGGTTATTACGTCCTTCCGCCCATCCTCACCATGGATATCCTCAAGGCGGAAAGTGCCTATGACGCGGAACTCTTCTTCGAGGCGCCCGTCGGGCAGTTCGGCGCAGTTTTCGGTGCCGATGCCGTCATCTTCTCCGTCATCGACAAGTGGGCCAAGCAGGGCGTGGGTATCAGCGCCAAGATCCGCTACGTCATGCGTTCCACGCGAACGAACGAGGTTCTGTTCGACCGCAGCTGCGACCTGTTCCTGGATACGTCGGTACAAACAAGCAGCAGCGGCCTGCTGGGCCTGGTGCTGGACGTGGCCCTCACGGCCGTGAACACCGCCCTTACAGCCCACATCGAGGCGGCCCGTCAGGCTAACCGTTACATATTCAGCGACATCCCCTTCGGCAAGTTCAGTCCGTTCTATCAGCAGGACCAGGACTGGAAAGCCGAACCCGCCAATGTCAAGGCCGTAGTGAAGGATTAAGACGGGTCGGAAAGAAGCCTTTTTATATTTCAGTTTCTGCGAATATTTCGTATATTTGTGGAAACTGATTTTTTGTTATGCCCAATGCAGTAGGACACATCGCGCAGGTCGTGGGACCGGTGGTGGATGTACATTTTAACATATCGGCCCGGAGCGCGGAGCAGGAGTTGCCCCGCATCGACGACGCCCTTACGGTCAAGCGCCCGGACGGAAAAACCGTCATCCTGGAGGTGCAGCAGCACATCGGTGAGGACACCGTGCGTTGCGTGGCCATGGATTCCACGGACGGCCTCAGCCGCGGGCTGGAGGTAGAGAATACCGGCAAGCCCATTGCCATGCCGGTGGGTGCGCAAATCCGCGGCCGCGTAATGAATGTTACCGGAGAAGCCATCGACGGTATGCAGGAACTCAGCCGGGAAAGCGTGCTGCCCATTCACCGGGAGCCGCCCAAGTTCGAGGACCTCACCACCAGCCAGGAAGTGCTGTTTACCGGTATCAAGGTGATCGACCTGCTGGAACCCTATCTGAAGGGCGGTAAAATCGGTCTGTTCGGCGGTGCCGGCGTGGGCAAGACGGTGCTCATCAAGGAACTTATCAACAACATCGCCAAGGCGCACAACGGTTTCTCCGTGTTCGCCGGCGTAGGGGAGCGCACCCGTGAGGGCAACGACCTCCTGCGGGAAATGATCGAGTCCAAGGTTATCCGCTATGGCGATGCCTTCGAAAAAGCCATGGCAGAGGGCAAGTGGGACCTATCGCTGGTGGACCCCAAGGAACTGGAAAAGAGCCAGGTATCCATGGTGTTCGGCCAGATGAACGAACCCCCGGGAGCCCGTTCCAGCGTGGCCCTGAGCGGCCTTACCCTGGCAGAGAGCTTCCGCGACAGCGGCTCCGGCGCAGGCCCGCGAGACATCCTCTTCTTTATCGACAATATCTTCCGTTTCACCCAGGCCGGTTCGGAGGTGAGCGCCCTGCTGGGCCGTATGCCTTCGGCCGTGGGTTACCAGCCCACCCTGGCCACGGAAATGGGTAAGATGCAGGAGCGCATCACATCTACCAAAAACGGTTCCATCACTTCGGTACAGGCGGTATATGTTCCTGCCGATGACCTCACGGACCCGGCCCCTGCCACCACGTTCACCCACCTGGATGCCACCACGGTGCTCAGCCGTAAAATCACGGCCCTGGGCATTTACCCGGCCGTGGACCCGCTGGAGTCTACTTCCCGCATCCTGGATCCCAACATCGTAGGCCAGGCCCATTACGACACCGCCCAGCGCGTAAAGCAAATTCTCCAGCGCAACCAGGAACTGCAGGACATCATCGCCATCCTGGGCATGGACGAGCTTTCGGAAGAGGACAAGACCACCGTCAACCGCGCCCGTCGCGTACAGCGCTTCCTGAGCCAGCCGTTCTTTGTGGCGGAGCAGTTCACGGGCGTTCCCGGCGTCATGGTGAGCATCGAAGACACCATCAAGGGTTTCAATATGATTATGGATGGTGAGGTCGATTACCTCCCGGAACAGGCCTTCCTGAACGTGGGTACCATCGAGGATGCCATCAAGAAGGGCGAGGCCCTGCTGGCTGCTGCCAAATAGGAGATACGCTCGGCCTTCGGCCTCGGTATGACAGTTTTGTCATTCCGAGCGAAGCGAGAGAATCCCAAAAAGAGAATGGATAGTATTAAATTGCATATTCTTAGCCCTGAAGGACCGCTGGTGCGGGCCAAGGTGGAACTGGTGACGCTACCGGGTGTCGCCGGGCCGTTCACCGTGCTCAAGGACCACGCGGCGCTCATCACGGCGCTGGAAAAGGGCAATATCCGCTACGTGGAGGGTGGGGAAGAGAAGTTCCTGCCCATCCGGGAAGGCTTTGTGGAGGTTGGGAACAACCAGGTCAAAGTGTGCGTGGAAGTATGATGTTGCTGACTCTCATACTGTCCTTTTTGCTTCAAGGAGATACACTCGGCCTTGCAGGCCTCGGTATGACAAGCGACACTTCTGTCACACCGAGCGAAGCGAGCGTGTCTCATAACGAAGCGTCTTCGGAGTTCGACATGGACGAGTACCTTTACGGGCATGTGGTGGATGCTTATGACTGGCACATCACTACCGTGAACGGGAAGCATATCAGCGTGCCGCTGCTGATCATTGCGCGCAGCAAAACGACGGGATGGCACGTGTTCTCCTCCGGAAAGCTGGCCCACGGACATGAGTATGAGGGTTTTTACATCCTGCACGATCAAGAATCCCACCGGGACAGGCTGATGGAACACACGCCCTCCGGGGATGTACGTCCGCTGGATATTTCCATCACCAAGAACGTGGCCGGGCTGATGTTCAACAGCCTGGTGCTGGTGCTTCTGGTGCTCTTCGGCGTCAAGTGGTATCGCAAGCACGACGCCCGCGAGGAGGCCCCGGGCGGCTTCAGCGGCCTGCTGGAGATGCTGGTCATGATGGTGGAGGACGACATCATCAAGCCTTGTATCGGCCCGGATTATAAACGGTATTCACCGTATCTGCTCACCGCGTTTTTCTTCATCTTCGTGAACAATCTGCTGGGCATCGTCCCGTTCTTCCCGGGCGGGGCCAACATTACCGGTAACATCGCCATTACCTTTATGATGGCCATGTTCACCTTCCTGGCGGTGAACCTGTTCGGCAACAAGCATTATTACAAAGACATATTCTGGCCGGAGGTGCCGCTTTTCCTGAAAGCCATCCCTCTGATGCCCCTGATTGAAATCATCGGCCTGTTCACCAAGCCCTTCTCCCTCATGGTGCGACTGTTCGCCAATATCCTGGCGGGTCACATGATGATACTGGGTGTGGTGTCGGTGGTTTTCCTTACGGCTGAGCTGGGCCCGGCCATGAACGGCGGCCTCAGTGCCATCGCCGTCCTTTTCGGCGTGTTCATGGATGTCCTGGAACTGCTGGTGGCATTCCTCCAGGCCTATATATTCACCATGCTTTCCAGTGTGTTTATCGGCCTTAGCCGGCAGCACCCGGAAGAAGAAAAAGTAGAAAAGTAACTTTAAAACTATAGCATTATGATTTTGTCCACTATGATCCTTCAGGCTGCCACTACTGCAGCTCTCGGAAAGGCCGGTGCCGCCCTGGGTGCCGCTATCGCCGCCATCGCCGCCGCTTTCGGTATCGGCAACATCGGTAAAGCCGCCCTCGAAGCCGGCGCCCGCCAGCCGGAGAAGGCCGACCACTACCGCCTCACCGCCATCATCATCGGCGCTCTGGTAGAAGGTGCCTGCCTCTTTGCTATTCTGGTCTGTCTTATCGGCAAGTAAGCGATGTCACTGATTACACCGGACTTCGGCTTGTTGTTCTGGATGACGCTGATTTTCGGCATCGTCTTCTTCATCCTGGCCAAGTTTGGCTTCCCGGTGCTGACGGATATGGTCCGGAAGCGTCAGGAGCGGATAGAGAAGTCCCTTGTCGATGCCCGTGAAATCGAGGCCCGCATGGCTCAATGGAAGGAGGAGCAGGCATATCTGCTGGAGGCTACCCGCAAGGAGCAGTCCCAGATGCTGCAGGAGGCCACCCAGACCAAGGCCCGGATCGTGGCCGATGCCAAGGCGCAAGCCCAGGCGGAGGCAGATAAAATCCTGGCCGAGGCCAAGCTCCAGATAGCCGCAGAGAAAGAGAGCGCCCTCCGCGACGTGCGCCGGGAAGTAGCCCTGCTCAGCGTGCAGGTGGCGGAAAAAGTGCTTCGCCACGAGCTCTCCGACGAAGGCAACCAGCGGGCGTTCATCGACCAGCTGATAGACGAAGCCAATCAGACACCCCTCCATAACAAGAACTGATGAACCGCGCCATTGTCATAACCCGCTACGCCAGAGCGTTGGTCCGCTATGTCCGTGACAACGGGCAGGGGGACGTGGTGTGCTCGGAGGCCGAGGTGCTTCTGAAGGCCCTTCACGACGTGCCGGACCTGGCCCGCATGGTGGAGGCCGCCAATGACGTGGTGAGCGAGTTCGACAAGAAAAAGCTCCTGCAATCGGCCCTGGGCAACCGGATGTCGCCGGAACTGAGCCGCTTCCTTACGCTGCTGAACAAAAACGGCCGCATGGAACTGGTGGGGGACATCCTCCGGGACTTCGTGGATATGTACCACCGGAGCGTGGGCATCCGCAAGGCACAGTTGGTGACGGTGGGTGAACCGTCGGAGCGCCTGTTGCAACGCCTCAAGGCTCTGGTAAAGAGCAAAACCGGTGAAGATGTCATCATTGAGGTGGTGGTGGATCCCTCCATTGTGGGCGGCTTTATCTTCGACATTGACGATTATCTCCTGGACGCCAGCGTAAAACGCCAGCTGGACCTGATCCGGGAACAGTTTATTGAACGAAACAGACGTATAATCTAATGGCAAATACGAGTTTAAAACCCAGCGAAGTGAGCGAAATCCTCCTCGGGCAGCTCAAGGACATGAAGAACGATCTCCAGTTCGAGGAGATCGGCAAGGCTCTGCAGGTGAGCGACGGCGTGGTGCGCATCTATGGCCTGGACCACGCAGAGGCCGGCGAACTGCTGGACTGCGGTAATGGTGTCATGGCCGTGGTGATGAACCTGGAGGCGGACAATGTGGGCGCCGTGATGATGGGCCCCACGGACCTGGTGAAGGAAGGCATGGTGGTGCGCCGGACCGGCCGCATCGCTTCCGTGGCTGTGAACGACCAGTTGCTGGGCCGTGTAATCGACCCGCTGGGCAATCCGCTGGATGGCCTGGGCCCTATCGAAGGGGACAAGCTGGACATGCCGCTGGAGCGCAAGGCGCCGGGCGTCATTTTCCGCCAGCCGGTGAGCGAACCGCTGCAGACGGGTATCAAGGCCATCGACGCCATGATTCCCATCGGTCGCGGCCAGCGTGAGCTCATTATCGGGGACCGCCAGACGGGTAAGACGGCCATTGCCATAGATACCATCATCAACCAGCGTTCGGCTTACGAGGCCGGAGAGCCGGTCTATTGCATTTACGTGGCCGTGGGCCAGAAGGGTTCCACCGTGGCTTCCATCGTAAAGACGCTGCGGGAGCACGGCGCCATGGACTATACCGTGGTGGTGGCCGCAACGGCCGCAGACCCTGCCGCATTGCAGTATTATGCCCCGTTTGCCGGTGCGGCTATCGGCGAGTATTTCCGCGATACCGGACGACATGCGCTGGTGGTGTACGATGACCTCTCCAAGCAGGCCGTGGCCTACCGTGAAGTGTCCCTCATCCTGCGCCGTCCTTCCGGCCGTGAGGCCTATCCGGGCGATATTTTCTACCTGCACAGCCGTCTGCTGGAGCGGGCCGCCCGTATTATCGACCAGCAGGAAGTGGCTGCCCAGATGAACGACTTGCCCGAGGTCCTGAAGGACAAGGTGAAGGGCGGAGGCTCGCTGACAGCGCTTCCTATCATCGAGACACAAGCCGGTGACGTGAGCGCCTACATCCCCACCAACGTGATTTCCATTACGGACGGTCAGATTTACCTGGAGCAGAGCCTGTTCAACCAGGGTGTGCGTCCGGCTATCAACGTGGGTATTTCCGTATCCCGTGTGGGTGGCAGCGCCCAGGTGAAGTCCATGAAGAAGGTGGCCGGTACGCTCAAGATCGACCAGGCCCAGTGGGCGGAACTGGAGGCCTTCTCCAAGTTCTCCTCGGACGTGGACAAGGTGACGGAACTGGCCCTGGACAAGGGTCGTAAGAACAATCAGCTGCTCATCCAGCCCCAATACAGCCCCATGCCGGTAGGGGAGCAGGTGGCCATCCTGTACTGCGGCACGCGTGCCCTCATGCGCGACATCGCCATCGACAAGGTGCGTCCTTTCCAGGAGGCTTTCCTGGATCGCCTGCGCGCCGCCCATAAGGCCGATGTCCTGGAGCCGCTAGGCCAGGGTAAGCTGACGCCGGAGATAGAAAAGATTTTGGCCGATACCGCCGCCTCCGTAATCCTTACCTTGAAGTAATTCCTGAGCGAAGCCGGATATGCCCACGCTGAAAGAAATAAAAGGCCGTATCGCATCGGTCCGAAGTACCCTCAAAATTACTTCGGCCATGAAGCTGGTGTCCAGCGCCAAGCTGCGGAAGGCCCAGAATGCCATCGAAGCCATGCGCCCGTACCAGGAGCAGCTGCAAGGCATCCTGGCGTCCCTGGAGGATGGCGAGCACGTCGGCTCGTCCTTAAAATCGGCTCAAAACGAGGATGAGAAGGCCCAAAAGGGGCTCTCGTCCTTAAATCGGGGCAAAAATAAGGATGAGAAGATAAGCATCGTGGCAATAGCGTCCAACTCTTCGCTTTGCGGCGGGTTCAACGCCAACGCCATTGCCAAGGTGCGCTCCATCCGTCGGCGCGGGGATACCGTGTACGCGATTGGCCGCAAGATGGCCGATGCCATGCGCAAGGACGGCTTCACCTCGCCGGAGGACTTATCGGCCCTTGCGGAACATCCTGCCTACGGCCCTGCCGCCGCACTGGTGGAAAAACTGGTGGAGGACGTGGAGGCCGGCCGCACAGGCGCCGTGGTGCTGGTGTACAACCACTTTGTGTCCACCGCCCGCCAGGAGCCGGTGGTGGAGGTGCTCGTGCAGGGGCAGGAGATTTCTCCGCTCGCTTCGCTCGGTCGAAATGACAATGAAAAAGGTCGAAAAGACAAAGAAGCGGGGCGAAAGGACAAGGGCGCGGGATCTGTCATTTCGAGCGAAGCCGAGAAATCTCTTATTGTGGAGCCTTCCCGGGCTGCGCTGCTGGAAGCGCTCGTTCCCAAAACCAGAAAACTTAAACTGTACGCTGCCCTCCTGGACAGCGCCGCCGCTGAACACGCCGCCCGCACCGTGGCGATGCAAACCGCCACCGACAACGCGGAGAATCTCCTGGCAGAACTCACCCTTCAGTACAACAAGGGCCGCCAGCAAAAGATTACCTCCGAGATATTGGACCTGGCGGGCGGACAGGCAGAAAACTAACCACACACTATGAATATTGTAGAAAACGTCATCAAGCCGCTGGGGACCTTCAAGTTTTGGTCGGAACTGATCATCATGACGGTCGCGATGTTTATCGCTGCGGCTTCCGTGTATTATTTCCTCATGCCCAGCAACCTGGTCGTGGGCTCCATCACGGGTCTTTCCATGGTTATCTCCAGCCTCTTTACCGCCATGGGTATTCCGGTAAAGGTGTCGCTGGTGGTCACCGTCATCAATGCCATCCTGCTGGTGCTGGCCTGGCTGCTTATCGGCGCAGAATTTGGGGCCAAAACAGTCTATACGGCCCTGATCCTGGGCCCTTTCATCGAGGCTTGGGAAAAGATTCTGCCGTACCAGAAACTGCTGGAACCCGGCCAGACTTCCGTGATGGGGGACCCCTGGTTCGACCTTCTGTGCTTCGTGCTCATCCTCAGCGCCTCGCAAACCATCCTGTTCCACATCAATGCCTCGACGGGCGGGCTGGACATCCTGGCCAAGATCGTGAACAAATACCTGCACTTCGACATCGGCACGTCCGTGTCGGTGGCCGGTGCGCTCATCTGCTGCTCGGCTTTCGCCGTGAACCCTTTCCGGCTGGTGGTCATCGGCCTTATCGGCACGTGGATCAATGGCCTGGCGCTGGATTATTTTACCGCCGGCCTCAACCGTCGCAAGCGTGTGTGCATTATCTCGTCCCGGCACGAGGAAATTCGTAAGTACATCATTGACGAATTGCAGCGCGGATGCTCCCTGTATGAGGTTACGGGTGGCTACAACGGGAAAAAGAATGTGGAAATCCAGGCCCTGCTCACCCAGAACGAATTTGCCGATCTGATGAACTACCTGAAGCAAAATGATATCCACGGATTCATCACTGCAGGTAACGTAAGTGAGATTTACGGCGACTGGAACGCAAAAAAGAAGAAAAAAAAGTAAAAATTTTATCCGTGCGATAAGTTTTGGCACGGTATTGGAAATAAGGGGTATCAGACATAAATATTGATACCTTACCATAATCCCGCAGCCAATTGTGAAATTCGCTTGCGGGAATTTCTTTTTGTTGTACCTTTGCAAGCAGTATGATAAAAGCAATCATTTTCGATATCGGCGGCGTCCTGATTAATCTGGATATGGACGGCTGCATCCGTGCCTTCCGGGAGAACCTCGGGTTCGACCGCATTACGGAACTGCTGGACCCGTACCATCAGAAAGGCATTTACGGGGATATGGAGGGCGGCATTATCAGTGCCGATACCTTCCGCGCGGAGGTGCTGAAGGACTCCCGGCCCGGCAGCAAGCCGGAAGACGTGGACCGTTCCATGTACGCGCTGCTCGCCGGCATGGAGGCCGATACCGTGGAAACGGTGAAGTCCCTGGCCAGCCGCTACCCGCTTTATCTGCTCTCCAACAACAACCCCATCTCCATGAGCCATATCCTGCGCATGTTCCGGGACTATGGCATCGACCCGGATACCACTTTCTGCGAGCAGTTTATCTCCTGCGAGATGAAGTTGCTCAAGCCATCGGCCCAAATTTACCTGGAGGCCGTGAAACGGGTGGGGCTACCCGCCGGGGAAATTCTTTTTATTGACGATAACGATACCAACGTGCAGGCGGCCCGCGCTGTGGGTATGCAGGCCCGGGTGTATGTGGCCGGCACCAAGCTATCGGCCCTCTTAAGTGATTTATAATGTCCCTTTACTCCTTCTTCCGCATTAGCAAGCCTCGGGCCCAAAAGGTGCCGGAAGGGGAGGTGAATGCCGTGTACACGCGTTTGCGCCGCCGGACTTTCTGGGGTGTGACGCTGGTCTATACGCTTTATTATATCTGCCGGGGCACGCTCAGCGTGGTGAAGCAGCCGCTCATCGACGGTGGGTTGCTCACCGCGGGGCAGTTGGGCATTATCGGCTCGGCCTTTCTTTTTGTCTATGCGGCCGGCAAGTTCCTGAACGGCTTCATTGCCGATTATTGCAACATCCGGCGCTTCATGGCGGCGGGCATCGGGATATCGGCCCTGGTGAACCTGTTGCTGGGGGTGCTGGGCTTGCTGCATGGCACGCTGGCGGTGGGGTCGGTGACGGTCCTGCTGCTGTTTGTGGTGCTGTGGGGCATGAACGGCTGGGCACAGAGCATGGGCTCGCCGCCCGGAACCATCAGCCTGTCGCGCTGGTTCCCGCTGTCGCGGCGCGGTACCATGTACAGCATTTTCAGTTCCACGCCGCAGCTGGGCAAGGCCCTGTCCATGATTATGACGGGCTTTATCGTGGCGGCGGCCGGCTGGCAGTGGGGCTTCCTGGCGGCGGCCGTGGCCGGAGTGCTGGGGTTTATCGTCTCGCTTGTTTTTATTTCCGATACACCTGAGAGTGAGGGGCTTCCTTCCGTGCAGGAACTTTCCGGGGAGGAGGTCAGGGCCATGGATAAAAAGCCTACCAAGGAGTTGCAGAAGTGGGTGTTCAGGCATCCGGGTATTTGGGTGATAGCTATCTCCACGGCGTTTCTGTACATTACCCAGCAGGCCGTGAGCGACTGGGGCGTGTTGTTCCTGCAAAAGCAGAAGGCTTTTTCGCTCACCAGCGCTGCACAGGTGATAGGCTACGCTGAGATTTTTGGTGTTATCGGCAATGTGGCCGCCGGCTGGCTGTCGGACGTGCTGTTCCGGGGCAACCGGGTGCGTCCGGTGATGATTTCCGGCGTGATGGCCATCCTTTCCCTGGCCGGGTTCCTCTTCCTGGACGGCGGCTTTGTGTGGAATATTGTTTTTGTGGCTGTGTTCAGTTGCGCCTTCAGCGTAGTGTTCTGCATCGTGGCGGGCCTTATGGCGCTGGACTTTGTGCCCCGTAAGGCTACGGGTGCCGCCTTGGGTATCGTGGGGGTGTTCAGCTATGCCGCATCGGGCCTGCAGTCTGTGGCCAGCGGTTTCCTGATCGACGGGTATGCTTCCGATGGGGTGTACGATTTTGGCCCCGTATCTATTTTCTGGCTGGTGGCCTGCCTGCTAGCCTTTGTTCTACCCGTTCTGGGGTGGAAATACCTGCGTCATTAGGCGGGGATAGCGCGCGGTGAGAAAGAGGCTGCGGATGGCCAGGTGCATAAAGTAAGCGGCCATGAGCAGGTGCAGCAGCATCTCCGGGCTATTCGGGACGAATAATTTTCCTATAAACCATACGACGAAAAAGCCCACGGCGCACAGCAGGACGCTGTTGCGGAGGTCTTGGGAGGCGGTGGCGCCGATGTAGATGCCGTCCCAGGTGAAGGCTGGGCAGCCGATAAGGGGCATCAGGAGCAGCCAGGGGATGTATGCACGGCCGGCTTCCACCACGCTCAGGTCGGAGGTCATCAGTTGGAGAAGGGGAGTGCCGCCCAGGCCGTACAGCAGCATGAAGGCGCCGGCCAGGCCGAAGCCCCACGCGAAGGTGCCGCGGACGGTGGAGCGCACCCCGTCTTCTGAACGCTCACCCACGAATCGACCCGTAAGTGCCTCTCCCGCATAGGCAAAACCGTCCGTGAAGTAACTGAACAGCATCAGGAGTTTCATCAGGATGCTGCTCACGGCCAGCATGTTGTCTCCCAGCCCGGCGCCAATCACGGTGAAACCAATGTACACGGCAATCATCCCCACAGAGCGGAGGAACAGGTCCCGGTTGAGGGTGAAGAAGGAGGCCGCCTCGGTGGGTTGGGCCTTGTTCGGGGCGGGTTGGGCCTGGTTTGGGGTTGGTTGGGCCGGGTTGGGGGTGTGCTGGGCCTGGTTTGTGCCGGGTTGGGCGGAATTGGGGTGGTTGCTAACTTGTTGAGTATCAGCGTTTTGTTGAAAATCCTCGTTCAATTTTGCGACGAGGATTTTCAGCAAGTGGCTGATTGACAGATACTTACGAGCCACCCATAAAGCGAGGAGAAGGCCGGTCCACTGGGCGATGAACGTGCCCCAGGCCACGCCGGCGAAGCCCAGGGTGGGGAGGAGGGTGATGCCCGCGCCCGAAGTGGAGGTGCCCAGGGCGGAGGCCCCGATGTGGAGGCCGAAGCCCAGGCCCAGGGAGAGGAGGATGTTCACCAGGTTCACCCACAGGTCCACCAGCATGGGGCGGAGGGTATCTTGCAGGCCGATAAACCAGCCCTTGAGCGCGAAGAGCGAGAGCGTGGCGGGGGCGGCCCAGATGCGGATGTAGAAGTAGCGGGTGGCCAGTTCGCGCACCTCCGGGGTACAGTCCACGACCAGGAAGGCGCCTTGCACCACCACCCACTGGAGGGCGATGAGCGCCAGGCCGGAGAGCAGCGCAATCCGCAGCGCCCGCGCCAGGATGCGCTCGATGGCGGAAGATGCCCGGTCGGGGCCGGGCATGACGTCATTCCCGTCATGGCCGACCTGATCGGCCATCTCTTGTTGCCGGGCAACCTTCTGCCGGCCATAAGCCTGGGCGGTGAGGCCGCCTGTGCCGGCGCGGAGGAAGGCGAAGTTCCAGTACAGCAGATCGAAGAGCATGGTCCCCACGGAGATGCCCCCGATGAGGGCCGCTCCGGCGAAGCCTTCCATCGACCCTAAATGCCCCGCCACGGCCATGTCCACCATCCCTACCAGGGGAACGGTGATGTTGGCCAGGATGCTGGGAACCGCCAGGCGCAGTATTTCCCTATTTAATTTCATTTGTCATACCGAGGCCGAAGGCCGAGCGTATCTCCTATCGGAATTTTTTATCCTCTTCCAGCATCCCCAGATAGGAATTGTACCGCTCCGGGGATATGATGCCCGCATCGACAGCCGCCTTGACGGCGCAGCCGGGCTCATGGGTATGGGTGCAAGGGGTGAAACGGCAATCGGCCGAGGCCTTGAGCATCTCCGGGAAGTACTTGGCAATCTCTTCCTTTTCCACGTCCACCAGGCCGAAGCCGCGGATGCCGGGGGAGTCGATCACATACCCGCCGGAAGCCAGGGGATACATCTCGTAAAGGGAAGTGGTGTGCTTGCCCTGCAGGTGCGCGGCCGAAATCATCCCAATCTTCGGATCCAGAGTAGGGTCCAGGGCTTTAATAAGGGACGATTTTCCCACACCGGATTCGCCGGAGAACAGGTTCACATGGTCCCGGCAAGCCTCCCGGATTTCCTCGATGCCTTCGCCGGTTTTGACGGAAGTTTCAATCACCGGGTAGCCGGCGCTCTCATAGATAGCTTTAAAATGGTCGATCTCTTCCTCCGCAGGCTCCCGGTACAGGTCCGTTTTGGACAGGACGATGGTAGCAGGAATGCCGTACAGTTCGCAAGTGACCAGGATACGGTCCAGGAAAGGCAGCTTCACTTCCGGGAAGTACAACGATACCACCAGATACGCCCGATCCACGTTGGCGGCGATGATGTGCGCCTGGCGGGAAAGGTTGGTGGAGCGGCGGATGACATAGTTCCGACGGGGAAGAATCTCCGTAATGACGGCCGGGTCTGTCATACCGAGCGACCCTCTTGTCATCCCGAGCGGCTCTCTTGTCATCCCGAGCGGCTCTCTTGTCATACCGAGCGAAGCGAGCGTATCTCCTGCATACTCGTACCGGACCCTGTCTCCCACGGCGATGGGGTTGGTGACCACGCTGGCCTTGAGCCGCACCTTGCCCCGCAGCACGGCCGGGAACACCTCCCACGCCGGCAACTCGGACAGCAAATAATGGCTGCCCGCATTTTTTACCACCGTTGCTTCACCTGTTTTCATCGCACAAATTTAGCGAAAATTGCCGCGATTGCAAAAATTCGGCCCTACAGGGCACTTTGCCTGCCGACGCGGCAACAATTTCCGGAAAAAGGGGCGTTTCCCTTGCCGCGTCGGCCGTGAAATCGGCCTCTCAGGGCCTTCTGCGTGCAATCGCGGCAATGTAAAAACCGAGGGGATAGAGGGAGTGCACCTTACGGCGAGAGCCTATGCTCAAAAAAAGAAAACAGGCATCCATTTAGGGCTGGATGTCTGCTTTAAAAATCCCACCAAATCCTTCAAATGCTGCTGCAAATATACGGAAAGATTTGATACTTGCAAAATAATACGAGACGCGGGGCAAAAATGTAAACTTTGCAAAAAGATTACGCAATGAAAACAGACAAGCGGAAACTGGGCGCATTCGCGCGCGCCTTATCGGGTAAAATGTATTTGGAGGGTCGATACGCAACGGCCCGGCATTATGTTTCATCGGTGGCAAGGCTGCTGCAGTACCTGGGGGTACAGGAGATCCCTCTTCAAAGACTGAATACAGCCACCATTGAAGGCTTCAACGCCCACCTCCGGGCAAAGGGGCTCAGGCCCAACACCGTTTCCTTCTACAACCGGAACCTCCGGGCGCTGCTGAACCGGGCAAAACCGGGCTGGGGGACGGCGCTATTTGCCAAATGCTTTACAGGGAACGACAGCACCCTTAAACGCGCCATTCCGGTGGAAGCGTTGCGCTCCCTCCGGAACCAGACCAAACTGAAGGCAGGGGAGTGCCTGGCCCGGGACCTGTTCCTGTTCAGCTTTTACGCCTGCGGCATCCCCTTCGTGGACCTGGTTTATCTGAAGAAAGAAAACCTTAAGGACGGACACCTTATCTATACGCGAAGAAAAACCGGCCGGCAAATCATTGTAAAGGTGACGCCGGCCATGCAGGAAATCCTGGCCCGATACGCTCCGCAAAGCCGCGGTTATCTGTTCCCTTTTCTGGACGATAAGCTCTCCGCGCTGCAGAATTATGGCCGATATTGCTCTGCCCTCACGCAGTACAACCGGCGCCTGAAGAGGCTGAGTTTGTCTCTGACCTCCTACGTGGCCCGACACACCTGGGCCAGTGTGGCCTACCGGGAAGTGGGCAGTCCGATATCGGTAATAGGCACAGTCCTGGGCCATGGCTCCGAGCGCACCACCCGTATCTATCTGGCCGGACTGGACCAACGGAAAGTAGATGTTTTACAAGCGGAAGTGCAGAAAATCCTGACAGATGAGCCCAAAAAGAAAAAAAATTTGCCTCTTGGTAAGAGACAAACAACGAGCGGCAAAGTTATAGATTATCAAAGAAAAAAGCAAGCATTCTTGGATTAAAAATCAAACTGTTTTTACCCCTTTCTAAACAAAAAACTTTTGCAAGAGCCTAACTATCAGGTTTTTACGAGGCTTTGTTTGTCTCTTACCAAGAGTCAGACAGAGTTGGTGGTAAATGAACAACTATTAAACAATACAAGCAATGAGTAAAAAAGAATGGTATGCGGCACCGGCCACAGAGGTGCTGGAATTAACCTCGGAGGGCGTAGTGTGTGCCTCCATGGTTGTAAACGATGTTGAATTAGAAGAAGAAGATTGGTAGGAGAAACAGATTATGAAAAAGATTTTGAATTATTTCGTATTCGGCGCAGTCGCCGTTTTGTTCAGCGCCGCCCTGGCTTCTTGCCAAAAGGAGAATGTCAATGACAAGACTCCTACCCCTGAG
>Ga0265299_10000801_pt1 | contig 38022 bp, 23 predicted proteins | sample AusTroGonzalo_MG_4_FD_193485 | JGI IMG/M metagenome (GOLD analysis project Ga0265299, IMG submission 193485) | Bovine rumen microbial communities from tropical cattle in Woodstock, Queensland, Australia - Gonzalo_02 | ecosystem: Host-associated > Mammals > Digestive system > Stomach > Rumen ... | reverse complement strand
CTATCTCATCGCCTGTATCGGCGGAGGCTCGAATGCCGCTGGAACCATCTATCACTATATGGATGATGAGCGCGTAAAGATAGTATTAGCAGAGGCAGGTGGTCATGGCTGGGAGACCAATCATACAGCAGCAACCATCCACAAAGGAACCGTCGGCATTCTACATGGTGCCAAGATGCTGGTGATGCAGGATGAGGACGGTCAGATTGAAGAGGCCTTCACCATCAGTGCCGGCCTGGACTATCCCGGTGTAGGCCCCATGCACTGTAATATGGCAAAGAAAGGTCGCACACAAGTGTTGAGCATCAACGACGACGAAGCCATTTATGGTGGCTATGAATTGACCAGGATGGAAGGAATTATCCCAGCCATTGAGTCGGCCCATGCCATTGCAGCCCTGAAGAAGCTGAGTTTTAAGAAAGATGATGTGGTGGTGCTGACCGTCAGTGGCCGAGGCGACAAGGATGTGGAGACGTATCTGAAAAATAAGGCCATGGCAGGAGAGTACGGAAATTTCTAATTGATAATTGACAATTGATAATTGATAATTATGATTACATTTGAATATACAACCACGAGTAAGACCATTTTGGCGGATATGTATACGCCAGTAGGGGTTTACATGAGACTGAGAGATCTCTATCCGCAGAGTGCGCTGATGGAAAGTTCAGACTATCACGATAAAAGCAACGCAAGATCATTCATCGGTCTCCATCCCATTGCCAGTGTAGCCATTGGTCATGGAAAAGCCACAATCAACTATCCTGACGGGAGTGTTATGGAAGAGAATATTCGTCCAGATTTCCAGGCAGACAAAGCCATTAACGCACTCCTTCAACATATCAAAGTAAAAGGCTGGGATTCAGAATTCTGTGGACTATTTGGTTACACTTCTTTCAATGCTGTCAGATACTTCGAAAACATCCACGTAAAGGATGAGACGTTGGAAAAGAACGATGCACCCGATGTATTGTATGTCTTATACAAGAACGTCATTGTGTTCGACCATCATAACAACACCATAAAGGTGGTTAGTCTTGGAGAAACCGAAGAGATTGACCAAATCCTCAAGGCAATGAACAAAGCCAATGTAAAGGCCTATGACTTCCATCCTGTGGGAGAGGTTTCAAGCACGTTGACTGACGATGAACACCGCGACAACATCCGTAAAGGAATTCAACATTGTCTGCGTGGCGATGTATTCCAGATTGTACTCAGCAGAAGGTTTATCCAGAAGTATGAGGGCGATGATTTCAAACTCTATCGCGCACTGAGGAGCATCAATCCATCTCCCTACCTCTTCTACTTCGATTTTGGCGGATTCAGGATCTTCGGTTCCTCGCCAGAGACCCATTGCAGGATTCAGGGTAGGAAAGCCTATATCGATCCTATTGCCGGAACGACCAAGCGTACAGGCGACATCGAAGCAGACAAGCAGGGAGCAGAATATCTGCGTAATGATCCCAAGGAGAATGCTGAGCATGTGATGCTGGTAGACCTTGCCCGCAATGACTTGAGCAGGAACTGTCATCAAGTGAAGGTAGATTTCTATAAAGACCTGCAATATTATAGCCATGTGATTCATCTCGTTTCGAGAGTCTCCGGCGAGTTGGATGAGGGGGCTGATCCTATCAAGGCCTTTATCGACACTTTCCCGGCAGGAACCCTTTCAGGGGCACCCAAGGTGAGGGCCATGCAGTTGATTTCTGAATACGAGCCCCATAACCGTGGCGCTTACGGAGGATGTATCGGTATGATCGGTCTCGACGGTTCACTGAACCAGGCCATTACCATTCGTACGTTTGTCTCAAGAAACGGCGAGTTGTGGTTCCAGGCTGGTGGTGGCATTGTCGCCAAGAGCGATGTGGAGTATGAGCTGCAGGAAGTAAATAACAAACTCGGTGCGTTGCGTCGCGCTATATTGATGGCTGAAAAATTGTAAGGTTATGAAAGTAGTGATTATAGATAATTATGACTCGTTTACTTATAATCTGAGTCATTTGATTAAGGAACTGGGAGCAGAGGTAACGGTATTGCGCAACGACCAGTTTCAGTTAGAGGATCTGGAACAATTTAATAAGATCGTTCTGTCGCCTGGTCCTGGTATTCCCTCTGAGGCAGGGCTGTTGCTGGATGTCATCAGGACTTATGCCGGGAAGAAGCCTATCCTGGGCGTCTGTTTAGGTCATCAGGCCATTGGCGAGGTGTTTGGTGGACTACTGGAGAACCTCTCCGATGTCTTCCACGGGGTAGCCACTCCCTGTCGCATTGTGGTCGATGACCCGATTTTCTCTGGTCTGGAGCGAAACATCACCATCGGACGCTATCATTCCTGGGTGGTCTCTCGGGAGGGACTGCCAGAATGTCTGGAGGTGACTGCTGAAAGTCCTGAGGGGCAGATTATGGCCTTGCGTCATAAGACCTTGAATGTAAGAGGCATCCAATTCCATCCAGAGAGCGTACTCACCCCTGATGGCAAGAAGATGATTCAAAACTGGTTGTTTCTTTAGTTTATAGTTTAGAGTTTAAAGTTTAGAGAATATGGCACAGACAATGAAAGACATCCTGAACAGGATGTTGAACCACGAGGAGCTGACTCGTGAAGAAATGAAGAACATTCTGATTGGTATCACTCAGAGTGAGTATCCCACAGAACAGATTACAGCGTTGCTGACCGCCCTGCAGATGCGTGGCGTGACAGTAGACGAATTGTTAGGTTTCCGCGATGGTATCCTGGAAACTGGTGTCCCTGCAGTCTTGAAGGCAGACCGCTATATCGACGTGGTAGGCACGGGAGGCGATCGAAAGAACACCTTTAATATTTCGACCACCGCTTGTTTTGTGATTGCAGGCGCAGGTTATAAGGTAGCCAAGCATGGTAACTATGCCGCCACCTCCGTGAGTGGTGCCTCGAATGTAATCCAGCATCATGGCATCAAGTTCACCGATGACATCGACAAGCTGAACCGTTCACTGAACGAGGCTGGTATTGTGTATCTGCATGCCCAGTTGTTTGCCAAGGCCATGAAGTTTGTGGGTCCTATCCGCAAGGCTTTGCAGTTCCCCACCATCTTCAACCTTCTGGGTCCTCTCGTCAATCCTTCACAGCCCAAGTGTCAGCTACTGGGTGTGGCCAACCTCGACCAGATGCGTCTGTATAACAGTGTGTATCAGAAAATTGGCATCGATTATGGTATCGTGAATTCCATCGACGGCTACGACGAGATCTCGCTGACTGGCGATTTCAAGGTGACCACGAATAATTACGAGCGCATCTTCAAGCCTCAGGACTTAGGCTTCACCATTGCCAAGCCAGAGGAACTGGTGGGAGGTGCCACTGAAGAAGAGGCTGCAGCAATCTTCGATTCAGTCTTGGAGAACCGTGCCCTGCCTGCTCAGAAGAACATCGTCCTGGCCAATGCCGGCTTTGGTATTCAGGTGTTGGAGAAAGGTCAGAAGAGTATCGAGGAGTGCATCGAGATTGCCCGTGAGAGCATTGACTCCGGTGCCGCACTGAGAACCTTCAAGAAATTCGTAGAGCTGAACAGTTAGTTTTTCAACAACGAATTACACGAATTACACGAATTGATTATGGCAAAAGATATTTTGCAAGAGATTGTGGCGCATAAACGAGTGGAAGTGGAACAACGGAAGCTGGTTGTCCCTCCTAAGGAACTGTATCAACAGGTGGAGGCCATATTAGACTTCAGCGCTCCTTCGATGTCGAAGGCACTCAACGAGTCTGGTAGTGGTATCATTGCCGAGTTCAAGCGCAAGTCGCCTTCGAAAGGTTGGATCAAGGAGGAAGGCAAGGCCGAGGAGATTCCTTTGAGCTATCAGCAACATGGTGCTACCGCCCTCTCCATTCTGACCGATGAGCACTACTTTGGAGGAAATGATGCATTTATCCGCATAGCCCGTCGTCAGGGCGTGAAGATTCCCATTCTCTATAAAAACTTCGTTATCGACGAATATCAGTTGTTCCAAGCCCGTCTCTGTGGTGCTTCGGCTGTATTGCTCATTGCTGCCTGTCTGACGAAAGAAGACTGTCGGGCTCTGCAACAGACAGCCCATGAACTGGACATGGAGGTGCTGTTGGAGATGCACTCAGAGGAAGAACTCGCCTATGCTGAGCAGGAGCCCGACCTCTGTGGGATTAACAATCGTCACCTTGGCTCGTTTGTGACCGATGTAGAAACATCCTTCCGTCTGGCGGAGTATCTGCCAAAAGAAGCTGTAAAAGTAAGTGAAAGCGGACTTTCCGACCCTCTGACGGTGAAGCAGCTGCGCTCTGCCGGTTTCCGTGGTTTCCTGATGGGTGAATATTTCATGAAAAGTGCCGACCCAGGTGAGGCGCTCGCGTCATTCATCGACCAATTAACCCCATTTGACCCATGAAACCCGTTGTCAAAGTCTGTGGCATGCGCGAGGGTGCCAACATTCGGGAGGTGGAAGCCTTAGGCATCGACTGGCTGGGACTGATCTTCTGGCCGAAGTCGAGTCGCTATGTCAATGAGCTGCCAGACTATCTCCCCCACCATGCCAAGCGAGTGGGTGTCTTTGTAGATGAGGATCCAGAGACTATTATAAGACTCACTCATCGCTATGCCCTCGACTGTCTGCAGTTGCATGGGCATGAGTCAGCAGCTTACATTACCCAGTTACATCACCTGATGGTCAGTCAGGACGCCTCTATCCTCCCCCCACAGTTGATCAAGGCTTTCAGCATCGCCACAACTGAGGATCTGGCACAGACCAAGACCTATGAAGGACTGGTAGATTATTTTCTCTTCGATACCAAAGGACCCTCTGTAGGAGGCAATGGGCTACAGTTTGACTGGGATGTGCTTGCAGACTATCACGGTAAGACACCCTTCCTGTTGAGTGGAGGCATTGGGCCTGACGATGCGGAGCGCATTCACGCCTTCCACCACCCACAATGCATCGGCATCGACCTGAACTCCCGCTTCGAACTCTCCCCCGGCCTCAAGGACATCACCGCCCTCCATAAATTCTTAAATGAATTAAATAGATAAATAAATTGCAAAATGAATCAAATGTATAAATAAATTGTAAATTGTCAAATTGTAAATTTCATAATGAATAAAATCAATCAACTTTTCAACAATAGCAAGGACAAAAAACTCCTTTCGCTCTATTTCTGTGCCGGTAGTCCCACATTGGAGAGCACTGCCGATGTGATTCTCGCCATGCAGCACAAGGGCATAGCCATGGTGGAAGTAGGTATTCCCTTCAGCGACCCTCTGGCCGATGGTCCTGTGATACAGACAGCTGCCACTCAGGCCTTGAAGAACGGCATGACCCTCAGCAAACTCTTCACGCAGTTGGAAGCCATCAAGGGCCAGGTGGAGATTCCCTTGGTGCTGATGGGCTATCTGAACCCCATCCTACACTATGGCATTGAAGCGTTTTGTCAGAGTTGTGTCAAAGCAGGTGTCAGTGGTGCCATCATCCCCGACCTGCCCTTCGACGACTATCTGAACCTCGTCAAGCCCATTGCCGACCAGTACGACCTGCGTATCATCATGCTCATCACACCAGAAACCAGTGAGGAGCGTATCCGTTTCATCGACGATCATACTGATGGCTTTATCTACATGGTCTCGTCAGCCTCGATCACTGGTACTCAGAAGAGTTTCGACGATCAGAAACAAGCCTATTTCCGCAAGATCAACGCCATGAACCTGCGTAATCCCCGTATGATCGGCTTCGGTATCTCGAATGCCCAGACCTTGAAGGCTGCCCAGGACAATGCTGCCGGTGCCATCATCGGTTCGAAGTTCGTGAGTCTGTTGGACGAGGCTCATGGCGATGCCGAGAAAGCCCTCGACACCCTGTTCGAAGCATTAGAACTATAACGTTTACGTTGTTTTTTCTCTCCTTTTAGTTCGTAGTTTCACATATTATTCGTATCTTTGCAATCGAATCGTGAAACTACGGACTAAATCACTAAATACAAAATGACAAAGAGACTATTTCAAGTATTGATGCTCTGTCTGCTGATGCCGATGGTGGTCCTTGCCCAAAGCTGGGATGCAAATTTGTATAAGCAGATTGAACAGAGTATCCGTGTGCCTCAGTTTGCAGACAAGACGTATCTGATCACCAAATATGGTGCCAAGACCGACGCCACTGCAGCCAAGAACCAGAAAGCCATCCAGAAAGCCATCGACCTCTGTTCCAAGAAAGGTGGCGGTAAAGTGATAGTACCTGCTGGCTATAAGTTCCTGACAGGTGCCATTCAATTGAAGAGTGGTGTGAACCTCGAAGTACAGGAAGGAGCCGTCTTGGAGTTTGCCTTCGAGCCAGAGCTCTATCCCATCGTGGAGACCTCCTGGGAGGGACTGGAGTGTTTCAACCTCTCTCCCTGTGTCTATGCCTTCAAAGCTAAGGATATCGCCATTACTGGTAAGGGGACCATCGACGGTGGAGGCTCGAACGATACCTGGTGGCCCTGGTGTGGCAGTGGCAGGTTTGGAGCCAAGGAAGGTGGTATTGCCCAGAACAAAGGAGCCCGTGCCAGGCTGTTGAAGAATGGTGAGGACGGTATCCCCATGTATAATGAGAAAGGTGAGCGCACGCCTGAGCGTGTCTTTGGGCCACAGGACGGACTGCGTCCACAACTTGTGAACTTCAACAAGTGTGAGGGCATCCTGATGGAGGACGTCACCCTTTTGCGTTCCCCCTTCTGGGTCATCCATCCCCTGCACTCTACAGACATCACCGTTAGGAGAGTGAAGATGATCAACGACGGTCCTAATGGCGACGGTTGTGACCCCGAGTGTTGTGACCGAGTGTTGATTGAGGACTGTTTCTTCAACACCGGCGACGACTGTATTGCCATCAAGAGTGGCCGCAACCGTGATGGCCGTGAGCGCAACATGCCCTCGCAGAACATCATCATCCGCAATTGTGAGATGAAGAATGGTCATGGTGGTGTGGTGATCGGTTCAGAAATCAGTGGTGGTTGCAAGAATGTCTTTGCCCACGACTGTGTGATGGACTCTCCCGAACTGGAACGTGTGTTGCGTATCAAGACCAACTCCTGTCGTGGTGGCATCATTGAGAACATCAACATGAAAGATGTGAAGGTAGGTGTTTGCAAGGAGAGTGTGCTAAAGATTAACCTCGACTACGAGCATAATGAGATCTGCTGTCGTGGTAATTATCCCACGGTGCGGAATGTCTATATGGAAAATGTCACCAGCGAGAAATCGAAATACGGCGTTCAGATCATCGGTCTTGACGAAGATATATATGTGTACGACATTTTGGTGAAGAACTGTAAGTTTAATGGTGTCGCAGCCGGCAATTTCTCTTCCGGCAAGACCCGTAACGTGAAGTTCGACAACCTCTTTATCAATGGTTCTTTAGCATTGACGGAGATGCCATATAAGCACTATAGCGAGTGGCTCACCTACAGTGAGATGAAACGTGTGCCGAAGAGCTATCTCCTCGACTTCTCCACCCAGCCCAAGTGGAGCTACGTGATGGGTATCGAACTCGAGAGCATGTTGGACACTTACCTGGCCTATGGTGGCGAGGATATCCGCAAGTACTGTCAGGAATATACCGACACGATGATCAATGCCAAGGGCGATATCCGGGGATACAACATCCTTGACTATAACCTCGACAATATCCGTACCGGTCATTTCGTAACCCGCATGTACAACCTCTATCCCGAGCCCAAGAACCTCATTGCCATGCAGACCATGATGAAGCAGTTGAAGGACCAGCCCCGTACCAAGGTCGACAAGGTATTCTGGCACAAAGCCATCTATGCCTATCAGGTATGGTTGGACGGTATTTTCATGGGATTGCCCTTCCGTTGTCTGACAGCCGCCACGCAGCTCAAGCCGAAAGAGGCCGTGAAAGTCTACGATGATGCCGTCAACCAGCTGAAGATCACCTACGAACGCACCCTCGACCCAAAGACCGGTCTGAACCGTCACGCTTACGACGAGACCCGCAACACCTTCTGGGCCGATAAAGAAACCGGTCTGTCGCAGCATTGCTGGGGTCGTGCCCAAGGCTGGTATTCGATGGCTTTGATCGAAGTGCTCGATGCGCTGCCAGAGAACTACGAGCGTCGTGGTGAGGTGATCGAACTTCTACAGAAAGATCTTGATGCCATCATCAAGTGGCAGGACAAGAAGACCGGCACCTGGTATCAGGTGATGGATTCCCCGGGACGTGAAGGGAACTATCTGGAGTCGACCGCCACCTCGATGTTTGCCTACGTACTGCTGAAAGCTTATAACAAGGGTTATCTCGGTACCAAATACCGCGATGCAGGCATCAAGGCATATAAAGGTATCATCAATAACATGATCCGTGTGAATGCCGACAAGACCATCTCGCTCACCAACTGTTGTTCGGTGGCCGGTCTTGGTCCGGCTGCTACGCCTGAGGTGGAGGCAGCTTTGAAGACAATCAATCCCAAGGCTACTGTCAAGGAAAACAGGAAACGTGACGGCGGCTATCAGTACTACCTCTCAGAGCCTATCCGCGACAATGACGCCAAGGGTGTCGGGCCTTTCATCTGGGCCTCGCTCGAAATGGAGAAATTAGGTTATAACACAGAAAACACGACGGCAGCCATCGACAGGCAAGCCGTCGTGACGCGTCATAACCCTCTGATCACCGAGGCCGATCCCCTGGCCTCCCTCTCCGTAGGTAACGGCCACTTTGCCACAACCGTCGATATTACCGGTCTGCAGAGCTACCCTTTTGAATATGGGGCAGGTGTGCCCCTGAACGCCATGTCCGACTGGGGCTGGCACACGTTCGAAAACACCAACAACCTGCAACCCTCTGAATCGGAGAAGTCCTTTGACTTCGGCCACGGCCACCCAGAGGTGTATGCTGTGGAATTTAAAAAAGTGGAGGACGGCCGTCACAAGCAGGCCACGGAATATTTCCGGGTTAACCCCCACCGTCTGAACCTCGGTACCATCGGCCTCAGCCTCAAAGATACCAAGGGCGAGACGATTCCGCTTACAGCCCTGAAACAGCCTAAGCAGTCATTATTGCTTTGGGATGGTGAGATCGAATCTTCCTTCAGGGCTGATGGAGAGGCTGTAGAAGTCACGACTGGTGTCCATCCTCAGAAAGATGCCCTATATGCCCGGGTCAAGAGCAATCTGCTGAAAGACCAGCGTGCCGCCATCACCCTGCGTTTCTCCTACCCCACTGGCAAGCATGCCGATGATGCCAACGACTGGACGAGACCCGAGAAACACCAATCTAAAATCATCGCCCAGAACGACCATTCGGCAGTCATTGAGCGCACCCTCGATGCCACCAAGTATTATGTCATACTGACCTGGGCAGGAAATGCCACCTTACAAGAATGTGACCGCCATTATTTTCAGCTCACCACCACCGACGATGTGCTCACCTTTTCAGCAGCGTATCTCCCGGAACTCACGGGGACAGGTCCCGCGGATTCCTTCGACTACGCCAGCTATCACAAAGCCACGCAGAAATACTGGCACAGTTGGTGGCAGTCGGGTGCCATCGTCGACTTCTCGCAATGCACCGACCCCAGAGCCCACGAACTGGAGCGGCGTGTGGTGCTGTCGCAGTATCTCACCCAGATCAACTGCGCCAACAACATGCCCCCTCAGGAGACAGGTCTGACCTATAACTCCTGGTTCGGTCGTCCTCATCTGGAGATGACCTGGTGGCATGCCGTCGACTTCGCCTTGTGGAACCATCCGGAAAATATCCATCAGATGCTCGGATGGTATAACAGCACCGCCTACCCCGTAGCCCGCAAGATTGCTGAACGTCAGGGATTTAAGGGTGTACGTTGGATGAAGATGACCGACCCCTGGGCTGGCGAGGCACCCTCAAACACCGGTTCTTTCCTTATCTGGCAGCAGCCCCACTATATCTATCTGGCAGAGGAAATGTACCGCGCTTATCCCTCAGAAGAGACCTTGCAGAAATATGCTGAGCAAGTTGAAGCCACAGCTGAGTTCATGGCCGATTTCGTGAGTTTCGATGCGAAAAGAAATCAGTATTATCTCAAGGGCACTACCGCCATGCAGGAATGCATGACCAAGGACATCTCCTTTAACCACCCCTTCGAGCTCGCCTACTGGCAATACGGCCTGAGCCTCGCCAATCAATGGCGGGAGCGCATGGGGAAACCCCGCGACAAAGGATGGGACAACACCATTGCTGGACTCTCCAAACTACCTGAGGTGCAGGGCATCTACACCGCCGGTCTCCCCATCGGCAACACCGATAACCTGGAATCCTTCGACCCCTTCGACACCGTCGACCTGAATGGCCAGAAGACAATCACTGAGAAGAAATCAGAAACTTTTGCCGACAAGATCCGCAACGACCACCCCGCAGTTCTTGGTGCTTGTGGCATGCTGCCCAGTGCGCGCATGCCTTATTCCATATTATATGATAAAGCCAAGATGAAGCAGACCCTCGACTGGGTCATGACGCACTGGAACTGGCAGACCACCTGGGGCTGGGACTATGGTATGATTGCCCTTTGCGCCGCCCGCCTTGGCGATCCTCAGACCGCCCTGAAGGCTTTGCTTATCGACACGCAAAAGAATACTTACCTCAAAAACGGCCATAACTTCCAGACCGCCGATCGTCTGCGCATCTATCTGCCCGGCAATGGAGCGTTACTCACCGCCATTGCCATGATGTGTGCAGGCTGGGATGGATGTCAGGAACCTCTCAACCCAGGTTTCCCCAAGGATGGCACTTGGAATGTCCGCTGGGAAGGCCTCCAGCGGATGCAATAGGATTTAGTCGTCTTCGTCGGCAGCCAAAGGACCGGTCTTCGTAAACAAATCCAAATCGATACACCCGCCCATCGTCTCATAGCCTTGGGCATTCAAATGCAGCCAGTCGTTCTCAAACAGGAACGTCTGTTGCATGGCTTCCGGATCGTCAGGATTGCGCACTGCCTTATCGAAGTCGATTACGCCGTCGAGCATCTTCGTGGTGCGTATCCAATGATTCAGGGTACTGCGCCCCTTCTCATGGTCTTCCGTGTAATAACGATTGCCCTTAAACGGGGTGATGGTGGCACCAAACACACGGATGCCCTTCTGGTGCGCTTCCCGGATGATATTCTTAAACACGTCGATGATGCGCTCTGCCGTCTGCAGACCATCACGCGCACCGCCTAAGTCATTCACAGCCTCAAAGAGGATGATCCACTTCACACCTTCCTGACCGAACAAATCACGTGGATAGCGACTGGTACCCGTAGGTCCTAACCCACCGCGCAGCACGCAGTTGCCGCCGATACCCATATTGAGCACGCCCACATTCTTCGTCGCTTTATCCGCCAACAACCGGCGCGAGAGCACATCTGCCCAGCGGTTCTGCTGGTTGGTAGTCGAGCCACGTCCATCGGTAATCGAGTTACCCAGAATAGCCACAGCCCCTGCTTTCTTGGGTGCATCCACCTCAAGTGCCAGGATGTTATACCAGTGGTCGGTCATCACGGCATCGCTGAAGTCGGTGGTATTACCGGCTTTCAGATACGACGTCGTTCTCGATCCGGGATGGCCGCTCACGCTTGTCGACGAGGCAGCGCCATAGTGGATGGTGATGGCCACATTCTCACGCTCGCCGATCTTAAATCCGACGGCATCCGACACCACTTTCCCTCCTGCGGGGATGGTCACCCCTGCCTGACCATCGAAAGTCAGATGCACGGTAGAGCCTTCATCAATCTCTGCGCTACTGCCTGCAGTCTTGGCACGTGCCAGTTCCACAGCCTTAATCTCCGTGGCACCCTGACTGAACTCATTGGTCAGCTTCAGTCTTACCATCTTACCACCAATCGACACCTGCACAATCTGTCGCAGCGAGTTGTTTTCCAAACCCGGCGCTGGCGGATTGTTATGCCTTTCCACCAATTGCGGAGCCGTACCCCATGTACCTACCCAATGGCCTTTAGCCAAAGCAATGCCTGCCGTAAGCAGACATGTTATCATCAAAACCGTTCTTTTCATACTGATAATATTTATTTTACTTTTGACGGCAAAATTACATATTTTTTGCGATTACGCAAACGTTTTAGTTAAGTTTTTAAGGGGAACATATACGAGATGAAACAAAAATGATGTATCTTTGCAACCAGAATACAAACTACTATAGCATATATGAACCGAATATTATCAGTTTTAGTCATGACCGTCGTCAGTCTCTCCATGGCGGCTCAATCACAAATCCCTGCCTTTCCAGGCGCCGAGGGACATGGACGTTATACCACAGGTGGACGCGGTGGAGAAGTCTATCACGTCACTAATCTCAACGACTCCGGCAAAGGATCGTTCCGCGATGCCGTGAGTCAGAAAAACCGCATCGTGGTGTTCGATGTGGCCGGTGTCATCGCACTCAAGAGCGACCTCACTATAAAAGACAACATCACCATCGCCGGACAGACGGCCCCCTACCCTGGCATCACCCTCCGCTACTATACCATTCGTCCAGGCGCCAACAACATCATCCGATTCATCCGCATCCGTCGCGGTCAGGAAAAAGATGTCAACGACGGTGCTGACGCACTCTGGCAGCGACAGAAAACCGGTATGATCCTAGACCATTGCTCCTTCTCGTGGAGTATTGATGAAGTGGCATCATTTTATGACAATAACAACTTCACCATGCAGTGGTGTACCCTGGGAGAGAGCCTCAACAATGCTGGTCACGGAAAGGGTGCCCACGGCTATGGCGGCATCTGGGGCGGCAAGCTCGCCTCGTTCCATCATAACCTGATAGCCCATGTCAACAACCGTGCGCCGAGATTCAATGGTGCCCGTTACAATTGGAAGGGTTATACCAGTAACATGAGATATAATGAATTCAAGTGGCAGAATGCTGTGCAGGCAGAGAATGTCGATTTCCGCAACTGTGTCATCTACAACTGTGGTAATGGCTGTTATGGAGGTCCTGGCGGTGGCTATATCAACATTGTTAATAATTATTACAAAACAGGGCCCGCAGCATCAACCAGCAGGGTTACAACTGTTTCGATAGCCAACAATACCAGTTCAAAAGACAACAAGGAATATTGGGATATGACAAGCCGCTATTATATTAACGGCAATCAGGTGAATGCCACTGAAAACAAAGACTGGAAAGATGTTTCTTACGACACTGGTGTTCAGACCATCAACGGAGAGCGATACACCATTGACTCCCTGCACTATTACGGCGACACCGTTACCTATGTAAAAAACAGTAAAGGAGTAGACTGCGTTAAGATCAAGTTGGATGCTCCAACGGTCTTTGGAGAAGTGACCACCCATAGCGCATCCGTTGCATTCGATAAGGTACTGTCTTTTTCCGGGGCTTCACTCTTCATCGATGAGGTGGATGCACGTTATTTCCAAGAGGCCAAGGATGGCAGTGCTACTTATACCGGATCCGTTACCAAAAACAAAGGTCGCATCGACCTTGTATCCGACGTTAACGGTTATACCGAAGAAAATTTCCCCACCGGCGAGCGTGAGGCCGACTTCGATGCCGACGGCGACGGTATTGCCGACGCTTGGGAACAGGCCAATGGCGGCGATTTGGATCCTAATGCCTACACCATCGATACCAAAGGCTGGTACACCAATCTGGAGGTCTATGTCAACTCCCTCGTCGAGAATATCATGAAAAAGGGCAATGAAGATGCAGAGAGCACCTTTGAGGACTATTATCCTGTATGGAATGTCCCTACGTCAATCAAAAAAATAGCAGAGACTGACACCAACATCAATAGCCTCAGTTACAACCTCTCAGGCCAGCGTGTTGACAATAACTACAAAGGCATCGTCATCAAAAACGGCAGAAAGATTATTCGGCGATAATTACTCGTTTTTTTAACTTACGTAAACGTTTTAGTAAATTTTATTGGAAGAATCTATGTATAATAGGGAGAAAATGCCTAAATTTGCAGCGGAATACAAACTCCCTCTTATATATGAGTCGAATCTTATCAGCATTAGCATTCACTGCAATCAGTCTCTTAATGACGGCCCTTCAGGTTAAGGCCGCCAATTTGTCGGATTACGACCTGAATCAGCCCATTGGTTGGGGAACCGTGGACGGCTTCGTCACCGGAAGTGAAGACGAGAACCCTGTGACCGTTACCACACTTCAGGAACTGAAAGCAGCCATGACGGGTACGGACAAAAAGACCATCTACATAAAAGGTACGATTGAGTTCACTGGACTCGTCACCTTCAACAGCGTGGCTAATAAGACCATCTATGGCCTTCCCGGGGCTACACTTACCAACCCCACCCACTCTACCAAAGTCAGCGAAAGCGGTATTATCTGTTTGAAGAACAGTAAGAACATCATACTGCGCAACCTTATCTTCAAGGGGGCAGGCGCTTACGACATGGATGGTAATGACAACCTGACACTGACCACCAGCACCTATATCTGGATAGACCATTGTGACTTTCAGGATGGTGTAGACGGAAATCTTGACTGTAACAATGGTGCCGACAACATCTGCATCACCTGGTGTCGGTTCCATTACCTGATAGCTCCATGGGCAGGGGGTTCCGGCGGCGCCAGCGACCACCGTTACACCAACCTATGGGGAGGTAGCGACAGCAATGCCTCGAAAGACAGTGGTAAACTGCGCACGACCTTTGCCAATTGCTGGTGGGATGAAGGTTGTCGGGAGCGCATGCCACGCATCCGCTTCGGTCAGGTGCATATCGTGAACTGTCTCTACAGCAGCAGCGTCGCCAACTACTGCGTAGGTACAGGCTATCGATGCAATGCCTACGTTGAGAATTGCGCCTTCACCAGTGCCAAAGCCAAAAGCACACCTTGGAAGAACTATGCCACGAAAAGCGGCTATACCGACTATAACATCACACTGAAGGGCAACCTGGGAGCCAATGACGTACAGAAGAAGTCGGGCAACATCGACTATTTCATTCCTTCCGACCACTATACATATACTGCCTATGATGCAGAAATAGTAGAAATTGTGGTCAGCGATGAGACGAATGGTGCCGGTGCTACCCTGACCATAGAAGAAGGCGAGAAATATACCACTGGTATCCAGGCCATCCAAGAAACCTCTCATAACGCCAACAGCCCTTTTTACAACCTCTCTGGCCAGCGCGTAGGTGATGACTACAAAGGCGTTGTCATACAAAACGGCCGGAAATTTATCAAGCGCTAACATACAATTATTTATAAACACTAAACAAATTCTACATTATGCTAACAAAACAGATGAAGCAAATGCTCGTGATGTTCCTGGCAGTGCTGGGAATAGCACAAAGTGCTGCGGCTGCCGACTTCAAGGACTTCAGCGTGATCGTCAACAATCAGGAAGGCACGCTGCTGACCGCCGAAGAGCAGAACCAGGGCACAGCCGTGGCGTTCGGTGTGGCGGTAGCAGCCGACGGCAAGGTAAGCCGTGTGGCTGCCGACGATGCCAGCGCCGTGGCTACCGTCAGTGGTAAGTATCACAGTGATCATGGCTGTACAGCCCTGAAAGTGGTGGTGCCTAATGTGACCAACGTGAAGATCACTGTGGGACAATGTACCTACAGCGGCAAAACCATCAGCGTCACCAACAGCAAGGGCGAGGAAGTCACCTCGAAGACGCCGTCATCGCCCGGTTGCTGGAAGAACGACCGTAACAACGTCGACGTGCTCTACTACACCGGCGAGGCTACGACCCTCACCATTACCGGTATGGACTATTGTCCCTACGTGGCCGTGAGTGCACTGACTGAGGATGAAATTGCCCAGCTGAACACCGAGTTCACCCTGACATATTTCGATACCGACGGTAAAACGAGCCTCGGCATTCAGATGGTGAAGGGCCAGACGGCCATCGGCGAGTTTGCCTTTGGCGCGAATGACATCACCCAGTTGGACGGTGTCGTGTTCCGTGGCTGGTTCACCAAGCCCCAGGGTGGCAAGAAGATCAAGGTTACCGACAAGGTGGAGGGCGACATGAGCCTCTATGCCGTTGTCACACCTATGGAGATTCCAGACAACAAGTCTGCTTTTGCCTACGACCTGACCACCGACGCCTTCGATCCCGCTGACCATGAGTGCATTGAGATTGCCGACGGCGGTTACTACTACAACACCCACGGCTGGACCTTCGGACCCGGCCAGACCATCAAGCTCTGGGTAGGCGGCGATGCCACCATCACCATCGGCGGCTGCGCCTATTCGAGCGGCGAACCCATCGTCATCACCGATGCTGACGGCAACAACGTCGGCTCCGTCAGCGGCAAGAACGACTCCGACGGCGGCATCAACACCTTCGAATATGAAGGCCCCGGCACTATACTGACCCTCACTTTCGGCGGTCGTGACTATATCCACAGCGTGGCCATCGTGAACCACAGTAAGCCCGTAGCTGCCGATATCAAAGGAACCTGGGATTATGCCGATGCCGACATCATGGCTGCCACAATGGCGTTCTCAGGCAAGAATGAAAGCGGAGAAGTGGAAGACATCGAGAAGAACGGTCTGACGATGATCATCGAGGCCAATGGTGCTAACTTCCGCAACAACGGCAACAACATCCAGGTGGCTACAGGTGCCGTCTTCAAGATTCCTGTAGCGAACGCAGGCGATGTTGTTACCATCAAGGGATATCCCGGCTATTCGAAGTACACCATCGGTCAGGAAAAGACCGTCCGTAGCGACGAAAGCGTATATACGGCAACCGGAGAGGATGCCCAGCAGGGATTCGTGGCTGTGACCTCAGCCGACAACAACAACTATTATCTGTCGCTCTCTGTAGTTCAGAAGGCGCCTAAGCAGTTGGCCACCCTCGACAACGAGCCCGTGACAGCCTCCTTCGCCTTCAATGCCGGTACCGACGGTCAGCAGGCGGAATTCGGCGATGCCAGCGACTACTTCGTGACCAGTAAGGTGACCTACGGCAGCAACCTCTTTATCAAGGATGCAAACTCGAACCAGACACGCTTCGAGCCGCTGACTCAGCAGAACGAAGGCGAGAGCGGCACAGCCGCCGACGAGTCGAACGCCATCAAGTTCCTCATCCAGCCCAACTTCGGACTGACCTTCACCCCGAAGAAGGTGTCGCTGAAGACCACCCGCTTCGGCACCGACAACGGTCTGCTCGACTTCTCGTGGATGAACCCCGACCAGAGCACCGTTTCCCTGGCCGTCGGCGTGAAGCCCAGACGTAACAACGACAGTCCCAACTACTCCGAGCTCTCTTACGACATCACCGATGCCACACCTGCTGAGGGCACCTGCGGACTGGTAGTAAATCTCTACCACCTGCAGAGCGGTAAGCAGATCGGATTCGGAGAGATCGTGATCGAAGGAACGCTCAGTGGACAAGAGAAAGAAGTACCCGTACTGGCTACTGTGACCATCAACGGCAACGAATACAGCGTGGAAAAGGTGTTCGGCGATGCCTACGAGGCAGAGATGGAACTTTCCAAGAAAGAGAAGATGGTCAGCGAAACCAACCCCATCCAGGCAACAGCCAAGAAGGGTGAGATCGGCATCATCGGCTATGTAGGCGACGACACCAAGTGCACCGTGACCATCCCGATGAACCAGGGTGAGACCGCTGTAGACTATGTGCTCACACTGGTACAGAAGCCCGACTTCACACTGACCTATATCGATACCGACAAGAAGACCGTTCTCGGCGAGTTCAAGCGCGAAAAGGACGAGACCATCGGTGCATTCGACCTTGATGCCTCCAAGGCCACTGCCGAGGAAGGCATGAAGGTACGCGGCTGGTTTAAGATGACCGCCGGTGGTGAGAAATACACCGCCGAGACTGTGGTAACCGGCAACATCAACCTCTACGCTGTAGCGACGGAGATTGAGACCGCCAGCACCCATAAGAAGTACATCTACGACCTGACCGACAAGCTCTTCGACGCTGCCGACCACGAAGCCTTCAACCCCTCGGGCAGCTTCTACTGGCACGATGCGCAGCACGGTTGGGCATTCAAGGCCGATGACAACAACAAGATCGACCTGCTCGTAGGTCCGAAGGCCACCGTATCCGTGACCCTCTGCCGCTACGGTAGTGCCGACGACATTGAAATCCTCGATGCCAAGGGTAAGAAGCTCGGCACCCTGCCCGGCGTGAACAAGGAAGAGGTGGACGGCGAGATCGTTGCCTTCAACTACGAGGGCGAGCCAGGCACCATCACCCTGAAACTGAACACCACCGGTGAGATGTATCTGCACGGTGTGAAGATCGTGAACACCGCCGAGACCAACTACGAGAGCCAGGGCCGCTGGTACTTCGTGAAGCCCGGCAGCGCAGAAAGTCTGCTCGACGTGCTCGACATTGTCAACGGCACGAATGCTGCCAAGGATGCAGAGCGTTCGTTCATCTACCTGCCCAACGGCGTCTACGACCTCAACGAGACCGTGAAGACCCTCATCAGCGGTCATAACATCTCGATCATCGGGCAGTCGATGGAAAAGACCATCATCGTGACAGCTCCCGACAAGAGCATCGAGGGCCTCGGCAAGGCCGATATGTTCCAGGCCAGCGGTAGCAATCTCTATCTGCAGGATCTGACGCTGAAGAATGCCCTTGACTACTACAATGCAGGCTCTGCCGGACGTGCAGCCGTGCTGCAGGATAGCGGCAACCGCACCATCGGAAAGCGCGTGCGCATGCTCTCTTATCAGGATACCTATTATCCCTCGAACAGCAACCAGCAGGCTTACTGGGAGGATTGTGACATCCACGGTACCGTAGACTTCATCTGCGGTGGCGGTGACATCCGCTTCCAGAACACCACCATCTCGCTTGAGCCACGTGCACTCGACGGCAAGGGCGGTCGCACCGTTACGGCTCCGACCACCGTCACCCAGTTCGGTTACGTGTTCGATGGCTGTCAGGTGGTAGACCTCGCTGAGGGTAAGGGCGACTGGAACTTCGGTCGTACCTGGCAGAAGGAGCCCATCTGTATCTGGCTCAACACCACACTCGACGAGAATGCCCAGAAGACCATCATCAGCTCACGCTGGACGCAGAAGGGTATGAACAACACCGATCCGAAAGTATTCGGTGAGTGGCATACGTTGGACAAGGACGGAAACGACATCACCCCGAGGGGCAACCAGATTACCTCATTCGGTGGCACCTTCGAGACTGTCCTGACCGATGCCCAGGCCGCTGCCTACAGCTACGACATGATGTTCAAGAACAACATCGAGAAGCCTTGGGATCCCGCATCACTCACACGTCAGCATGCAGCACCGCTCAATGTGAAACTCGACGGCAACAGCCTGAGCTGGACGCCTGCCAACGACGGCACCGAGTATTGGGCTGTCTTCAAAAACGGCACCTTCGTAGGTATCTCAACGGAAGCAAGCTACACCGTTGATGACCCGAATGCCCGCTACGCTGTTCGCGCCGCCAATGCAATGGGTGGTTTCGGTGAGGAGGCTACCACACCAACCATCGTCCAACTGAACAACTTAGGCTATGCCACATTCTTTGATTCAGAGAATGCCTATACCCTGCCTCAGACGCTGAAGGCATACGTCGTGACAGAAGGATCAAAAGACAAGCTTGGCTATGAACAGCTGGACGGCGTGATTCCTGCAGGAACAGCCGTGATGCTGAAGGGCGGTAAGAACGGCAGCAGGAAGTATGAACTGCAAGTCACTAAGAGCGAGGCCATCTACGTGGGACAGAATCTGCTGGTGGGTAGCGACGAGGCCACCCTCACCTTCTCATACATCAAGATGCCGTGCCTGTTCTATAAGCTCGCCTTCGGTCCGTCAAACACCGTGAATGCGAAAGTGTTCGGCTGGTACTGGGGAGCCAACGATGGTGAAGCCTTTGAAATCGAGGGACATCGTGCATGGCTTGCCATCCCGAAGACCATGGCTGGCGCCCGTATGTATCCCCTCGATATCGACGAGGATGCAACAGGCATCGAGGCAATGGATAATGGACAATGGATAATGGATAATGAGGGTGTCTACGACCTGCAGGGCCGTCGCGTGGAGAATCCGACGAAGGGTCTGTATATCCGTGGTAATAAGAAAGTAATCATTAAATAAGTTAAGGATATGAAAAAATTACTGATTTTTGTCTGCATCGCCTTTGCCGCACAGGTTCTGGCATCTTGCAGCAACGAAGATAACCCGATTCCTGGCATCGACGACGTGCAGAATCCTCAGGAGGTGGTGACAGACCAGCCCGCCAACTAACGGATTCCGGAAAGATCATCATCCAGATGATATAAGCAGTAAGGTGTATCTCCCCCGTGAGATGCACCTTATTTTTTTATTTTGTAGTTTTTACACTTTTGAAAACGTTTACGTGTAGTTTTTCTTTAATAATTTGCTGCTATTTCCAAAAAAATAACTACTTTTGCAACATATTCAATTTATAACTAATAAAAACTAACGTATGCAAAGTAAATTCAAAACGTTCCGCATGGCGCTGACGTTGATGTTGAGCCTCATCGTAGGCACTATTTCAGCTCAGACCGTCAATGGAAATGTCGTCGATGAAACGGGCGAGCCTGTTATCGGCGCTACTGTATTGGAGAAAGGTACCAAGAATGCCGTGATTACGGACTTCGACGGTAACTTCACCATCAAGATGCAGGGTGGTAAGGTGCTTACCATCTCTTACATTGGTATGGTTGCCCAGGATGTCAACGTCGCAGGCAAGACCAACGTCAATGTCGTTCTGAAAGAAGATGCCAACACGCTGCAGGATGTGGTGGTCGTCGGTTACGGTACGATGAAGAAGACCGACCTCACCGGTTCTGTGTCTTCGATTGAAACAGAGAAACTGAATGCCAAGGGTGCCCCCAGCGCCATTGGAAACCTTCAGGGTGCTGTGCCTGGTGTAAATATCACTCAGGCATCTGGTCGTGCCGGTGGTAGTTACAACATTGAAATCCGTGGTAAGTCTTCTATTAACTCAAGTACGAAGCCTATCTTTGTCATCGATGGCGTTGTATGTGACGATATGGATTTCCTCAATCCTCAGGATATCGAGCGTATTGACGTATTAAAAGATGCATCTTCTACAGCTATTTATGGTTCACGCGCAACAGCAGGTGTTGTCATGGTAACAACGAAATCTGGTTCAGGCGTTGCTAAGAAAGGTTCAAAGCCGAGTGTATCATACGACGGATACTATGGTATCTCAAAGATTGCCCGTATGCCAGACTTTATGGATGCTGATGATTTCTATCGCTGGCGTTTCCTGAAATATGGTTCCTACAATGAAGGTAGTGCTTCCAACTCCGCTCAGAGCGGCAAGCCTGCTTATGAAGTATATAATATGTGGCAACACATGATGCTTTGGAAAACAGATGCAGAAAATGACCCCTATGGACTGGGTGGTTACTCTCGTCTGAAATATCTTAAGGACAATGGATTAACAACAGATTGGCCCAGCGAGATTACACAGGATGGTATCCAGCAGAACCATTATCTGGCTGTAAGCGGTAGCATTGGTCAGAACAATGATGTTAATTATCACTTTGGAGTTGGTTATAACCAGGAAAGAGGTATCTACAAAGGCGATGAACAGAAGAGAATCAACTTTAAGGGTAGCGTAGATGCAAAACTCTACAAATGGTTGACCAGTGGTTTCAGCTTCAATGTAGCCCGTCAGGAAAACGACTATGCAGATGATAATGGTGTTCAGTATGCTTGGCGTATGAACCCATATATGCGCGCTTATGACGAAGAAGGCAATATTATTGATAAGCCAGGTAACTACCTGAATCTTGGTTCTGATTCTGGTAACCAGTTCTCTGATCAGGTAAGTCCCCTTATTTTGCTGACCAATCAGACTAAAAATCAAGAAACCTGGCGTTTGTTGGGAAACTTCTATGTTCAGATTAAGCCCATTAATGAGGTTACTATCAAATCGACTTTTGCACCTACCTATACTCAGTACCGCACTGGTACATTCAATGAGGCAAACGATTTGATTAAGGGTTATGAGGACAATAATGGTGAAGGTGACGGTAACCGTGCCATTCACCAGCAGCATCGTGCTTTTGGTTGGACATGGACGAATCAGGTTAATTTTAACAAGACATTCAACGATGTTCATACCGTTGACTTTTTAGCCTTGAATGAAATTATCTCAAGTAACAGTGAGAATCTCCAAGTGACAGCTCGCAGAGTACTTGACGGTTCTACATGGTATAACGTAGGTTCTGCCTCTGATCCTACCACCACCACATCATCTTCTTCTTATTCAGAAAGTTCGATGATTTCTTACGCACTTCGTGCCAACTACTCCTATGCAGGCAAATACATGGCTACAGCAACCATTCGTTGGGATGGATCTTCTAAGTTTGCTGAAGGTCACAAGTGGGGTTCCTTCCCCTCATTCGCTCTTGCATGGCGTGCATCAGAAGAAGCCTTCTTGAAAAAAGTTGACTGGCTGAGTAACCTGAAGCTCCGTCTTTCTTATGGTATTACTGGTAACAATAAGGGTGTTGGTAACTATGCTACTCAGCAGACAGTAGCCGGTTCATCTGTATACTATCCATTCGGAGGAACATACTATACAGGTCATTATCCTTCTAGCATTATCGATGCTAACCTCTCTTGGGAGAAATCTCACGAAATCAACCTAGGTCTCGACTTTGGATTCCTTAACGGACGTATTTCCGGTAGTGTAGATGTTTACCAAAAGAATTCAAAGGATCTTCTGTATGAAGTTACCCTTCCTCTCGAAAGCGGAAAGAATGGCTCCAGCCTGAACAAGATGTCTACCAATGTTGGTGAGGTTCAGAATCGCGGTATCGAGGTCAGCCTGACCACCGTCAACGTTGAGACTAAGGATTGGAGATGGGAGACAACCTTTAACTTCGCTCACAATAAGAACAAGGTGAAAGAGATTAATGGTACAGGTGAAGATTTGGTAGCAGACCACTTGTTTATTGGACAGCCCATTAACAACGTATATGGATATGAATGGTCAGGTATTGTTAACGACAAGGACATGACAGTTCCTGACACTCAGGCTGCAAGAGACAAAGGTTTCACACCTGGATCTACCGTAAAATCCTATGATTATTATTACAATGTATATGGATGGGGTGAAGGACAAGGCATTATCAACGACCGTAATGGCGATGGTAAGATCAATGAAGACGACCAGAGAATCTGGAGTTCAGACCCTAAATGGACAGGTAGTCTGACATCTAATCTCTCCTACAAGAACATTGATTTCAGTTTTACCATTTATGCAAAGCAGAGCTACACCATTGCTTCTAGTTTCCTTAGTGAATACCAAGGTTATGGAGACCGTGGACGTATGCGTCTGAATATGGACTACTACATCCCCGCAGGTACGTTACTGGATTATGATGGAATTAATCCTGATGGAACTTACATAAATCCTGTATATCAACAGCAGACATATTATGGAGAATTCCCCTTCCCACACAGCGCTACCGGTGCTTTCGACGGAACAGGATCCTCTCAGTTTGCAAGTGCAGCAACCTATGTTGATGCTTCATTTGTAAAGGTGAAGAATATCTCTCTTGGTTACTCATTCAGTAAGAACCTTCTGAGCAAGATTGGCATTCAGAAATTGCGTCTGTACTTTAATGTTACCAACCCATTTGTATTCACAAAGTACAAGGGATTTGATCCTGAATGGGCTCATGCAGGCAACAAGAATGACGCTCCCTCAACTGTTACATACCAGTTTGGTGCTAGTCTGAGATTCTAAATTGTTTAATTATCAAAACAAGAAAACAATGAAAAAAATACAATATATTATTATAGGAGCACTGACTGCCGGAATGTCACTCGTTAGCTGTAGTGATTTCCTGGAGGCAGAAAACAAAAGTGCCGGAGGCCAGACTGCCGCAGACTATTTCAAAACTGCTGACGGACTTAAGTCTTGGCGCGTTACTACATTCAACACGCTCAAGTCTCTCGTAACATCCAATAATATTTACGAGAACAGTTCCGACCTTTATTGGCCGTCACGTGGCAATGGTATTGACGAGTTTGTGCAGTTTACGCTTAACAGTCAGTCTAGTTCGTGCGAAGATCTTTATGTGGCAGGTTTCAACGTAGTAAACTATGCCAATGGATTGCTTTACTATGGTGGTGACACCTTTAAGACAGATGCCTATTTCCTTCGTGCATATGCATATTATGTACTGACTCAGCAGTTTGGCCCTGTACCATACAGCAAGGAATACATCAACAATGCCAATCGCGATTATCCTCGTGAAGAACTCAAAACCATTTATGATGGTTGCATCGCAGATTTGGAAGAGGTTTATTCAAGTGCACCTGAAAAGAGTGCCACGTATGATGGCAGTGTTAACAAGCGTGCCATCGCTGCCTTGATTGCAAAATTCAATCTGGCTGCTGCTTGGGATCTTGAAACAAAGCTCGAAAATGCTGAACAGGGTTCTTATAGCATTACCGGTACCTCATATGCTGCCAAGGCTGCAGAATGGGCTGAGACAGCCATTAGCGGCATCGCCCTGACACAGAGCTTCGAACAGAAGTGGGCTCCTAGCAATGAGGACACCAATCCTGAGACATTCTTCTCTGTACAGTATGATCGCGCCAGCTATCCTGGCACAAATGGCGGTCACGGTTTGCAGAATGACTATGGTTCATACTATGGTGATATTTCTGGTACGTTCATGAAATCTGTCGGTTCCACAAAGGTGCCTTCAGTCAAGTCACTCTATCTCTGGGCTCCTGGCGATGAGCGTTATGACGCAACTTTCATGACTGTTTTCTATAACACAAAGGACAAGAACAACGGTGGTGTTTGGGGAACAGAAGGTTATTATGCATATTATAACGCAACTGATGCCGCTAAGGAGAAACTGCCTATCGCTTTCATCTATGCTCCTTACTATACAGACCAAACTGAGTTTGAGTCGATGCTGACTTCAATGGCTTCACGATTCCCAAAGACGAATATGGCCAATGCACCACAGGCATACATTATGGCTAACCCGGTGATTGCCTACAAATTTGATGCTGACGGAAAGTGGAGTGTTGACGAGAAGGAAAGTGGCGCATACAATAATTCTACGTTGAGTGCCCGTCTTAACTTCACCCCTGTTGTAAAGAAATGGGATGATCCTCAGACTGCTCAGTCTAATTTGAACCGTACAGAATGCTATCGTGACATTGTCCTGCTCCACGCTTCTGATCTCTATCTGGTTGCTGCCGAAGCATACATGCTTCTTGGACAGGAAACCAAGTGCTTGGAGAAGATCAATGCTGTACGTGCCCGTGCTAAAGCCGGTAGCATCAACTCTCTTGCAGATTATTCACCAGAATACACCTATAATGGTAGCCTCCGTATGATCGACCTCGTACTTGACGAGCGTGCCCGTGAACTCTATGCAGAAAGCAAGAGATACGAGGACCTGCGCCGTACACGTCAGTTGGTGAAATACAACATTGCCTACAACAACTACATTGACAATGTAGCCGCTATGAGCGACAATCAGGGTAATATCAAGTGGTATCGTCCTATTCCTACTACGGAAATCAGTTCGAATACATCCGCAGGTATGTATCAGAACCCTGGTTATTAATTCAAGAATCAATTAAACTGAAAGAGTTATGAAAAAAATACTATTAATCGCATCGGTACTTTTTTCTGCCGTGCTTGGATTTACAGCATGCAGTAGTGATGATGACGAATACTCAAGCTATAACATGTCCTCCGACTGCGGTGCTGCTGTTGCAAAGACCTACAATGGCACTTGGACACGCACTCTAGGTGACGAAGAGACCGTAACGAGTTCTGCCTCCATCACTTTGGCTGGCACAGATAAGCCACATGTGGTTTCCATAACAATTCCTGCCAATGATGATATTAAGATGGCAAGCTACAATATCCCCGCCAATATAACCCAGCTGAGCGAGACACGCTATGCTATCACACTTCCTGCGTCCAGTAAAACTTTCGTTACAACAACAGGTATGCGTGCTTATGTTGACAATGGAGAACTCATCATGGACTTCATTATGAGCGTCAAAGTGGGTCGTAAAAATTACGAATATTCATACCACTTTGTAGGGAAATAGCCTCTCATAGCCCAGATGCTTCGGTATCTGGGCTAATTAATAAAAAATAGCAGAAAATTTTGGTAATTCAAAAAAAAGAATTTATCTTTGCACAGTATTTATCACTTTATTTATTAATTAAAACAAAACAATTATGAAGAAAATTTTACTTAGCGCAATGGCTCTCGTAGCTGCAATGTCTGTAAATGCTCAGGTTGAAATCGGAGCAATGACACAGGAGCGCGCCGACGCAATCTTCGTTGGCGAGCCTAACACTGCTCAGAAGGACAAGACCGATCTGACTAACTGGAAACTCGATGCCGGTACCGTCCTTTTCCAGACAGAAAGTGTTATCTGCACAAACCTTTACTCAGATGATTATGGTTATGCCAAGACTGGTCTGAGCAAGAACAATGTTAAGGTGAACGGTGAGGACTTTGGTTCTGTAACTGGTATTCAGGGAAGTGTTAATGGTCCTGGTACCGCTGCTTCTACTGGTGAGTTCCCCACTCAGGGTTGTATCTACCACTTCGTTCCTTCTAAGGATGGTTATCTTTATGTGATGCATAAGGCTTCTGCCAACAAGAACTATGTTGTATTTGAGGAGAAGACCCGTATTCCCTTCATCTTCTCAGCTGAAGGCGGTGCATTTGATCTCTCTGCTATCGATGGTGCAACCGTAACTGATGGTGAAGGTATCACAACTATCTCTCCTGACTATGCTATTGGAAAAGCACAGGAAATTATTGGTGAAGATGGTAAGGGTGCTGGTACATGTGTTATTAAGTTCCAAGTATTCGAAGGTCTTGCTTACGACGTGCTCGCTACTGGTTCTAAGATGACAACTGCTGGTTTCATTTTCGATACCGATGGTAAGTCTACAATTACACTGGAGACCGCTAATGAGGATGGTTCTGTTGCTGTAACAACTCTCCTTGAGAATGGTCAGATTCCTGGTGCTACTGGCATCGTTACTGTGAAGGGTGCAAAGGCTGAGAATACAGTCATCTACAACCTCGCTGGTCAGAAGGTTAACAACAACTACAAGGGCGTAGTGATTGTCAACGGTCAGAAGAAGATCCAGAAGTAATCTCTATCTAAGCAAATTAGTAAGGGCGGACTGCGTTATTGCAATCCGCCCCTTTTTTAAAGAAACAACAAATGAACATACGTCATCTTTTCACACATCTAACGGTTCTCGGATGTCTGGTATGTAAGGCTCAGACACCAGCATTTCCCGGTGCAGAGGGATTCGGCATGTACACCACTGGCGGACGCGGTGGACAAGTATACCATGTAACAACCTTAGAGGACGGCACGCAGGAAGGTACATTCCGATCGGCCTGTAACAAAAGCGGGACACGCACCATTGTGTTTGACGTATCTGGCACCATCTTCCTCCAATCAGAGTTGAAGATCAAAAACGGCAATGTGACTATCGCCGGACAAAGTGCACCTGGCGACGGCATCTGCATTGCCAATTATCCCTTTGTCATCGCCTGCAAGAACATCATCATCCGCTACATGCGTTTCCGTCTTGGGAATCAAGCCCTCAAAGTGAACCCTTCTGCCCACGAAGGTGACGGACTGGGTGGTATGGACTCTGAAAACATAATCATAGACCACTGCTCCGTATCATGGAGCATCGATGAGTGTCTTTCCGTCTACGGCTCGAAAAACATTACCGTACAATGGTGTATCGCCTCACAGAGTCTCAACAACGCTGGCCACTCCAAAGGTGCCCACGGCTACGGCGGCAACTGGGGCGGCAGCGGCGCCACATACCACCACAACCTGATAGCTCACCATATCTCACGCACACCACGACTGGGTCCGCGACCTGGCACACAGACAGACGAGCGGATGGACATGCGTAACAATGTCATCTACAACTGGATAGACAACGGCGTCTATGGAGGAGAGGGCATGAATGTCAATATCGTTAACAACTACTATAAGCCAGGCCCCGACACCAAAACTGGCGCCAAAGGCATGCGCATTGCCTCTCCTGGCATCAGAACCACTGAATATACCAAGCACGACAGCAGTTCACCCAATCAGTGGGATAAGATGTGGCACGTATGGGGTAAATACTATGTTGATGGCAACGTGAACACAAAATATCCGCAAGTTACTGAGGACAACTGGACTTACGGCATCTACAATCAGATAGAGAATTCTAAGGTAGACAACACTTTTACACAAGAAACCAAGGACACCATGCGTATCTCGCTGCCCATACCATTCGAAGCAGTCACAACACACACTGCCGAAGAAGCTTTCGAACGGGTATTGAATTATGCTGGAGCCTCGCTATACCGCGATGTACTCGATGAAGCGATTGTCAACGACACCCGCAACGGAGAGGCCACCTATACTGGTAAGGACTGCAAAAGAGGCATTATCAATTCGCAGGATGACCTGAAACCTGAGGGGGCTGGTGACGAGTGGAGCGCCTGGCCGGAACTGAAGAGTAAGGCGGCACCCTCCGACACAGATGGCGACGGTATACCTGACGATTGGGAGATACAACAAGGATTGGACCCCAACAATCCTGAAGATGGTAAAACAACCGGTGACCAATATACCAATCTGGAAATCTATCTCAATGAACTCGTCGAAAAAATCACGATGGATCAGATGGCAGGAGGAGTCGTACTCAGTGGACAGCAAACAACAGGTATCATTGTTCCATTCCGCCCGGAAATCTTTCCAACCAACAACCGCATCTACACCCTAAACGGCAGCCAAGCTGGAGCCAACTATAAGGGTATTGTGATCGTCAACGGTCAGAAGAGAATTCAAAAGTAATCTGATTCTTCATTCTACGACTCACGGGGACAGGTTCCGTGAGTCGTTTTCTTTTCACCTGCAGTTCGCCATACGGTAACAGTTTATCAAATCATGATGCAAAGATACTACAAAATTTCCCTCATCTTCGACTGTCTCGGCCGCCCCTGAATACGGATAATTAACAAATAATTTTCTTTTTTGCAGAACTATTGAAGTTTTTTTCTTATCTTTGCAACCGAATTACGAAAGAATAATTATGGTTATACCGACACTATACAGCGCAAAACGAATAGAACAACAGTTCCATACGGGTGAGGAGCCTGTGATGGTGATGTGTTCGGACGTAAATATATACGTCTGTAAATACATGCGCTCATCGGCGACCGCTTACAAATTGGCATGCGAATTCATCAGGGCGAATCTTGCCAAGGCTCTCACAACTCACGTCAACAGATACTATCCTGTGGTCGGATCTGTTCCGGCATCTCCTTCAGTGTACAGAGCAACAGGCCGTTATCTCTATCGCCAACCGCCTGAAGATTGACTATGACAAATGTATTGCTGGAAGTGGTCTTATAGCAACAGATATTGTAGCCGAAATGCCAAAGGAGTGGAAGGTACCCGCAGAAACAGTCAAAGAAAAGCTCAGTCAATTGTTTGACGAGCAATGGATTGCCTCTGTCTGGGATAACTTTATAGAATGTCTAAACGAAAACATTGGATAATATGAAATACAGCATCATTTATGCGGTTATCCGCCCAGAAATATCAGAGCGTGTCAGCCTTGGATTGATATTTGTCGATGGCGACAAGGTGGACGTGCGCTATTCTCAGCAGAAACTGGAGGCCGTGCGTGGCCTGTTCCCGCCCAAAGAATACGAGTTCTTGTCGCGAGTGGTCACCTCGATGCCCACGGATGGCAGCATCAATAGCGTTGAAGCCATCAATTACCTTACACGCTATTCCAACAATCTGATAGCAGTCTCGCCACTGCAAAGTATTGACATCGCCGCTACGGAACAGAGCAAAGCCAGCCTGTTTAGTAACTACATTTACGAAGCTGCGTAAATTTGCGGCCCTCTCTCATACAATAACCCTGCCTTAGTGCCTGAAAAGCGCCGATTTTAGATAACTAATTGACTTTCAGTAATGATTAGAGTCAATATTTTGGAGAGGTTACGAATTAGTTACATACAGGAGTCTGAAATTCTCCGCGATTTGCGTAAACATCAATAACTCTTTATCAACTTCTTTTGCGGGTACAAAATTACAAATATTAGTTGAATCAAACAAATATTCTACAGATTTTTTTATTAGTAATTAACGCACGGTAAAAAGGTATGTTGACAAGCTGTCTGAGTCTTTATTTGATTGTGTATCTTAACTGATCCTTCAGTTTGGCAGATTTCGCAGTCAGGATTATGCGGAACATCTGCTGTCCCCACATCTTCTGCAGCACGGGATCAAGCTTGTCACTGATGTCTTCGACAGTGACTTCGAACTGGCGCTTGTCGTAGTGCAGATGCTCCAGGGCGGCAGGCGACAGGGCCATCAGCGTCAGTCGTACAGGCTGGCGGCAGGCATCGAGTTCGTAGTCCTCGACGATAGTGATGCCCGTGGCACGGGCTGATACAGTGCGCCTCCACGACTTGACGGCGGCTTCCTTGGGATAGGCCGCCACGATGTCGAGTGTCAACTGACCGTTCTTATGACTGATGACCTTGGCAGCAAACATCTTACCATCTTTCTGGTCAGTGCCGTTAATCTGGGGCAGATTGTGATACTGCGACTGCATGGTCCAAATAGCATAGCGCCCCTTGCCGAAGGTCTGGGCGGTGTATTCTCCCACAGCAGGATCGATGAAGAGGGGTTCGTTGTTGCTGTAGACGATGAACGAGCCCACATCGTTGTGGTTGTGGCTCTCACCGTTATGGCCGCCCTTCATGGCAACATAGAGGTTTCCGCGACGGGCTGTCATGATCTGCAGATCGGGCAGCCACACATCTTCCAGCAGAGGCTCACGCGGTTGTTCGGCCATAAACGTGCGGATATGACGCAGAAAGAAGAGTTCGCGCCCCAGGGTGGGGAAATTGCCGCTCTTATCGAAGAGGGCAGCAGGATTGGTGAGCACCTGTCGCTGCCGTCCCAGCCAGGCACCAAACTGACGCATCGTCTGGTCGTTCAGCCACAGTCCGAACGGATAGACGATGTTCACCTGCTGCACGGCCTTGTTCTCATGTGCATCGGCAAAGCACACGCAGTAGCCGTTGCCGATATAGGTCTTATAGGCGTAGGCCGCCATCTTTCTGACCTTTGGCTCTGTCGATCCGAAGTCCAGAAGACGCATGATCTCGAACATCGATGCAGCGGCACGATCCCAGTAGCCGGGACCTTCGTCGCATCCGCCATCTTCCGGATAGGTATCAATGAACAGCCGTGTGGCCTGACGGATCTGACGGATGGCTTCGGCCTTGCGCGCCTCATCCTTCTCACAGATTAGTACGCAGGCCAGCCAGTTGGAACAGATCCAGGGATTCCAGTTCATGCCTGCCGACTTCCACCAGTAGTCTTTCTCCACAGCCGGCTGGAGAATGCGTCGTTCTATCTCGCGGTCGATACGCTGACAGAGCGCTGGCGTGATGGCATCCAACTGTTTTTCGAGCATATACCGTGTCCATACGATCAGACTGGCCGTCTCGGCATTGAAAAGATCCACCTCCTGCAACGCTGTCAGCGGAATGGGCTTACTGTAGTGGGCGGGGATGCCCCACCACGTCTCCTCGCAGAAACTGCCCAAGCCATTGATGATATCGCTGATGAAACGGCCTTTGCCCTCCATCACCTCCGCCATCACAAGGGCTGCCAGCTGACGACGCTTCTCAAAACAGAGGCCCTCGTAGTTCACGCGGTTGCCCGTCGTCTTATACTCTGCGAATACCGTCCAGGGGAGCACCGTCCAAGGCTTACCGGCATACTGATCTCCATAGGATATATAGCTCTGTCGCATCTCCGTGGGAATGGAGTCGCGCCAGAAGGTATCGCCGGCCTGTGGCAGCAGATTGGCGATAGCCAGACCGATAGTCAACAACAGATTCATTGGCTTATATATTTTACATATTCACAAGCAGCCAACAGGAAGGCACCTACGCCGAAGTTGGCCTGGGAATTGGCATCGACGGTCTGTCCAGGGATAGCGCGCTCACCGATGGGCTGCACATAGCCTATCCTGCCATTATCCTGCAAAGCAATGGTTGTCAGATAGTTCCAGGCTTTCTCTATCGTTGGGGCAAACTCCTTCTTCGGGAGATAGCCGTTGTTCACACCCCAGAGCATGCCATAGCAGAAAAAGGCAGTACCCGAGGTCTCATAGCCTGGTGCCTGTTCCGGATCCATCATCGAACGTGTCCAGTGGCCTTGCGGCTGCTGGAGTTTCTTCACGCTCCGAGCCAGTTTAGTAAATTTCTCCACAAAAAACGGCTGACGAACATAGGTTTCAGGCATATCCTGCAACACCTTCGCTAGTCCTGCGAGCACCCAGCCGTCACCACGTGCCCAGAAATCCTTATTCCCAGCTTCGGTCTTGTGCTTCGGATAAACATACTTCCCGTCGCGGAAATAGAGTCCTGTCTCTTGGTCGAGCATGATACTGTCGCTATAGAGGATATTGTCATAGAGTTTGCGCAGATACTTTTCATCCCCCGTCAGCTTGTACATCTTGGTCATCACAGGCATCACCATATAGAGGGCATCGGCCCACCACCAGTAGTCGCGAACCTTCGAGTCAGCCTCGTAGCCCATCACCTCCTTGGCCCTTGCCACCTTCTTTTCATTGGGTTGCAGGTTGTATAAATCGATGTACGTCTGGAAGCAGATCTGCCAGTCGCCGAAGAGCACGTAGTCTTGTCCTTCGCCATAGTTCTTGTACTTCCACTTGGCGGGATCAGGCTCCGTAGCCCCTTTCCATTGGTTATGCTCTGCCCAACGGATGCTGTAGTCGAGCATCTGCTGGTCTTTCAGCAGTTTATAGACTTCCATATTACCCGTATGATAGGCGGCATTATCCCAGAACGATCGTACTTCGGCGGGATGGTTCGTCTGCCAATAGGTATTCACCTTCCTGATGATATCCTTTACTTCATCAACGGTCTGCACCTGCACGCCCATAACGCACAAGGCCAGCGCTAAACATATTTTTACCATTTATCTTTTGTTTGAATTGTATCATCCCAACGATGGTCTTTGGGGAAGGGTTGTCCTCCCCAGGCCTTCACCTGCGTCCAGAGTTGTGGCGCATCTGCCCAAAAAGGATGTGAGGACGGCAGACCGAGGGGCATAAAAGCCAACGTGGTCATATAGAGCGAGCCGTTGTTGGTATACCAATCGGCCGTCTCTGGCTGTGAACCACAAAATCCGATGGTCAGATAGCCGGCATCATTGAAATTCTCCTGCTGGTCAAACATGCGATGCAGCACTTTTGTCAATGCAGCCCGCACCTGACCATTGCTGAGGTCAGAGGGCAGTTTCTCATACCATGCCATCAGGGCGAGAGGTTGCATGGCAGCCATACGATAGGGCGTGGAGCGTCCAATAACAGGAAAGGTTCCCTCAGGCGAGATGAAACGCTCAAGGATGATGGCGAACTTCTGGGCCCGTTTCAGGGCGCGGTCGTAATATTTCTGATAGTCGAGACGTGAGTTGTACTTCGAATCAACCATCGCCTGGAGGGTCTCTAGATACATTGCGTGGAAAACGTAGCTGCTATAATAGTCGAAGGCGAAGACAGGGCCGTCGGCATACCAACCGTCGCCTATGTACCACTCCTCGACCTTGCGACAAGCCGTGTTCACACGGAACTCATCGAATTGGGCACCTGCTTTCGCCAGCATACTCTCGATCGTAGAGGAGAAGAGAAACCAGTTGGTGTAAGGCGGGTCAATACTGCGCATACGCTGGAACTCACGGATATAACGCTGTTTGGTGACATCATCGAGCGGTTTCCACAGGCTATCCCAAGCACGGAGGAACGATTCAGCGATATAGGCGGCATCCACCAGATTCTGGCCTGCTTTGCCCCAACAGAGATAATCGGGTGAATCAGGATCGACAGCATTTTTATAAGCAGCGAGAGCCCACTCACGCAGCTGACGACGCTGCTGTCCCTCAGCAGTGTCGTCATCGGGCAAAGTCAGCCAGGGGGCAATCCCCGCCATCAGACGTCCGAACGTCTCCATATAGACCACGCTTCTGTCGCGGTTGTCGAACGAAGGCGAAAACTCGGTCTTCATGTTCTTCTGCAACTCGCCCTTGGCCATATTCTCCAGCACAGGCTGCGCCATTTTATAAGCCAGCGAACACCAGTATTCACGGTCGGATGGCTGCACGTTTCGAGCCTTCTTAGCCTGAAGAGGAAGGAGCAACACGAAGGCTATTACAACACAAAATGTTTTCTTCATTTCAGTTCGATTTTAAGTGGGTTTGACAAATGGTGAAGATATTCATCGGCAGCGAGTTGCCATTGCGCCATCGTATGGATATCGAATTTGCTCCAGGCAGATCCGAAATAATAAGTGTAGGCGCCACCGCTATAGTGCCGTAGAATACCGATGGCATGGGGTAACTCGCCTTCAAGTCTGAGGCTTTCGTCAATGCCATTGGGAAAGAGCATTCCCACGTATATCTGTGTCTGATGAACACGAGGATTGTCAGTCGGGTCGGCATAAAGCACATATTGTTTGCCGAGCAGGAGGTGGTCGTTGTCATGCAAGACAATGCCAGCAGCCAGTGTCGTAGGCTGGGTGATGCCGTCATACCATACCGTCATGCGGTTGAAGTGTGAGCCTTTGTCGAGACTGATGATGCGATGCTCAGTGATACCGTCGTGGCTGGTGTTGTATGTCAGTTCTACGGTAAAGCGCAGCGGACCGTTGTCGAGGATTTTGTATGCCTTATAGCACCAAGGAAACACCAATTGTCCGTTCTTCATCAATGCGGGCGCACCGCAACCCAAACTCGGTCCTACGCCATAGCAGTCAAGACCGTAACCGTGGTCATGATGGAACGAGGTGGCCACATAGATGTCGTTGGCTTCCTCAGGCTTGCCGGCTCGTTTCAACGAGTCTCTTTTTCCCACGCCCCACAGGTGGTTTTTGTAACGTTCTTCGACCACCAGTTCCGGTGTGTTCTTTACCCAGACATCAATGCCGAATGAGCGTTCACCAGATCGTTGAAGGGCTGGACCATAGACGCGATAGATGCCACGATCGTTTTCCCAGGTGATGTCATCTGCACGTTCCGGATAGACTTTCCCTTTGACATACGACTTAAAGACAGACGGCTCACCTTTGGTAATGGTAAACGATGCCTGGCTATGAGGCTGGACAGATACATCCAACAAGAGTTTCCCATCGTAAGACTTTTGGTAGGTTACCTCCTGTCCGAAAGCATTCTTAATGATAAAGGGGGCATCATATCCAATGCCTAGCCGTTGATAAATCGTCGCAAGATCGGTCTCTACAACCTCCTTTCGCTGGTTGTTGCTCGAATTGCTGACCAAAATACAGACACCAGTCACTGCAGCCTGCACACCCAAAGTGCACAAGGCCAGCACCATACTGAATAATAATCGCCGTTTCATATATGATATCAGTAGTTTGTTTCTGGGGGCAAAGATAGCTGGAAATACCGATAACCAACTGCACTTTTTGACTTTACTACCCTATTTTATGGCAATTACTCATGGAAGCGGTAAAGTGGTCGAATAATATACAGGAACTCGTCGAAAAATGCTTTGAGGGCATCGTGATTTGCCCTATCTTTGCACCGGATTTGAAACACGAATGATAATCAAAACAATGAAGATATGAAACAGATTAGTATTTTTATCGCCTGGATGCTGCTGACGATACCGACAGCAATGATGGCGCAAAGGCTACAGGTAGACGCGACAGCGGGAATGAAAGACAGCTTAGGTGTAGATTCCGTCACATGGTCACAGGAATTAGACGGTGTGACCGTAGTCCATCAGAAACGGTTGGTGAAGATGGAAGTAGACAAGATGACCTATAAGGTATCGGAAGACGAGGATGCCAAGTCGAGTACAGTGCTCGACATGCTCCGGAAGGTGCCGATGGTGACTGTCGACGGTGAGGACAACATCACCGTCAACGGTTCTTCGTCGTTTAAGATCTATGTCGACGGTATGCCAAATGTGCTGTTCTCCCAGAATCCCTCGATGGTGTTCAAGAGCATGCCCGCAACGGCTGTGAAGAGCATCGAGGTGATCACCAACCCAGGTGCAAAATACGATGCCGAGGGCACTGGCGGTATCTTGAACATCGTGATGAACAAGATATCTTTCGGTCCAGGAATGGAAAGCGCACAAAGTCTGAACGGCTACAATGGAACCCTCCGCGCCTCCGCTGGCAACAGGCAGTTGGGCGGCAGCGCCTTCCTCAACGGTCAGCAAGGCAAACTCTCATATAGTGCCAGCGTGATGACTTCTTATAACAAGCCCGGCACCACCACGACCGAGATGAAACAGATACAGGATAACGGCGCCAGCCAACTGATGAGCTCGACCAACGAAGTGAAGACACCGTTTACGATGGGAAGTCTCATGATGGGTTACCAACTCAACGAACTGAGTGCCATCAATGTCACCGCTCAGGTAAACCGTATGACGATGAAGAGCACGGGCACATCGACCACGACCATGGAAAGTCCCTTCTACGGCGGAGACAGCTTCGACTTCGGCAGCAGCACAGATATGAAGAACTCGCGTACCTCGTTTAGCGGCAGCGTCGACTATCAGCGTTTCTTCAACAAAGCGCGCACACACTCACTGGCCCTCACTTATCAGTTGAACTACAGCCCTGGCACCACGGAGATGACCAGCAACTTTGGCAACAGCTCAACCTACATCGACCTTTCGAACCGCTATTCTGAGAATAAAGACAAGACGACGAGCCACATTTTCCAACTCGACTATACCCTGCCCCTTGCCATTGGACAAAAGCTGAGTCTGGGCGGTAAGTACCAACTGCATGATGCAACCTCTGATTCGAAATATTATTTGACTGACGTATATGACCCTAACAGCAGCAGTGAGTATGAATACAAGAATTCCATCCTGGCCTGCTATAGCGAATATGCCGGCAACTGGAAGAAGTTCGGCGCCAAAGCCGGTGTGCGTTACGAAAACACGTGGCAGGACGTGATCTATCATCTGGGCAACGGCTTTGACTTCAGCACCAGCTACGGCAGTCTGGTGACAAACGCCAGCATTCAGTATAACATCAGCATGACCAGCAATCTCGGTCTGACCTATAACATGCGTATCTCGCGCCCCGGCATCACCTATCTGAATCCATACGTGGACAAGTCGAACCCCATCGCCATTTCATACGGAAACTCCGAACTGGATATAGAGAAGACGCACAACCTGTCGGTGGTCTATAACCTGTTTACCCCCAAGCTGATGCTAAACCTTACGCTGAGCCATCACTTCACCGACAACGGTATCTCGCAGTACAGCTTCTACGACAGCAACAACCTGTTGAATACAACCTTCGGCAACATCTTACAGAATCATCAGACAGGCTTGAATGGATACGTCAATTACCTGCTGACCACCACGACCCGACTCTTTATGAACGGTGGTCTCAGCTATGCCGATATGCGCAGCGACGCCCTCAATCAGAAAAACGGCGGATGGACAGCTAATGTGATGGCGGGTGTGCAGCAGACACTGCCTAAGGAACTCAACCTGAGCGCCTTCCTCATGACATCTACCAAGAGCTATACCCTTCAGGGATGGAGCGGTGGATTCAACATGCTCACCGCCAGTGTGTCGAAGTCGTTGTTGAAAGACAAACTCAACCTGAGCGTCAGCGGTACAATGGGCCTTAACAAGGGCGGCAAACTGAACATCGAGAGCTACAACCGAGGACAGAATTTCACATCGAGGACGGCCGTCAAAGTGCCAATCTCTCAGGTAACCTTCACCGTGAGCTACACCTTCGGCAACACTATGATCATGGCCAAGCAACACGTGAATCGTATCCAGAACGATTTTATCGAACAGCAGTCGCAGGGTGAGATGATCAACAACGTCGGCAGCGGGAAAGAAATGAAAAGTGAACAGTGAATAGGGAATAATTAAATAAA
>Ga0265299_10000799_pt1 | contig 38072 bp, 29 predicted proteins | sample AusTroGonzalo_MG_4_FD_193485 | JGI IMG/M metagenome (GOLD analysis project Ga0265299, IMG submission 193485) | Bovine rumen microbial communities from tropical cattle in Woodstock, Queensland, Australia - Gonzalo_02 | ecosystem: Host-associated > Mammals > Digestive system > Stomach > Rumen ... | reverse complement strand
ATCTTTGCAGAAAAATAAAACGTAAACGATGACGTACCGAAGCAAAGTCCTCCTCATATACACTGGAGGCACCATTGGCATGAACCGGAACCCTCGCACTGGGGCTCTGGAGCCGTTCGATTTTGAGCACCTATTATATAATGTACCCGAACTGAAGCAGTTTGATATCAACATCGAGACTTATCAGTTTAATCCTCCTATCGATTCAAGCGACATGTCACCCAGAATGTGGACAGATATATCGCATTGTATTGCCGACCACTATGACAGGTACGATGGTTTTGTGGTATTACACGGCACCGATACAATGGCCTATACCGCCTCGGCCCTATCCTATATGCTCGAGAACCTGACAAAACCAGTGATATTCACTGGTTCGCAGTTGCCTATTGGACAGTTAAGGACCGACGGTAAAGAAAACCTGATTACAGCAGTAGAGATAGCTGCAGCGAAAGATCGTGAAGGCCACGCTTTGGTTCCCGAAGTCGGTATCTACTTCGGAGGTCATCTGCTTCGCGGAAATCGCACTACCAAACAGAGTGCCGAAGAGTTTAATGCTTTCGAATCCTTCAACTATCCCCATTTGGTTGAGGCAGGTGTAAACATCACCTATCACAACGACAGGATACTGAAACCAGAGTGGGACAAGCCCATGGTTCCTCACTTCCGATTGGATAACAACGTGATTATATTCTCGCTTTTCCCCGGCATACGCGAAGATTTGATTCGCCACATCATCCATACACCTAATCTGAAAGCCATTGTTATGCGTACCTTTGGCAGTGGCAACGCTCCCCAACGCCCTTGGCTACTGAATGCCTTACGAGAGGGAAGTCGCAACGGCAAGGTGATTGTAAACATTAGTCAGTGTATGCAGGGTGCTGTTGAGATGAGTCGTTATGACTGCGGCTATCATTTGCAGGAAGCTGGTGTGATTAGTGGTCGTGATTCTACAGTAGAAGCAGCTGTTACCAAACTCATGTTCCTACAAGCACACTACCCTGACGATCCAGAAACGGTTCGAAAATATATGCAACAAAGTATAAGAGGAGAGATATCATTCTAACGATATCTCTCCTACTTTTTCCAGAAACGCGAAGTGATATCCTCCATATCACCATTTTCTGTAATACGATACAACCTCTGATTAGTCGTTGGATTCTTCAATGGTCCTAAATGTTTGATAAACGGACCAATCTTGATATAATCGAAATCACATTTATTAATGGCCGATGATATCACGGTTTTTCCACTATACCAAGCAATCTTGAACTCTGGGTGTTCCTCTCGGATATACAGTGCCAACTGGTTAACAGCTTGGGGATTGGCATCACCTCCCATGAACGATATGCAAGTGATGTCTGTTCCAAACTTCTCCACAAATGCATCGATAGCATCTGTATCAAGTGGCAAACCGATATCTTCCCATAGATAATAGCTATGACACCCAGGACAGCGACACGGGCAATTACTAATATTAATTGCCAGTGTCACTTCGTCGGGTATCTCTTGAAAAACTATGCCTGTGTTTACGTATTTCAGCATAACTGTTTCTGTCCAGCATAGTAGCGACGTGAAGCCTCTTCCTGACGGGCCTGTGAGAAGTTGCTTACGCGCTTCAGGTAGCCGATAATACGTGTCATATAATCAACATTCTTTGAATGGCAATGTGGGCACTCTTTCAGATAGCGCTTATCAATATGGCCACAATCGTTACAAACAGTATTGGGGATATTGAATGTAAAGTAGTTACATCCCTCCTTGGCAGCCACCTTCAACAGGTGCAGATACTGTTCTTTCGACAGATGCTCATCAAGATTCATATGCAAAGCTGAACCGCCAGTCAGATGTTCAATATAAGGAGCACCATGGAGTTTGAACTTGTCGATAATGGTCAGCGAGTCGTCTTCTACTACATAGAAATAACTATTATAGCAGTCGCGAGGCACGAAGTAACCATCCTCACGATCCCACTTAGCGTGCTTAACGCCCACGTTTTCAGCAGGAATCATCTCACAGTTAAACATCACATCCTTTGAACGATACTGCTTATTATACTTCTCGATCAAGCCCAGTATGCCCTGAACAAAATGCAAGTACTCATCGTTAGGTGTAATCTTCAGTCCCATAAACTCGGCAGCTTCGACTAATCCATTAATACCGATAGTAAGATACTGACGGGCGATATTGATATACCCCGCATCGAACAAGGGTAACATACCCTGCTGCTGCAAATCCTTCAGGTTTTCATTATACGCCAGCTGCACCTTGTGGCACAAATCAATCACACCACCCAGATACTCCAGATAATCCAACTTATGGTTCACAGCATACTGGATACAACGATTCAGGTTGATAGTGAGTACACTCTTTGAACCAGTACTTACACCACCAGCACCAAGCGTGTAGCTAAAGCCATTATCAGTAATCTCGTTACGCAAACGGCAGCAACTTGACAGTGAATCAGCATTGTCACTCATATATGTAAAGAATGAGTGTCCCTCTGCATACATCTCAGCTGTAAATTCACCCCACTCCTGATCCTTGCAGTTTCCATTCTCATCAACCAGCAATGCCATGGTCTCAACTGGGAAAGTCAGCAATGTCTTAGTACGCTCGTGGTTAAACCATTTCATGAATCGCTTCTGCAACCATGAAAGGCCTTCCCAATCAGGTTTAGAACCATCGGGGAAGTAGAACTCACCAAAGATACTCTCAAAGTAGTAGCGATCATAGTAAGCAATATTCCAGAATACAGCCTGATAGTTACGAGCACCAGTAGGCTGGTTTAAGGTGTATACAATCTGCTCAAAGTAATCGGTAATAATCTTATCAATAGTACGCTTCTTCAGGCTAAGGTCAGCCTGATCTGTAGAACGCTTATAGTAATCAAGACCATACTCCTTTCCCAGGAAATAGTTCATATACATCAGGAACTCCGGAGTTGCACAAGCGCCACTCAACATAGAGCTTACCATAAATACCATATTTACAAAACCACCAGCAAACGATTTCATGTTTGTGGGGGCTGTAGAGTTACCACCGATAGCCACAGTACCGCCAATCAACCAAGGATACATAGTGATTGAGGCACAATAGTTAGCCAGCGAAGTCTCATCGTTCTTATATATAAAGTGGTGTGTCAGCTTATCAATATACTCATCGGCCAACTGCTTACCATACATTTTCTTAATACGATCGGTAAGAAGTCGTCGGTTCAGACGAATGAAATTTGACTTAGGCAGTTCACCAATCAATGTAGCAATATTCTTGTGCTCTACATTGGCATTAGCATCGTACTTTGATCCTGTTGCAGCATTTACCGATTCGCAGTACTCTGAAAGGAACACCATCTTTTCAAGTGTTTCACGATCCTCAGAGTGCAGCTGGCGATAAAGAATAAACGACTTGGCTACTTTATAATAGCCTTCGCGCATAAGCGCTTCTTCCACCTGATTCTGAATATCTTCCACAGTAATGTTGTCGTGCATGTCAAGGTGGTTAAGAATCTTAGATACGATGGCTAGGTCAGCAGGTTCCTGAACGCTCTCGAAAGCCTTCACGATAGCATTCATAATTTTGTCGAGTGAGAATAGATCTTTTGATCCGTCTCGCTTTGTGATGGTAAAGTTTTTAATTTCCATTTTATTGTCACTAATTATTTTAAGTTTTGTATATTATTTCTCTTTCAAGTTTTTCTTTTTGGAAAACTTTTTTGTTTTTGAATTCGGAAAAGTTTCCCAAAAAGTAAAACCGAATCCGGTTGCAAAGATACATAATTAGCACAAAAACGCATTCTAAAGCAGCGTAAAAAATCTCTAAAATAAAGTTAATATTGAAACAACACGCTATAATAGCAAAGTATAACCATCTGATTTACAGCATTTTCCAAAATACACAAAAAGAACCAGTACTTTCTCACGTTCTTATTCAATAGCAATCCCCAAAATTGCAAACGGCGAACTTTTTAGAAAACCACCACAGTACACAAGTTTATCTTTTTGGAAAACTTTTCGATTTTAAAATCCACAAAAGTTTTCTTTTTTGTCCATTTCAGCACTTATTCTTGTTTTCTCATACGCGTACATTAATTATAAAATAAGAAGGCTTAAAATATATAAAAATAAGGGATAAAATTTGCAAATACCATTTGTTTGTTGTATCTTTGCCCATGATATAATAAAACATTCAACTAAACAAGTACAATTATGAAGGATCTTAAAGGAACAAAGACCGAGAAGAATCTGCAGGAAGCATTTGCAGGTGAGTCAATGGCACGCAACAAGTACAGCTATTGGGCTTCAAAGGCCAAGAAGGATGGTTTCGTTCAGATAGCTGCCATCTTCGAGGAAACTGCTAACAATGAAAAAGAACATGCTAAGATGTGGTTCAAGCTTTTAGAGGGTGGTGCCATCAAGAGTACACCAGAAAATCTTGAAGCTGCAGCCAATGGTGAGAATTACGAGTGGACAGACATGTATGCCCGCATGGCAAAAGAAGCCCGCGAGGAAGGATTCAACGAAATTGCTATCAAGTTCGAACTTGTAGCCAAAGTTGAGGCAGAACATGAGGCACGTTATCGCAAACTGCTCGACAACGTTAAAAAGGAGCGTGTATTCTCAAAGGATAACGATGTAATCTGGCAGTGCTCAAATTGCGGTCATATCGTTATTGGTAAGAAAGCACCACAAATTTGCCCTGTATGCGATCATCCACAGGCTTACTTCCAGGTAAAAGCTGAAAATTATTAAGCATACCTTTCCCCCACCCCCTACATGGGGCGGGGAAAAGCTTATGAAAGAATTATTTGAACAATGCGCTCTGCAGTTCGACCATCCCATCGGTCAGGCAGGGCGCATTTTTTCCATTCGCCACTCACCATCTTCTGGATGCACTCACCAAGTTTGTCAGCATCCTCACCCACTAGCACATTCGAGCCTACATTTACAGTTTCCTGATGCTCAGTATAATTGTTCAAAGTAATACATGGTACGCTATTAAAGGTTGCCTCTTCCGACACATTACCAGAATCAGTTACAATACCGAGTGCATGGGCCGTTAACCATCCAAACTCCAAATAGCTCAGAGGCTCGACAATTTCTATAGCCAATCCCATGGCTTCGACAACCTTACGAGCTTCACCACGCAAAGGAGCAATTATGCGCATCCCATTAGCCGATGCAACCATAGCCTTCAACATCTTCTCTAAATTCTCGACATCAGCAATCAATGCTTTACGATTCAACGTAAATACCAGATACTGCTTCTCTTCAAGAGCAGGAATACCTTCAGGCTTCTTCAAACGGTCATAATTAAAACGCAAAGTATCCATCAGGATATTGCCAACCATATATGTCTGCGAACTCTCTGACTGTTCACGTGTAGCCACACCAGTACTCTTCACACCAGCCGTAAACAGGTAGTCAGACAGAGCATCAATCACCAGACGATTTATTTCCTTAGGCATATTGATGTTGAACGAGCGTGTACCAGCCACCAAATGAGCTAACTTTATGCCACGCTTCTTGGTAACGATCGCAGCCGCCATGGTTGATGCCAAATCATCCACTACAATCACCACGTCAACCTGATGCTCATCGAGGAACGCATCGAAACGGGCCATTACCTGACTGGTTATCTCGTTCAAGCTCGACGAATCTACACCTAAATAATATTGTGGACGTGGCATCTGTAAGTCATCAAACAACGATGCCTCGAGTGTAGGATCATTCTCACTCCCTGCATACACCAACAAACAAGCCACATCAGGATTTTTGTTAATAGCTCTGACCAGAGGCGACACCTTTACAAAATTAGGGCGAGCACCCGCAATGATACATACAGTCTTTCCCATTTCTTTCTATTTTTGAGTGCAAAGATAGAGAAAAAGTTTCTATTAACCAAGAAAAATAGCAAAAGGTTTGGATAAGTCACAAAATAGTTGTATCTTTGCAGCAGAAACAATGGGTCGTGCCTGATAGATCGGGATACTCTACATTAACAAAACAATTCGGGATCGTTTCCCTTGCCAATGGCGGGCCACGATTATCCTCCACGAGGAGAGCAGCAATGCCGGTGGATTACAACAGCGGGGAGCCCCCACATCGTGTGAAACAGGAGTTTTCACCAAATCATCGGCACGTACCCTTTTTCTTTTATTAAGAATTTACAATTAACAATTGATAATTGAGAATTATGTTTTCTGGAATCATCGAAGAATTTGCTACCGTAGTTGCCATCCACAAGGATCGCGAGAATATAGATTTCACTTTGAAGTGTTCGTTTGTCGGCGAGCTTAAGATTGACCAAAGCGTTGCTCATAACGGTGTCTGCCTAACAGTCGTTGCTATCGAGGATGGCACCTACACAGTTACTGCTATGAAGGAAACGCTTGATCGTACCAACCTTGGCTTGCTCAAAGTGGGCGATAAAGTGAACGTAGAGCGCTCTATGCTGATGAACGGCCGCCTGGATGGTCACATCGTTCAGGGACATGTTGATGAAACTGCACGTTGCATTGCAGTAGATGATGCCGATGGTTCTACCTATTTTACTTTTGAATATCCAGAAAACCGCGAAATGGCACAAAAAGGCTATTTCACAGTCGACAAAGGCAGCGTAACCGTGAATGGCGTGAGTCTCACTGTTTGTAACCCCACATCAAACACATTCCAGGTTGCCATCATCCCCTACACCTTCGAGCATACAAATTTCTGCGATATTCGTGTAGGTTCGGTAGTCAACATCGAGTTTGACATTCTTGGCAAATATATAGCCAGACTACAGCAGATTTAATCCACCTTACAATAACAATTCTGATGGAGCGGAGACAAAAGTCTTCGCTCCATGTTGTGTCAGGAAGTCACGATCACGAAATCCCCACAACACGGATATACAAGGTAGCCCTGAGTTAGCTGCTGTTTGAACATCCACATCACTATCACCAACATAAACAGCCCTGTCTTTTTCAACACCAAGCTCTCGCAAAGCGGCAAATACCGTATCAGGAGCAGGTTTCTTACGGATTCCCTCTACTTCATGCTCACCTATAGCCACCTCGATGGTATCCGGGAAGAAATGACGACACAACTCCACGGTAGCAGCCATCATCTTGTTGCTGACAACAGCCAGTCTGCAACCACGAGCTTTCAATTCTGCCAATGTCTCAGGAATACCAGGATATGGCTGTGTAGTATCAAGAGAATGATGCATATAATGTTCGCGGAAGGTTGCAAACGTTGCTTCAAAATCAGGATTTTCAGCTCCATTAGGAATAGCACGCTCCATCAACTTCCGTACACCATTACCAACAAACCTACGCACATCATCTACAGAATGTTCAGGCATGCCATGTGTGCGGAGGGCATAATTACACGAAGCCGCTAAATCTGTTATTGTATCAAGTAAAGTACCGTCAAGATCAAATATATAAGTGTTATACATTAAAGATTAAACATTAAAGATTAAACATTAAAGATTAAACATTAGCGCTTTGAACGCTGAATCATGGTTTTCACCTTATTATTATATTTATCCGCTTTCAACAAATCCTCAATGCAAATATGCATCCTGTATTTCCAACGGTTATATGGGTCGCTGGGCACGTTTATGCGCTCTTCACGCGGATTCTTTGAGCGCAATTCGCCATCCATTGCCAACCAATCCTGTAACGACAACATGCAGAGCATCGACGGGCAATAAAGATGACGCGCAACAATTTCTTCGGCCTGATGAGCAGGCAGCTGTTCCGGTGCACGTCCTTGTTTCTGTAACATAGAAACATAGAAACGTTGCGTACGTTCAGGACTTTCACTCCACCAAAGTCGCAAAGGTGCCATGTCGTGCGTAGAGATTGTTGCCACCGAACGATATGGATTACCATCGAGATGAGCAAATTCAAAGCCACTCTGCTTGGGCATCGACTGGATTTCGAGCGACAAGATGCGGAGTTGATCAAGTACTGGCGCCACGCAATCGGGAAGCATACCAAGATCCTCACCGCAACATAGCATGTGGGTACTACCGAATACCGCAGTTAACTTTCGTATAGCCTCAGCCCCCCAGTAAAAATTATGACGCTGATAATAATAGTTGTTATAAAGGCGCATAAAGGCATCTTTCTCTTCAGCACCAAGAGCCTCAAACACAGGCTCACCTATCACACCAATGCGTGGATGATACATACCTGGCTGTTGGGGATCTTCGAGGAAAAGCACCCCACTAATCAACCGATAGAGCCCATCGCGAATCCAAAGACTATTTTCGTCCGTACGACCTTCGAATGCCAGCTGCACTTTCTTCTGGGTATCAAAGTCTGACTTTAAGTCGTACAATCCATATTGTTTTGCCACCAGAAAATGTTCACGAACATACGGCGCATGCATACCAAACAGTTTAGCCAAAACCCTATCATTGATGAACGGACAAGTAAACAAATCCTTTCGGAAAGGCAATCCAAAATATTCTATTTCGCCAACAGTCATCGGCATTGAGGGCGAGAAATGACCTAACAGCCCGAATACCGCATCGTTAGGAATCTCCCAAATTCGGAAGAAGCCCAAGATATGGTCAATACGAATCGCATCGAAATACTGTTCCATCCACTTCAGGCGCAAGCGGAACCAATTAACGACGCCCTCTCCCCAATTATAAGTAGGAAATCCCCAGTTTTGTCCATTAGGCGAAAACGCATCAGGCGGCGCCCCCGTCTGTGCATCAAGATGAAAGAACTCTGGATGAACAGCCGTTTCCACACTATCACCATTAACGCCAATAGGTACATCACCTTTCAGAAAAACACCTTTCGAACGAGCATACTCGGCAGCAGACTTTAACTGAACGTGAAGATGATATTGAATATAATAAATGACATGAACACTACTATATGCTGTTTTAGCCATAACCCACTGAGCGTAGGACTCCAACCACTCCTTATTTTCAGCGAACCACTGCTTGAATTCATTGGAATCGAGTGTTCGCTGTCCACGCTCAATAAAAGTCTCTTCGATATAGGCTCGCTTTACTCTATCCACCGCTTCATAATCACTATAAGAAAGTGCGTTAAGTTCCTGGCGCTGACGACGATACGCAGTCATACTTTCCTTATTCTTTAGCACGCCAAGTGACTCTAAATCAAGATAATGCGGATGAAGCGCAAAAGCCGACACAACATTGTACGGATAAGAATCGCTCCAATTTCCTGTACATGTTGTATCATTCAACGGCAGCAACTGGATAGCTTTCATACCTGTAGCCGCACACCAGTCGACCAGCCTACGCAAATCACCGAAATCACCTACACCATACGACTGCTTGCTGCGAAGCGAAAACAGCGGAACCACGACACCAGCAGCCCGCCAAGTATGCTCTTTCACACGTAAACATTCGCCATATACCACCAGCACGGTACCATCAGGCACCATGGGTTGTTCAGCAGCAAACATCCCGTCTATTGTACGATTTTCACCTTCTTCCCAAGCCACAAATGCATGGGTATCATCGTCTACAATCACATATTTATACTCTATGGGCAATAGTAGTGCATCCACATTCACCGAAAGCAGCCACTCAAAATGCCCGATGTACTCCATACGTAAATAGCGAGCCACATTCCAGCTACCCAAAGCAGGGTGATTACCAATAATAGCAACCGACTGGCCCTTCTGCAGTTGCGGAGCTGACACTCTAAACAGCACTGTTTTACGATAAAGCGGTACCCGAAGTGGCTCAACATGTTCATCTACTGGGAGCCCCTTCGTCGTGAGATAAGCCCGACTATAAAGATGATACTGCAAAGGTACATCACGCCACAAATCGGCCAATACATAGTCTTTCGACGAATCGAAATAATAGGTTCGAGGAATAGCATCCCACTCTTTTCTTATCACATTACCATCAGCGTCTTCCACCTGGTAAAAATAAGAGAATGATGCTATTGGATGTTTGCGTGATTCAAGCACTGTTGTTTCCAACTGCCACTCCAAGCCATCAGAGGTCACCATCATTAACCGTTCCGTCTTGCTCGTTTGGTCAATGCTATGATAGGTCAGTACCACATAGAGGTTTTGCCCCCATTGAGTACCATATTGTATGGAAAACTTGAGTTTCATAATTATTATTTTAGGGCAAAGATACAAAAAAATGATAAATTAGCGATAATAGTGGAGAGATTTTTGTAACTTTGCAGCGTTTTTTCAAGAATATGAAGATGAATTGGATAAAAAAGTCAAGCTATCTGGTTCCCATTGCCGTATGTGTATTTGGAATCTTAGGCATTGCATATTACTATTTTGTGGGTAGTTTCTCGAAACTCAGCGCCACAGAATATGTGTATATCGACGACAACGACAATCTCGATTCTGTATGCGTAAAGTTAGAACCGATTGCCTCCGATCATGGCCTTTCAGCTTTTAAAATGCTTTCACGTCATGGCGGATATCAGGAGCATATTCGTAGCGGACGATATGCCATCACCCCCGACCAAAGTACTATTAAGGTATTCCGCAATCTGAAGAATGGCCATCAGGAGCCTGTTAAGTTAACGATTCCCGAGAGTCGCACTATGGACAGACTGGCTGGTTATCTATCACACAAGCTGATGATGGACAGTACTGCCGTAGCCATTTTGCTTAGCGATTCAACATTCTGTGCCCAGCAGGGTTATGACACTGCAACTATCGCCTGTTTGTTTGTACCAAACACTTATGAAGTATATTGGAACATCTCGATAGAGAACCTGATGAAGCGCATGCAAAAAGAGAATGAGAACTTCTGGAATGTACAACGCACCCTCAAGGCCGAAGCTCTGAAACTCAGTAAGGAAGAAGTTTGCACATTGGCCAGCATCATCGACGAAGAAACTGCCAACAATGCCGAGAAGCCCATGATTGCAGGTATGTATCTGAACAGATTAAAGGAAGACATGCCATTACAGGCCGATCCAACCATCAAGTTCGCGCTGAAAGACTTTGCCCTGAAACGCATCTACCACAACATGCTGCAGTTCGACAGTCCTTATAACACCTACAAGAATACAGGCCTGCCCCCAGGTCCCATCAAAATTGCATCGGTAGCAGGTATCGACGCCGTATTAAATCGAATTCCCCACGACTACATGTATATGTGTGCCAAAGAAGACTTTTCCGGCACCCACAATTTTGCAAGAACATATCAGGAACACCTAAAGAATGCTGCTAAATATACAAAAGCGTTAAATGAAAGAGGAATTAAGTAAAGGTTAGAAAGTGAGAAAATAAAAATAATAAATATATGGAAGAGATAATTAAGAACGAAAGCGAGGAGAAGAAGTCGGTTAGCTTCATTGAGCAGAAAGTGATCAATGATCTGGCCGAGGGTAAGAACGGTGGCCGAATGCAGACCCGTTTCCCACCAGAGCCCAATGGCTATCTGCACATTGGCCACGCCAAAGCTATAGCTATCGACTTTGGTCTGGCCAAGAAATATGGTGGTCAGTGCAACCTGCGTTTCGACGACACCAACCCAATTAAGGAAGATACTGAATATATCGAAAGCATTGAAAACGATATCAAGTGGCTTGGTTTCAAGTGGGCTAATGTCTACTATGCCAGCGACTACTTCCAGGAGCTTTGGGACTTTGCCGTTTGGCTCATCCAGCAGGGCCGCGCCTATGTTGACGAGCAGAGCGCAGAGGTTATTGCCCAGCAGAAAGGTACCACCACAAGCCCTGGCACCAACAGCCCCTTCCGCGACCGCCCAGTAGAGGAGAACCTGAAGCTCTTCGAATTCATGAACAGCGGCAAGTGCGAACCAGGAACATTGGTGCTGCGTGCCAAGATTGACATGGCTCACCCCAACATGCTGTTCCGCGATCCACTCATCTATCGTGTACTCAATATTCCCCATATCCGCACCGGTAATAAATGGAACGCCTACCCCATGTATGACTTCACCCACGGCCAGAGCGACTATCTGGAAGGCGTTACCCACTCATGGTGTACCCTTGAGTTTGTTGAGCACCGTCCCCTTTACGACCTGTTCGTTACCTGGATGAAAGAGTGGAAGGGCGAAACCGACAATATCGAAGACAACCGTCCACGTCAGACCGAGTTCAATAAGTTGAATCTCAACTACACCCTGATGTCAAAGCGTAATCTGCTGGCATTGGTTAACGAGAAGTTGGTAAATGGTTGGGACGACCCCCGCATGCCAACTATCTGCGGTTTCCGCCGTCGTGGATACAGTCCTGAAAGTATCATCAAGTTCATAGATAAGATTGGCTACACCAAGATCGACGCTCTTAACGATATGGCACTCTTAGAGAGCGCTGTTCGCGACGATCTGAACAGCCGTGCTATCCGCGTAAGCGCTGTACTCGATCCTGTAAAGGTAGTTATCACTAACTATCCCGAGGATCAGATAGAACAGCTCACAGCCATCAACAACCCTGAGAACGAGGCCGACGGAACCCATACCGTAGAGTTCACCCGCGAACTTTGGATTGAACGCGACGACTTTATGAAGGAAGCCGAGAAGAAGTTTATGCGTTTGGCTCCTGGTAAGGAAGTTCGTCTTAAGAACGCTTACATTATCAAATGTAATGAAGAACACCCCTGCGACGAGGACGAGAACGGCAATGTAACCACCATCTATTGCACATACGATCCTGAGTCACGCAGCGGTCTTCCTGGTTCTAACCGCAAGATTAAGGGTAAGACCCTCCACTGGGTAAGTTGCAAGCATGCAGTCGAAGCCGAGGTTCGCCTCTACGACCGCCTGTGGAAGGTAGAGAATCCACGTGACGACATGGCAGCCATCCGCGAAGCCAAGAACTGCGATGCCGTAACTGCGATGAAGGAGATTATCAATCCCGATTCACTGCACGTTATCAAGAACTGCTACATTGAGCCATTCGCAGCAGATATGAAACCACTCACCTATCTGCAGTTCCAGCGTATTGGCTACTTCACTCCTGATACTGACTCAACGGCCGAGAAGCCTATCTTCAACAAGACCGTTGGCCTGAAGGACACTTGGAAGAAGTAATCAAAAGAAGAAGTGATAGAAGATTTAGAGTATTTCGAAAGCGAGGATTTTAAAGAAATCCTACGGCAATATGAAGAGTCAGTCAAGTCGGGCGTACGCATCTATATGGATGCCGACGACTTGACTGACATTGCCGACTTCTATCACTACAACAATCGCTTGGCCGAAGCAGAGGAAGCAATTACATTAGCCATGGAATATAATCCAGAGGCTGTAGGTCCGATGCTATACAAAGCCCGCGAAGCCCTAGAGGCCAAGGACTTCAAAACAGCCGAGGAGTATGCCGACAAAGTACAACCCTTGGATAGCCTCGAAGCCGTATACCTACGCGCTGAGATACTCATCACCCAAAAAGAGGTGGACAACGCCGACCAATTGCTGGTGCAATACACCAAGGAAATTCCCGACGACGAGTTTCCCGACTTCGTTAAAGGTGTAGTAGGCATGTATCTCGATTACGATTTGTTTACAAAGGCGCTCGAATGGATAGCCCGAACCACCTATGCCGATTCTGAAGGATTCAAGGAGCTGATGGCCCGAACCCTATTCGGATTAGGTAAATACAAGGACAGCGAGAAACTCTTCAACGAACTGCTCGACAAGAATCCCTACTCCGCCAATTACTGGAAAGCTTTGGCTGGTGTGCAGTACATGAAAGAAGACTATTCGGCCGCTCTTACCAGCAGTGAATATGCCATCGCCATCAATCCAAACGATACCGACGGACTGTTGTCGAAAGCCAACACCCTGTATACCATGGGTAATTACGACGAGGCGCTTAAATGCTTCCAGAAGTATTCCGAAAAAAAGCCCGATGACGAATTCAGTTATCTACATCAGGCAGTTTGCCTTATTAATAAGGGCTCATACAAAGAGGGGCTGGAGATATTGAAAAAAGCAATCAGCGTCTCAGCCATCGACTCCTCATACCTCCCAGAGATTTATCAGGAAATGGCCTTTACCTATAATGTATTAGGCAACATGGATAAAGCCTTATGGTGCTTAGACATGACCGATCAGCTGGATTGTGACCATTTTCACATGGGCACCGTCAAAGGGCATATTCTACTGGCCAATCATAAAGAGAACGAGGCCAAGAAAGTGTTCGACAAAGTGCTATTAGAATCTGACAACGATCCGAAAGTAAAGCTCAGAATCATCATATCCTATCACGATAACAAATACTTACAATTTGCCTACAACGCCTACTCAGATTTCTTCAATACTGTTGACGATGACTTTCGTGAAGGATACGCATACATGGCCTTGTGTTGTAACGAATTGTCGAAGAACGACGAGTTCCTATACTACCTGAAGAAAGCCTGCGATTACAATCCAGGGGAGACAAAAGCCGTTTTAGGCGAATTTTTCCCCGACGACATGGATCCAAAGGACTATTACGATTACGCATTAAAACATTCAAACGATTAATATGAATTTTATAACCAACATTCTCAATACGCTTGGTTGGTATCCAACCATTTTCTTTCTAATGTTATTGGAAAGTACAGTAGTTCCCGTTCCATCAGAGTTCGTCGTAACACCTGCAGCCTATCATGCCGCCAGTGGCTCATTAGATGTATTCTTAGTCATACTCTTTGCCACATTAGGCGCCGACGTAGGTGCCAGCATCAACTACTTTGTAGCTTTGTATGTGGGCCGTCCTGTTATCTACAGATTTGCCAACAGCAAGTGGGGTAAAATGTGTCTCCTTAATCAAGAGAAGGTTGAGAAAAGTGAGAAATACTTTGACGACCACGGCATTGCTGCTACACTTACCGGTCGTTTCGTACCAGTCATCCGTCACCTCATCTCCATTCCTGCCGGCCTGGCACGTATGCATTACGGCAAGTTCCTACTGTTCACTACCATTGGTGCTGGTGGTTGGCATAGCATCTTGGCTCTATTAGGTTGGTATCTGCATGCCATTGTACCCGAAGATCAGCTAAACGACAAAATCAGCGAATATGCCGAATACATCAAATTCGTCATTTTAGGACTAATCGTATTGGCAACTGTCTATTTCGTGATTAAACATAAACTTAAGAATAAACAAGAAAAGAAGGCTTAAAAAGCATTTTTTTACTTATTTATTGTTTGTTTTCCATAATTTTTAGTATTTTTGCGCATTATTATCAGCAAACAACGATTATGGCAAGAACAAACAACCATTTAGTTATCATGGCAGGCGGCGTTGGAAGTCGTTTTTGGCCCATGAGTACTACCGAGAACCCTAAGCAGTTCATCGATGTTCTCGGCGTTGGCAAAACATTACTACAGTTAACGGTAGAAAGATTCGGCAATTTGGTCAAGCCCGAGAACATCTGGGTGGTAACCAATCAGAAATATCAGGACATCGTCAAGAAACAGCTGCCTGATATGCCTTCAGGAAACATTCTCTGCGAACCATGTCGTAGAAACACAGCACCATGTATTGCTTACGTTAGTTGGCGAATTAAGTCGAAAGACCCTAAAGCCAACATTATCGTTACCCCAAGCGATCATATTGTGACAGACAAGGCAGAGTTCCAGCGTGTCATCAAGGAATGCATGCAGTTCACCAGCGAGACCGATGCTATCGTCACTTTAGGAATGAAGCCCAACCGCCCCGAAACTGGTTATGGCTACATCCAGGCCGACCTCAGCACCAGCTCGCTCCGTAATAAAGAGATCTTCAGAGTCGACTCTTTCCGCGAGAAGCCCAATCTTGAGACAGCTCAGGAATATATCAAGAAGAATTATTATTTCTGGAATGCCGGCATTTTCATTTGGAATGTCAACACTATCGTTAATGCATTCCGTATCTATCAGCCATCAATGGCCAAGATATTCGAGTCGTTGCTTCCCATCTACGGAACCGACAAGGAACAGGAAGAAATCAACCGTCTTTTCCCCGAGTGCGAGAATATTTCAGTCGACTATGCCATCATGGAGAAAGCCGAGGAAATCTTCGTTTGCCCATCCGACTTCGGTTGGAGCGATTTAGGCACATGGGGCTCACTCCACGAACAGAGCAAGAAAGACCTCTATGGCAATGCCAGCATCGGCCCAGATATCAGTCTGATAGAGAGTCACAACTGCATTGTTCACACCATGCAAGAAAAGAAAGTGGTTATTCAGGGCCTCGATGGTTACATCGTAGCCGAAAACAACGATACGCTACTCATTTGCAAACTGTCGGAGGAACAGCGTATCAAACAATTCTCAGGAAATAATTAACAAATACAATAATGGATAAAAAAGTTGCTCTTATCACAGGTATTACAGGTCAGGACGGTTCGTATCTGGCAGAATTCCTCATTGAAAAAGGTTATGAGGTTCATGGTCTCATGCGCCGTTCATCTTCATTCAACACCGCCCGCATCGAACACCTTTATCTCGATGAGTGGGTTCGTGATATGAAGAAAGCCCGTCTTGTTAATCTTCATTGGGCCGATATGACCGACTCTTCATCACTGATTCGCGTCATTTCAAAGATTCGTCCAACCGAGATTTACAACCTTGCAGCTCAGAGTCACGTTAAAGTATCATTCGATGTTCCCGAATATACAGCCGATACCGATGCAAACGGCGTTCTCCGTTTGTTAGAGGCTGTACGTATTGCCGGTTTGGCTGATACTTGCCGCATTTATCAGGCTTCTACCTCCGAGCTTTACGGCAAGGTGCAGGAAGTACCCCAAAGTGAGACTACCCCATTCTATCCCCGTTCTCCATACGCAGTTGCCAAACTCTATGGTTTCTGGATTATGAAGAACTATCGCGAATCATATAATATGTTCTGCTGCAACGGTATCCTCTTCAACCACGAGAGTGAGCGCCGAGGTGAGACTTTCGTTACACGTAAAATCACATTAGCAGCAGCCCGAATCGCTCAGGGCTATCAAGACAAGCTCTACTTAGGTAATCTTAACTCACTGCGCGACTGGGGATATGCCAAGGATTACATTGAGTGTATGTGGCTCATCCTGCAGCAGCCAGAACCCGACGACTTTGTGATTGCCACAGGCGAATATCACACCGTTCGCGAGTTTGCCACCCTCGCCTTTAAGGAGGTAGGTATCGAGCTTGAATGGCGTGGCGATGGAGTTGACGAGAAGGGTTACGACAAAGCAACAGGCAAGGCACTGGTTGAGGTCGATCCCAAATACTTCCGTCCAGCCGAGGTTGACCAATTGTTAGGAAACCCAGCCAAGGCTAAAGCCAAATTAGGTTGGAATCCACAGAAGACCTCATTCGAGGATCTGGTAAAGATCATGGTTCAGCACGACATGAAGTTCGTCAAAAAGCTATTTCTTAAAGCACACATGAACGATGCTGAATAAAGATAGTAAAATATATGTAGCGGGACACCACGGACTTGTGGGTTCCGCTATTTGGAATAATCTGCTTCAGCGCGGCTACACCAACCTGGTTGGTCGCAGCCACAAAGAGCTCGACCTCACCGACCAAGTTGCCGTCAAGCAATTCTTCGATGAAGAACGCCCCGACGCAGTTGTCTTAGCCGCAGCCTTTGTTGGAGGTATTATGGCCAACTCACTCTACCGCGCCGACTTCATCATGATGAACATGAAGATACAATGTAATGTCATCAGTGAAGCATACGCCCATGGCGTTAAGAAATTGCTCTTCTTAGGTTCGACCTGCATTTATCCGAAAAACGCACCACAGCCTATGAAGGAAGACTGCCTACTCACTTCGCCATTGGAATATACCAACGAGGAATATGCCATTGCAAAGATTGCCGGTCTGAAGATGTGCGAATCGTACAATCTGCAATATGGCACCAATTATATTGCCGTGATGCCTACCAACCTTTATGGTCCTAACGACAATTTCCATCTGGAGAATAGTCACGTGATGCCAGCCATGATGCGCAAAGTATATCTGGCAAAACTCATCCACGATGGTGCATGGGACAAGATTGCCATCGACCTGAATAAGCGTCCTGTAGAGGGTGTTAACGGCACTGCTCCTAAGGATGAAATTCTCGAAGTTCTGGCAAAATATGGCATTTACGACAACAAGGTTGTTCTTTGGGGTACAGGCACACCACTCCGTGAATTCTTATGGTCCGAGGATATGGCCGATGCTTCAGTACACGTCCTGTTAAATGTCAACTTTAGTGACATCATTGGTATCGAGAAATATTCTTCAGTACATTACGGCGCAAGCACCGACGGAGCCGTTGACCGCAACCACTCTGCAGGTCGTGGTGGAGCTATTCCTAAGTTAGGTGAGATTCGAAATTGTCACATCAACGTGGGTACAGGTAAAGAGCTCACCATCCGTGAACTCTCAGAACTGGTTGTAAAAGCTGTTGGTTTTGAAGGAACAGTAGAATTCGATGCTACCAAGCCTGATGGCACGATGCGCAAACTTATCGATGTATCGAAACTTCATTCTCTGGGTTGGACACATAAAGTCGAGATCGAAGATGGAGTACAGAAACTATTTGAGTGGTATCGCTCAAGCTTAACAGCATAAAAAAGCCCGCCAGATTTGGCGGGCTTTTTATTAGATCTTAGTTAAAAGCGTTTCTTTCCAACGGGCATAAGCCTCAGCGTATGCAGCGCGATTCTTAGCATCAGGCTCAATCACCTCCAGCTTATCCAGCGATGCAAAAGCCTCACTGGCATTAGCATAGATACCTGCTCCCAAACCAGCACCCTTAGCGGCACCAACCGAACCGTCGGTATCATAGAGTTCGATAGTAGCCCCACTAACACCAGCCAATGTATTACGGAACAGTGGGCTCAAGAACATATTTGCCTTACCTGCATGAATCTTCTTGATATCCATACCCATCTGCTGCATAATTTCCATACCATAGCAGAATGAGAATACGATACCCTCTTGAGCAGCACGAACCAAGTGAGCCTTATTATGCTTATTGAAGTTCAATCCATTAATCGAGCAACCAATCTCCTTGTTTTCCAATACACGCTCAGCACCGTTTCCAAATGGAACAACAGTAACACCCTCACTTCCGATGGGAACGCTGGCTGCCAGGTCATTCATCTCTGCATAACCAATCTCTGGTGTAATATTTCGGTGTGTCCATGCATTCAAGATACCAGTACCATTAATACAAAGCAGCACACCCAGACGAGTCTGGTCGGCAGCGTGATTTACATGAGCAAAAGTATTTACACGACTCTGTGGATCGTAGTTCACATCACCCAACACGCCATAAACCACACCCGAAGTACCTGCTGTAGCAGCAATCTCTCCAGGATTCAGCACATTCAGCGAGAGAGCATTGTTAGGTTGGTCACCTCCTCTATAAGTGATTGGGGTACCGGCCTTCAGTCCCATCTCTGCCGCAGCCTCAGCGCTAACTACGCTCTGCTCAGCAAATGTAGGAACGATATCAGCAATCAGCGAATGATCAAATCCGTAGTAATCCATCAGGAAGTCGGCAACCTGGTTGTTCTTGAAATCCCAGAACATACCCTCCGAAAGTCCACTCACGGTAGTATTTGCTACGCCGCTTAAACGCATGGCAATATAATCACCAGGCAGCATTACCTTATATATATTACTATAAAGTTCTGGTTCATTTTCTTTTACCCAAGCCAACTTGGCTGCAGTAAAGTTACCAGGCGAATTCAGCAGATGACTCAGACACTTATCAGCACCAAGATCCTTAAAAGCCTTCTCGCCATAAGGAACAGCACGCGAGTCACACCAGATAATAGCAGGACGTAAAGCCTTCAGATTCTTATCCACACAAACCAAGCCGTGCATTTGATACGAGATACCAACTGCCTTAATTTCCTCAGCAGTAGCACCACTCTCCTTCATAATTTTTTGTAGACTCAATTTGGCGTTATCCCACCACATCTGCGGATCCTGTTCAGCCCAACCGGCCTTAACAGCCATAATAGGAGCCTCCTTTTCAGGATAGAAAGCAGTTGCCACACACTTGCCGCTATCGGCGTTAACCAATGATGCCTTCACTGACGAGCTACCGACATCAAAACCTAATAGATATCTATTTGCCATAACAATATTAATAATATTTCTTTATTTATAGTACGTTTCAAATGCAAATTTCCCTAATTTATTTAATAAAAACGACTTTTTTCTATAAAAAAGTGATTTTTTTACGTATTTTTGAGTTGAATTTAATTTTTTTGTTTACCTTTGCACATAGAATAACGTAATTACCAGAATTAATACAATTCATATATGAAGAAAAAAATACTAATACTTGACGACAAGGAGACCATTGCAAAGGTTCTCTCGATTTATCTGATGAGCGACTACGATGTACAGTGGTTGCCCGATGGTTTGCAGGGTGTTAAGTGGCTGCAGGCAGGCAACACCCCCGACCTCATCATCTCTGATATTCGTATGCCGGGAATGCGTGGCGATGACTTTTTGGAGTGGATCAAGCAGAACGAGTTGTTCAAGCAGATTCCTGTCATCATGCTTTCCAGCGAGGACTCCACCAGTGAGCGTATCCGCCTGCTGGAGATTGGTGCCGAAGACTATATCGTCAAGCCTTTCAACCCCATGGAGTTGAAAATACGAGTAAAAAAGATTATTCCCTAAATAGAATAATATGATAGGTGTTGTATATCTTGGCACCAATCCCAAGACCGAGGAGCGATTAAGGTATATCCCTGGTCGATTGGTGCAATACACAAGGAATTACAAAGATGCGGCGTCAGCGTGTTCTACGCACGTCCGCAACGAGCATTTTATTGTGTTTTACGAACAAGGCGATCAAGACGACGATATTAATGCCATCACCTATCTGAAGAAAAAAAACAAGTATATCTATATTATTCTGCTTACCAAGGAGTTTACCCCCGAGAACCGTTCTGTATACCAAAAGAGCGGTATCAACGACACCCTTGATTGTAATGCATCAATTACTGAACTCAACAAGAAGATTCAGTTTATCTCCGACCGTGAAAACATGCTATTCGACGACCAGCAAGCAAAATACAGAATGTTGCGCTTTAAAATACCCGTATGGAAGCGAGTCTTCGACGTATTCTTCGCCTTGATTGCGCTCATTCTAACTTCGCCCATATTCCTTCTTACCGCCATTGCTATCCGTTTGGAAAGTAAAGGCCCCGTTATCTTCAAGTCAAAGCGTGTAGGTGCCAACTACACTATTTTCAATTTCTTGAAGTTCCGCTCCATGTATCAGGATGCCGAGGAACGCCTTAAGGAAGTAGCCAAGGAGGCAGGCAACCAATATGCTGAGATGAATAAGAAGGACGACCAGCCAGCTATGAGCATGGCAAGCTTAGACATGGGAGCCAACATGATGATTTCCGACGATACCGACATGATGATTTCCGACGACGAAGTCATGCTGGTTGGTGATGATTTCGTAATTTCCGAGACCGATTACAGCAAGGAGAAGAAAGAAGAAATCGAGAATGCCTTCGTCAAGATTGAGAACGACCCCCGTGTTACAAAAGTGGGTAAGTTCATCCGTAAATTCAGCATCGACGAGCTGCCACAGCTTATCAATATTCTCAAGGGCGATATGTCGGTTATCGGCAACCGTCCTCTCCCACTCTACGAAGCCGAGAAGCTTACTATCGATACCAGTATCGACCGCTTTATGGCGCCCGCAGGTCTTACCGGCCTTTGGCAGGTTGAGGAGCGCGGCAAGGGTGGCATGATGTCAGCCGAGGAGCGCAAGCAACTCGACATCAAGTACGGCCAGACCTATAATTTCTGGTTGGATATGAAGATCCTGTTCCGTACTTTCTTTGCCTTCGTTCAGAAGGAGAATGTATAACTAAATTCCATTGTCATGAACAGATTCAGACGTCTGATATTCACTTTTGCGATTGCTTTTGCCAGCACTACAGCCCTCGCCCAATTTAACGAGAGCGGTATCAGTGCAGGATTCTTTGATTCAAGTAACGAAAAAGACATCAACTTTTCTGAATTCCGTTTGCCCCCATTGGCAGTATTATTCGAAAATGCCAAAACAAGCCCACAGATATTGACACTTGAGAAAGCACGGCAATTGGCAGAAGCAGAAGTAGCTAAACAAAAAAGGCATATTTTTTCTTACGTTACTGGTCATGCAAGCTATAGCTATGGCATTGGAGACGTGTGGGGAAATAGTTCTTCTGGTTATTCTCAAACCATTTACCAATATCAAGGCACTCAACAAGCTTATTGGAATCTCGGTATCAATTTGGCCATACCCGTAGAAGACATATTAGACTTAACAGCGGCAGTCAAACGAAAAAAGCTGGAAGCAGAAAAAGCAAATATCGATAAAGATATTGCATACGATCAGCTAAAACTACAAATTGCAACTCTATATATCAGAATCACCAATAACTTAGTGACACTAAAAACACTTGGTGAAGCAGCTGCAGCCTATCAGGGAGCAGGTGCACTGAATCGTGAAGATTTCGAAAATGGAAATTTAGATATAGCCCAATATGCAGATACCAAAAGATTTGAAAGTGGACAAGTTTCAGGTTACCAATCTTTACAAACATCAATAACAACAGACATTATAACCCTTGAGTTATTAACACATACTCCTATTATAACCAATGCGACAACAGAAATTACGCTTGATAAGAGTATTAACAAAACGGCCAAGGAACTTGCAAAAGAGAGTAAGGCAACAGAAAAGCGTATCAAAAAATTAGAGAAAGAAGATAAAGAAAAAGAAAAGCAATTAGAGAAAAAATTAGAAAAGGCAGAAGCCAAAGCAGCAAAGGCTGAAGCGAAAGCAGCAAAGGCTGAAGCGAAAGCAGCTAAAGCCGCAGCAAAAGCAGCGAAACAAGCAAAATAATTAATCAAAGTTGCCACTATGGATTTATTTAGATATATTGTCAGATTTCTATTCAAGATAAGATGGTATCTCATCATCCTGCCAATGATTGCATTGGTAGTTGCTTGGTTTTCTACCCGTGACATGGAACGTATCTTCGATACCAACACCACCATTTACACCGGTATGATTACTGGATATAACCTGGAAGGAGGTTCTGGAACAGCAGGCGGTCAATCTCAAACAAATATGACCAACCTGATGTTGTTAATCACGACAGATGCAACCATCCATGAAGTGGCACTACGTCTATTCGCCAGATGTATGATGTACGGAAATCCAAACAAAGATAACAACTATATTTCTGCAGAGCATTTCCGCGCTATATACAATAGCGTACCAACAGAAGTAAAAGCACTTATCAATCATAATAGTGAAAATGCGACATATGCAAATCTTAAAGCATACGAACGACCATCTGCAGACAACTATGTCTTTGGTATAACAAATTATCACCCTTACTTTGGAATAAACAGCATAACAAGTCGATTAAAAGTAACACAACTTCAACGAAGTGACATTATAGATATCGGCTATACTGCGAATGATCCAGGTATTGCATACAATACATTAGATATCTTAAACGAAGTATTTGCTCGCCAATATGCATTATTGCGATATGGTGAAACTAATAACGTCATTAAATTCTTTGAACGTGAAGTTGCACGATTGTATCGTATCCTTACAAACGCCGAGGATGACCTCATTCGATATAACATCGAAAAAAGAATAATAAACTACTCTGAGCAAACCAGACAATTATCGTCATTAGACGCAACCCAAAAGACGTCAGACAACAACCTAATTATTGATAAAACCACCTCGCGTGCTCTGATGAACTATCTGGAGCGCCAATTGGGCGATCGAGCAAAAGTCATAAAAGCCAATAAAGATTTTACTGATCAGGTTACAGATATTTCACGTATTCAATCACGTATATCTAACCTTAAACTGATGAGCAGTGAAGGAGGAGGCAATGAGCTTGAATCTCAGGTTGAACTTGCAAAAGCAGAGAGGATGCTTCAAAGTGCATCCAATAATGTCAGAAGTCTGGTGAAAGATATTGAAGCCGGAAACTATAATACAGAATCTGGTGTCAAAGCAAATGACATGGTAGGCAAGTGGCTAGACCAAGTTTTAAAATTAGAAGAAGCTAAAGCTCATGAAAGTGCACAAGATATTATGCGCGAAAAACTGGATAATGAGATTCTCTATTATGCACCAATCGGAGCTACTATTGCCAGAAAAGACCGTCACATAGCTTTTATTGAAGGAAACTATATGGAGATGCTTAAGGCTCTTAATTCTGCACGTCTTCGTCAGAAGAATCTCCAGATGTCTACAGCCACATTACGAGTGCTTAATCCTCCTATGTTCCCCATGAATGCTCAACCTACCAATCGTACGATGGTACTATTAGCAGCGTTCATGTTAACCTTTATGTTTACAGCCATGTACTTCTTTGTAATTGAGTTACTCGACCGTACACTTCGCGATCGTATGCGTTCAGAGCGTATCACTCAACTTCCAGTAATTGGCTGCTTCCCAAAGGAGAGCAATTTGCGTTATCGTCGATTCAACAAAACCATTGCTGATATGGCACTCCGCCAGCTCAGCAAGGCACTCCTTCCCCACTTCGAAGAAGGCAAACAGAATGTGCTCAATCTCATTTCTACAGATGCAGCCAATGGTAAGAGTTATATTGCCCAAGAACTGGAGAATTATTGGATTTCAATTGGCCTACAGGTACGTCGTATCACATACGACGAAGACTACCTGGCAGAAGATAGCCGCTTCATCATGGCTAAAGACATCAAAGACATCTGTCCCGATTTGCTTCCAAACGAGATAGCCATCGTCGAATATCCCAACTTGGACGACAATTCTATTCCACCAGCATTGCTCAATATGGGAACTGTCAACCTCATGGTAACTCGTGCCAATCGAACATGGAAAGATGTGGACCAGAAAGCATTAAAGGAGCTGAACGACAGATTAGAGAATAAGGATTCACTCTATATGTATTTGACAGAATGTCAACGTTATGCAGTTGAGGAATTTGTTGGGCAGTTGCCACCATACACTTCATTCAACAACTTTATCTATCGTATGTCACAAATGGGGTTAACTGCAGTTGAAAATAGTCATGCGAAATAATGGTAAAAAACGTTTATTCTAATAGAATATCTGAATACGCCCATGAAAATGGAGGAAGAGTATTATTACTCTTTCTCTTGTTTTGTCTAGCCATTTATGAGTTTTTAACCGCAGGTCTACCTGCATTAGCTGCCATATGCATACTTCCATTTATTATAATATTCCTTTATTTAACATTCAATTGGAGAACATCCGCTTTCTGGACGCTCATCATAGTCAACTATTTCGTACAGATGAAGGGCGTATTTTTCCTACCAATCCCCATCTCCCTTCCAAACGAGATGTTACAAATACTACTTCTTGCATTGGCTATTATTGACCCAAGAAAGCCCTCAAATTTCGAAAGAACATTAAACCCGATGCTTTTGGCATTAATCATTTGGTGTACATTCTGTATCATAGAAGTATTTAATGACACATGCGGTTTAGGCATTAACGTCTCAGCTTGGTACACCGGAGCTCGTTTGTTAGCTTTCCAATTAGTATATATTTTTTTAGTATTTTGCATTTATATTGCATCTCCAGAGATTCTTATGCGCTACTTGAAACTCTGGGCTTTTCTATCACTCTTCTCTGCTATTTGGACTTGGAAACAACAATACATTGGATTAACTTCTGCAGAGAATGCTTTTTTATATGGACCAGGCCAATCCACACATATCATTCAAGGTGGTACTCTTATTCGTTATTTTTCAACATTTAGCGATGCAGCAAACTACGGGTGTAACGCAGCAGCAGCAGGAGTTGCCTTTATCATTTTTGGCATTACAGCCAAAATTAAATCACACAAATATTTGTTCTTAATCATTGCCTTTTTCGTCGTTTTAAACATGTTTGCCTCTGGTACACGAACTGCAATGTTTTGTATGTTTGGTGCATTTGCTGTCTACCTAATACTATCCAAATCTATGAAGATTGCAATACCTGCAGCTTTCCTAGGACTTCTCATTTATATCTTTCTTGCCTTTACTAACATCGCTAATGGAAACCAGCAAGTACGAAGAATGCGTTCTGCATTTAGTAAAAACGATGCTTCCGCAAAAACCAGAGATATCAATCAGGAGACGATGAAAAAATATATGAGAGATGCTCCCTGGGGGATAGGAATCGGCATGATGTCACATAACGTCCCAGCCAATAACAAATATAACCGAATGGCAAATATACCTACTGATTCAGAATATGTATTCATTTGGTTACGAACAGGAAAAGTGGGAATAACGGTCTTTTTAATCACTACATTTATGATGTTTATTGGAGCATGCAATATTGTCATGTTCAAGTTAAAATCCCAATCCTTAATTGGTATCGGAGGAGGACTCTGTTGCGGTTTCGTGGCTTTACAATTAGGTGGATACGCCAATCAGGTTTTAATGCAGTTTCCAAATTGCCTAACATTTTACGGCGGCCTTTCTATTGTATACATCCTTCCCTATCTTGAACCCGATTGGATTGAATACGAAAAGAAGCAACTTGCGAAACAAGAAAAAAATAAGCAACTGAGATTAGAAAAGAAACTTGCAAAACGTGTGTAGATTATCTATTATCACCATCAATTATAACGGGATAAAAGACACCTGTGAATTAATTGATTCCATCCCCTTCGACAACAATATGGAGGTGATAGTGGTTGATAATGCCTCAAAACAAGACGAAGCAAGCCTCATTGCCGAACGCTATCCCCAAGTAAAAGTTATCCGCAGCCAACAAAACTTAGGCTTTGCTGGTGGTAACAACCTTGGAATTAGGGTTGCAAAAGGAAAATACATCTTGCTTATCAACAATGACACATATATCAAAAACTTCAATTTCGATGCGCTCATAAACCGTTTGGAATCATCAGATAAGATTGGTATAGTATGTCCTAAACTACGTTTCGCCTGGGGTAACAATCCCATTCAATTCGCAGGTTATACACCGCTTACAAAAATCACCATACGCAACCAAGCCATTGGCTTCGGCGAAGAGGATCATGGTCAATACGACACAGCCCACTCCATCCCTTATGCCCATGGCGCAGCAATGCTCATCAAGCGCGAGACCATCAACAAGGTGGGGCTCATGCCAGAGTGTTTCTTCCTCTATTACGAAGAACTCGATTGGTCTATAATGTTTACCAGAGCTGGCTATGAGATTTGGTACGATCCTGCTTGCACAGTTTATCACAAAGAAAGCCAAACAACTGGTCAAAACAGTCCCCTACGCACCTATTACATCACTCGTAACAGGTTGCTTCTTGTCAAGCGCAATTACAAAGGTATCTACAAACACCTATCTTATATATACCTTATTGGTATCGTCGCCACTCGCGACATAATAAAATATACCCTCCAAGGCAGATTTGACCTAGTCAAAGCTGTTTGCCGCGGAATTATAAATTATCAATTTGATTAACATGGATTTCTGGATTATACTATATATTATCGATTGGATACTCTTTATCCCTGTTGCAGGAACAGTACTCTATCTTGGAGTCTTTTCTGTAGCCTCTCTCTTCACTCGAAACACGGTTCAAAATAAAGCAAAAATCCAAAACCGTTTTGCAATTATCATTCCATCTCACAAACAGGACCAGGTTATAGAGCAGGCAGTTGTTTCCATTTTAAGTCAGGACTACCCACAGCGTCTATTCGACGTGGTTGTTGTATCCGACCACCAAACAGAGATAACAAACATGCGCTTGGCACAATACCCGATAACCCTGCTTACTCCTGATTTTGCAGAAAGTACCAAAGCCAAATCTCTTCAATATGCCATTCTTAAATTACCGGAATTTAAGATCTATGACATCGCTTTGATTTTAGACGCTGACAATATCGTTGAGCAAGATTTCCTCACAAAAGTAAATGATGCTTTTGAAACAGCTGCCACTAAGGCCATCCAGATGCACCGTATCTCTCGAAACAGAGATACAGCAGCTGCACGCATGGGGTCCATCTTTGAAGAAATCAACAACAACATTTTCCGTAAAGGTCATATCAACTTAGGCATTTCTGCCGCTTTGGCTGGCTCAGGAACTGCTTATGATTACACATGGTTCAAGACCAATGTCATGAAAGCGAAAACTGCTGGTGAAGATAAAGAGTTGGAGGCTCTCTTATTGAAACAAGGCTTTTTTATCGATTACTTCGATAACATCCTTTTATATGGCGAGAAGAAGAGAACCACCAGCAAGATGAACGAGCAACATAGTCGATGGACCTTGCAACAGTTCCAGAACCTGCTCAAGAATATCCGATATTTACCCGGTGCATTCCTACGTAAACAATATGATTGGGCCGACAAACTCATCCAATGGATGCTCTTGCCCCGTACCAGCATGATAGGCATCATGATGATTATGAGTATCCTGCTTCCATTCATCTATTTAACGATGGCTGTCAAATGGTGGATTATCAGTTCTGCCGTATTGTTCTTCTTTGCATTAGCAACCCCCGACTACTTGGTAGATGAAATGTGGGATCGCACTTTCCTACGTTCCCCATTTATTACCCTATGGGGTATTATTAGTACAAAATTATTCCATAAGAAATAATAAACCAACTAAATAAACAAATAAAAATGATTTGGCAAATTTTGCATATTATCGACATTACCCTCTGGGTCATCATTCTTGGATCTGTGGCCTACGTGGTCTTCTTTGCAATTATCTCATTGTTCTACGAAAAAGAAGATCGCGTTGCTATTCATGCCGCCGCACTAACCAACAGAATGACAAAATTCCTCATCCTGTACCCAGCCTATAACGAAGACAGAGTCATTATCAACGCTGTTGAGCATTTTTTAGAGCAGGATTACCCAGCCGACTTATATACAGTGGCAGTCATCTCTGACCACATGAAACCAGAGACTAACGATTATCTTCAATCACTCCCCATCAAATTGCTAACGCCAACCTTCGAAAAAAGCTCAAAGGCAAAGGCCATGCAATATGCCATCAACGAGATACCAGAAACATTCGATAACGTGGTTGTACTTGATGCCGACAACGTGGTTCGTCCAGAGTTCTTGTCACAGTTAAATATCCTTTGTACAGTTTACGATGCTATCCAATGTCATCGTTGCGCCAAAAACGCTAATAACAATGTGGCGGTGCTCGATGGTGCCAGCGAAGAAATCAACAACACCATATTCCGAAAAGCACATAACCGCCTGGGGCTTTCTTCCGCACTAATCGGTTCTGGTATGTGCTTCGATTACGAACTTTTCAAAAAGAATGTGTTCCGCCTTTCTACAGCAGGAGAAGACCGTGAAATGGAAGCCCTCCTACTCCATCAGGAAGTATTCATCAAATACGCTCCGGATATCCACGTCTTCGACGAGAAGGTTAGTAACCAAGATAATTTCCAGAAACAACGTATGCGCTGGATGACCGCCCAGGTTCAGAGTCTGATGAGTAACCTTCCCAAAATACCAGGTGCCCTGATACATGGCAAGATTAACTTTGTTGATAAAACAATTCAACAAGCACTGATTCCAAGATCAATATTGATAGTTCTATTAACTGCCATTTCTATCTTTATGACTGTAGCTATGCCTGCATGGTGTGAAAAATGGTGGATTACATTAGCCATCTTAGGCATCTCACTCTTCGTAGCAATCCCAAGCGAAATCCGCTTCCGCTCATTCTCAAAAGTATTCACAATTCCAGGTCTTGTTCTACGTATGCTGAAAAACCTTTTGCATATTGATCACAAGAACACCGACTTTATACATACCGAACATACAACATGAGCGAACGGGTACATAGAAGCGTAATGAACATTAAAGTGGGAATGTTATTCTACATCCTCTCTTTATTCCTTGCATTCTTTTCCCGTAAGGTTTTTCTTGATTGCTTGGGAGACGAGTTTATTGGACTCACAGGCATGCTCATGAATATCATGAATTTTCTTGGTGTGGCAGAATTAGGAATAGGCACCAGCATTGTCTACTTTCTGTATAAGCCACTTCAAGAAAACAATCATGAGAAAGTCAACGAAGTAATGTCAATACTCGCATTTCTATATCGTTGCATTGGTTTTACTATTGGCATTGCTGGCATTGTCGTTAGTATTTTCTTCCCGTGGTGGTTCAATCACCTTTCCATAAGTCTCACATTAGTATATTTTGCATTTTACACATTTTTAGCTTCATCTGTTTCTGGTTATATTTTTAACTATAAACAACTACTGGTGGTAGCGAACCAAAAACAATATTTAGTAAGCGCCTACTTCCAAACCATTGGCATTTTTCAAAGTCTCACTCAAATACTTCTTGCATACTATTCCCGAAATATGTGGCTTTGGGTAATTGTCGGTCTGATATTTACTATAATTGGTATCATTGTATTTAATTACCGTATCAAGCAACTCTATCCATGGCTGTCTATTGATTTGAAAAGTGGACGTAAGAATCTTCGGAAATTCCCTGAAATATTAAAGAAAACAAAACAAATATTTGTTCAGAGAATCAAAGATTTCATTCTCTATCACAGCGACGAAATATTAGTAGGAATGTTCGTATCTGTAGTCAAAGTCGCATACTATGGAAACTATACAATGATTATTAATAAGTTTTTATATTTAGTCAACATTTTATCAGACGGATTAAGTGCAGGCGTAGGCAATTTGATAGCCGAAGGAAAAGAAAACAATATCATGAAAGTTTATTGGGAGATGACTGCGGCCCGTTTCTTCATCTTAGGTATCATTATCATTCCCCTTTTAATGTTTCTCCAACCATTCATTGGCAGCTGGTTAGGACAACAATATCAATTAGGAGAAGTGATTGTATACCTTTTGATTTTCAATTTATTTATTCGTCTGCAACCAGCAGCAGTCTACATCTTCATAGGCGCTTATGGCTTATATTCTGACGTATGGGCTGCTTGGACAGAATTAATTATCAACCTATCTGTCACTCTACTCCTTGCCCCCACATATGGCATTGTGGGTATTCTTTTAGGAAAAATAATCAGTTTCTTTATTATTAGTTTTTTCTGGAAACCTTATTATCTTTTCAGCCAAGGTTTTCATAAAAGCGTGTGGATCTATTGGCATGGAATGGTCTCTTACTACCTTATTTTTTCTCTTATATTAGCCTTCTCAATATGGTTGAAATATCATATTATCGACCAACATGTTGACTCTTTTGTTTCACTCATCACCTATGGTATTTCACTTACCATCCCTCTCATTTTCGTATATTTCATGCTACTATTCCAATTTACCAAAGGCATGAAATACTTTGTTGCTCGTAAACCTGCGATATACAGACTTTTACAGCGGATTACATTCTAATTCAATGCCTATGCAGTCAATTGTCATCATATTCCCTTATTTTGGAACGCTACCTGTACAATACAACATGTGGCGAGCCTCAGCTCTATGCAACCCTACTGTTGATTTTATGTTTTTTACAGACGCTGATATACAACCTGCAGAAAACATCATCGTACACAAGATGACATTTACAGAATTCCATCAACTTGTACAGAAGGTTTTCGATTTTAAGATTGTACTTGACCGCCCATACAAACTCTGTGAATATAAACAGGCTTATGGATTTATCCTACATGATTATATCAAAAACTATGATTTCTGGGGATTTGGTGATCTCGACCTTGTATATGGAGATATCCGTTCCTTTATAACAGAGGATGTGCTGAAGAAAAAGTTTCTCTTAGGTTGGGGGCATCTGACCATATTACGCAATGATCAAGACGCCAATACATATTTTATGCACCAAGAGCCTGGATACCAAAATTACAAAGAAGCCTTTTCAACTAGCTCTATCACCTACTTCGACGAATTTGGCAACAAAGGGTGTAGCGATAAATGGCGCGATTATCGCCCTGATGATTGTTGGTTAGAGTGGCCATTCGATAATGCCTCAAAACCAAAGCAAGCTTACCACTTCAACAGTTTAAATAGAGGATGGCAACAAGTGATATTTGAACATATAGATAACAAACTGTATATAATTAGATACAAAGATGGAAAACTGGAAAAGCAAGAATCATTATATGCACATTTCCAGCATCGCGCTTTTATGAAGGATCGTGTTACCAATTATCAGCATTTTCTTATCATACCAAGAGCTATTATAGACTATCCTCGTCATTTCGTTGAACTCAAGCTCCGATGGCATTGTCGTAACCGCTCTTTAATGACCAAGTATTATCAGTGGAAAGACCTAATCATCTGGAAATTAGGATTCTTCAAAAATAAATAATCTACCATTATGAATATTGCCATATTAACATGCGGGATGCTTCCTATACCAGCTGTACAAGGAGGAGCTGTAGAGAATCTAATAGATTTCTATCTGGCGTATAATCATAGCAATGGACGCCACGATATAACTATATATAGTCCATGGGATATTCAAGTAAAAAACAGGCCAGAAATTGCATCTAATGTAAATCACTATATTTACATAGATGTAACTACCCTCTATGCCAGAATAGAAAGACGAATATACAAATACCTCCACACCAACGAATACTACAACTATTTTATTGAGTATTATTTTGAGAAGGTATATGCAGACCTTAAAAAGAGGAACTTTGATTGTATTATCTTAGAAAATTGCCCAGGCTTTGTATATAAGCTATCTCAGAGAGGCTACAAAAACCTCATCCTACACTTGCATAATGATTTGCTCAATATAAATACCCGTTATCACGAAATAATTTATAATAGCCTTGCCCGAATTATAACTGTTTCTGATTACATCAAAAAGCGTGTTTCTACCATACAACAATCCGATAAAATCCGAACCATCTACAACGGTATCGATCTAACATTGTTTTCCATCAATAATACGAATCAAATCAGCAGAGAAATGGTTGGTTTTTCAGTCAACGACTTTGTCATTGTATACTGCGGTCGGATTAATCAAGAAAAAGGAATCTCAGAATTGATAGAAGCTATGATCCAATTCAAAGATATCCCCCAAATCAAGCTATTAGTCCTTGGTAGTTCATTCTTTAACAATAGCGACTGTAACGACGAATTCACACGATTATTAAAAGCAAAAGCTGATAGCATAAAAGAAAGGATTGTTTTTACTGGCTTCATTCCATACCATCAGGTGCCCAATTATCTACAATTAGCTGATATTGCAGCATTACCTTCTATGTGGGAGGAACCTTTTGGACTTACAATTTTAGAAGCGATGGCTATGGGATTGCCGCTTATCACAACAAGAAGTGGTGGAATACCAGAAATCTGCGAAGGCATTGCAACGATTGTCAACCGCAAAAACGTTGTAGATAACATCACATCAGCAATTTTAGAACTCTATAACCAGCCAGACCTAAGAAAGCAAATGGCGAAAGAATCAATACACCGAGCTCTGTCGTTTGACAAAGATTTATATAACAAGAACATTTTTGCAGAAATTGAAAGTTTAAAAAAATAAAGTATAGCTATGAAGTATTTGTTAAAAATAGGGAAACCCATATACAAGAATTTACTCTTTTTTGTGTTCATGTACATTCTTGGCACAATATGTATCATCGTAACCACAGAACGAGCTTACGCCCCATTTTACTATAAACTATTCTTTGAGCTTTTCTTTGACATATATGCGATTTGCATTCTATTATCCATTTTACCCAATCGATTGCGTCACATTGCTTCATGGGTATCTGCAGGACTCCTATATCTATTAGCAATAGTAGATTTATTCTGTTTTATCCGCATAAACAGTACTTTTTCCCCAGGAGTTCTACAGTTGATTAAAGAAACAAACTCTCAAGAAGCAACTGAATTCATTTCTTCCTACATCTCACTAGACATACTCATCTCGCCAATAAGTATTGTTTTACTACTATTATTTATCCACATCTTGACCTGCCGCTATTGCAATAGAGAATTCAATATTAGGAGCAATTTCACAAGTGGAATAATCACATGTTTAGTCATTATCGGACTAATTTGTGGGCTTAAAAATAAGAAATTTATCATACAAACGTGGCAACATCACACACTTGGACAAGTTGAACAATTTTTTGCAAACAATTATTATGCGAGACGTGCACAATATTTGCCCATCCATAGATTTTTGTTTGCTATCCACGCCAACCGACTCACAAAACACGAAATCACAACACTTCAGCATGTTATGGAAGAAACAAAGATCGATTCGTGTTTATATACATCACCTAATATCATATTAATCATTGGTGAAAGTTACAACAAACATCATTCGCAACTATATGGTTATCCATATTGCACTACCCCCAATCAATTACATCGATATCAGAACAACGAATTATACGTATTTTCTGATGCAGTAACTCCATTTAATTTAACAAGCGAAGTTTTAAAAAATGCGTTTTCACTTAATGACATAACAAAGAACGAACCATGGTGCACAAAGCCCATGTTCACAAACATATTTAAAAAATGTAATTATCACATAGCATTTTTCTCCAATCAGTTTGTCATAAATCAACAAAAGAACATGGCCGATTTCAGCGGAGGAATGTTTTTGAATGATTCTATTCTAAGTAAATATCAGTTTGATATACGAAATCAATCAACTCATCGATATGATGAGGAATTACTCCTCGATTACCAAATGCACAATAAAAGATCTCATAGATATCAGCTAACTATATTCTCATTAATTGGACAACACACAAACTACACAGACAGATTCCCATCATCCTTTGCAAAATTTCATCCCAAAGACTACAAACGCAAAGACCTATCCAAAGAACAATTAAAAATAGTTTCAGATTATGACAACTCCATACTTTATAACGACTATGTTGTTGAAAAGATTATCCAAGAATTTGAGCAAGAAGAATCCATTGTTATATATATGGCTGACCATGGAGACGAATGCTATGACCAAATAAAAATATTTGGTCGTCAACATTGCGATCCTGTCACGAAAGAAGTTGCAACCAATGAATACCAAATACCATTCTGGATATGGTGTTCGAATAAATATCACAACTCACACCCTAATATAATCCAACAGATTCAGAATTCCATTCATCGCCGTTTCTACAGTGATGACCTTTCACATTTACTAATATACTTAGGAGGTATATCTAACCAATATTATCTTGATGAATACAATATTCTTAGTCCATCTTATAATAATAATCGAAAAAGGTTGCTGAAAAAAAACACGGATTATGATATGCTCATTAAGCAATAAGCGGCAATCCAGGAAGAGTGATTCTATCTCCAATCATTCGATGAAATTCCATAGTAAAATGATTATTCATACCTGAGAAGGCAGTAAACGTCATTTCGCCAAAGTAGATTTTGCCATTTACATTATACAGGTCAACTCGAACCTGTAAGAATCCCTGGCTTATCTTCTCTGCTATCTCTATCATCTTTTCGAGATTCTTGGGACGTGGAACAGACCTATACTGCACGCCTGGATCAGCTAAATACTGACGCATAGGCGTCCAAGTATGGATATCATACAAATCATAAACGGTTTTTCCGCCTCCACTACCACTTTCCAGATGTCGATCATAACACACAAAATCGTATTGCGCTTTGCCATCAATACACCTAATTTTGTGGTCAACAGTTGTTTCGGATGAAAACTCGCCTGTATTATCCATTTCAATCAGGCTCTCTGCCATCACTCGAGGCTTAATTGACGTGTAGTGGGGTTCACATGATGCATAACCATAGCGTACATCTAAATGTTTCTGGAGAAAATCAATTACCTCCTTTTTATTCATTTTGTTTTTATCACGAATGATAACCGTACTTCCACAATCGTGTGTACATTTCAACACGAATTTATCTGGTAATATATCGAAATCTATATCTGCAGCCCGATTCCATACGCCATAACATTCCGTAAGAATATCCTTGAGACCCAAACTCTCTATATACTTACGGACCTCATATTTATCTGTATATTCAGTCCACTTGGTCGTATCAGTCATCACAGCCAACCAAGTTATCTTTTCGTTTAATGTGCGTGGATTTTTCCAAGGAAACCTCTCTCTATAAAATCGATTCCACTTCATTTCAAATGCTTTCTTCGGATTATTATCAACAAGCTCACGCCATTTATCAGTGTTCTCAATATAGCGAATAAAATACAAAGCCTTTAACGACCTTATTGGATGTAGCACAGACTTTGCGCGCAAACGAAATTTATACGAAAAAAGATCCATATAACACATGTATTAAAACAGCATAACATATTTCAATTGCAAAATTAAGAAAAAAAAGCAACACCACCAAATATTTACAGTATTTTCTAAATTAAATAAGAAGAAAAAAAAATCGTGTAAAGCCGATAACTTTACACGATTTCTATTTAATTAAGTGATTGATTTACTCAAAAACTTTGCCTGATATTGGTTTGGTATACCAGTTAGTAGAGAGAATGGGATTTGCACCCCAATTATTAAACTCCTTATAAGCAGCATTAATACAGGTTGTCTCTGTAGGATACTTAAACTCAAAAGGAATCATGATACCATGAGGAGACTGCCCCTTGGTCGACATTTTTATTGTTAATCCAGTCGTCTTATCATATATATACGGCTGATTGTCTGCATCCAAGAAACTAAATGACTCACTCACTGTCTTTTGAGCGGTGATTACAGGGAGTTTCTCTGCGCCATTTTCTGTGTTAATAAACTGCTTAGGAGCCTTTCCGAACAGAGAATGGATTTCAATATCGTCTGTAATAACACCTGCATTAATATTCTTAACAAACAGTTCATCGTATGCACCACAAGCAACCAGACTATATTCAATTGTTGTTTTATTGATACGTTTTGCCTTTATAACTACGTCATTCAAATCGTAATCACCTTTCTGGGTGTCCTCAAAACAGAATGTATACGTATTATACTCAAACTCGTGAGTAGTATATATAGGTTCTAGACTACCCTCTACTTCCAAAAGGATATCATTAAAGTCGGCATCTGTGCCAGACTCCCAACACATGAGTACTCGGTCGTTAACCCTTAACCAAGTAGCACGAGGACTATTGAGTGGCAATTTCCAATTTTTGTTATCGACAGTAGATTTAAAATTAGTCTCACTATAACCATTAATGTCCACATTTAGTCGTCCATCAAAATATAGCTCACCTTGTTTCCTTGGCTTTTTGGGACTACCTTCTGCATAGTCAGTCTTGGCGCGGACCATAAAACCAATCTTATATCCCTTGGGGAATTTAAACGTTCCAGTCGTTCCGATAGCAGGTGTTTTGCTATCACCAAAATATAGAGCGCAATATGAATAACGTTTATCAATTATGTTGTCATCATTACTTGCTCCGAAAGTTTTATTAAATGGAATCAACTTATATTTAGGCAAACTCTTCAAGAAAGCCACCTGATTGTCAGCAGAGCTTGGCATATCAGCTGGATTAAAATAATAATAATAGAAGTCAGAATTATAAACCTCATTACCATATTTACTACCGCTATCCTGCTTAAAGACTGGAGACACAATAATTGGACCAGCATCACCAGTCGTAATACGATATGCATCATCATCCGAATAACCAGCCGCCATAATCTGATCCAAGTTATTCTTTTCTTTAGTTCGAGGCAAGTATGCAAAAACCATGTCATCAACCAAAGTTTTATACTCATCAGAATATGGTTCTGCTATAATCTTCATTCGATCATAATCATCATCTGAAAGCATATACAACTTCTCATCAGGAATCCAACCACGCTTTGCTGCATATGAAGAATCGATCTTGCCTATAGCAAAAGTTCCCGTAGGAGCCGAAACAGTTCTGGTTACGGCTCTGGTCGAAGCAGGAGCATTATTAAATGACACACTATTACCCTCTATCTTCTTATAATAGCATCCCTTGCTTGTATAAAAAGCAGCATACAAGCCTTCATTCTTTTTAGGAGCATCATAAGCGAGCGAAACAGAAGTCATGTCTTTGGTCTCCGCCTGATTCAAGATGGTCATAGACTTATAAGTCTCACCGTCTTCATCTTCTTGAGCAATTAAAGCCATCAAAGATACCTTAGTGACCTCTGAGGTAAAATTAAGAGTGACAATTCCATTAATGGTAGAATTCCAATCTTGATCATCAGGAATTGTGAAAC
>Ga0265299_10000798_pt1 | contig 38089 bp, 43 predicted proteins | sample AusTroGonzalo_MG_4_FD_193485 | JGI IMG/M metagenome (GOLD analysis project Ga0265299, IMG submission 193485) | Bovine rumen microbial communities from tropical cattle in Woodstock, Queensland, Australia - Gonzalo_02 | ecosystem: Host-associated > Mammals > Digestive system > Stomach > Rumen ... | reverse complement strand
GAAGGCGAAATCCAGTGCTGTGGCCCTTTTGGGCAGGTTGACAGGCATACCCTTGGGGGTGAAGACCATGATGTCATCATTGTAGAATGTCGTCACCACGTTCTCGATGAAGTCGCCCTCCTTCTGGTGGAACTCCATATCCTTCAGCACCGTTCGGAACTTCTCAATCCAACGGCGCACGTTGTCCTCACTGCGTTCAGCCACTACTCCGAGCTGTGAGGCCCGAACCATGCGTTCACTGCTGATGTGCACCTCTTCCCAACAGCCGAAGTCACTGAGCAACTGTACATGGAACGACTGGTAGCCGTTTTCTTTCGGTGAGTCTATGTAGTTGATGATGCCACAGGGTTTTTCGTTGAAAGCATCGGTCAGACGGGAGTAGATACGTAGTGCCATGTCCTTTTCTTGTTGCTCATCCTCACAGGCGTACATCACCTCCACAATATGACGGAACGGAATGTGGTTGAAGTCATCGCCCGACTTGCGCATCTTGCGCCAGATGCTATAGGGAGCACGGTAGATAGTCTTGACCTGTACCTTTATACCCTCATTGGCCAGCACCTCACGAATCTTGGCAGTGAAAATATCCAGCCGTTCCTGATGACTTTCCCTGTCCTTCTGTATCAGGCTGTCGATTAGCTCGTACTCATGGGGGCAACGATAGCGGAAACTCAGGTTCTCCAATTCAATCTTCACGTTGTAGAGTCCCAGACGGTTGGCCAAGGGAGCATAGAAGAAGTCAGTCTCTCCGGCAATCTTCATCTGCTTGTGAGGTGGCATACTGCCCAGTGTGCGCATGTTGTGCAGACGGTCAGCCAGCTTCACTAAAAGGGCACGGATGTCATAGTGGATGGAGTTGAGCATCTGCTTGTAGTTGTCCACCTGCTTGGAGATTTCATAGTTCCCCGTGCTCTTCTTGGTCACGACACTGACCAGGAACGCAACATCGTCACCAAAACGCTGACGGATGTCATCCATCGTATAGTCCGTGTCCTCCACCACGTCGTGCAGGAAAGCAGCGATGACAGGGTTGGCACCCAATTTCAGTTCCTCTGCCACGATGGTTGCGACAGCAATGGGATGGATGATGTAAGGCTCACCTGACTTGCGCACCTGCTTCGCATGGGCTTCACGAGCCAGTTCGTATGCCTCGTGGATTCTTGCCATATCTTCGGTGGATACCCTCTTTTCCATCTCAGAAAACACCTTCAGTGCCTTCTCCTCAATCATCATGTCGTAATTCTGCTTCATAACCTTACATCATTAAATTGTTATACTTATGTCTGCTTATCTTTATATGCTTACAGAGTGTGCCAAGTAACCGTTTTCTATCAGCAAAAAAAATAAAAATGCCGCCCAATTATTATTGAGAGGCACCTTCATCTGTTATATGTAAAGACTTCGCTATTCCATCTCAATAATAATGGCTGTATAGTTATCACCTGCTTTCTCCGCACATATAGTACGGTACTTCTCCGCCACCTGCTCCACGTCTTTGCCACATTGCAAAATGTGGAGCAATTTTTCGTCATCAATGGCATTATACAAGCCGTCTGTGCAGAGCACGATACGGTCAAGAGGCTGTAACTCCACGACCTTGACTTCAGGCACAGCATCCTCTGGATGACGGGTGAAGAATGCCCTGTTGATATATGGAAGACTGATGGAACTGGATGCAATATGGTCAATAGTACGGTACTTGACATTTCCCTTGATGTCAATCACATAGCATCGGCTGTCGCCTGCATGGCCAATATGCGCAGTCTGTCCTTCGACACTTGCCATCACAAGAGTTGTCCCCATCTGGTAATAGCCGGACTTTTCATCGATTGCCTGGCTTGCCACTTTCGCTGCATCCTCTATCTTTTGAACAGAATCAATGGTATCTGGATGTTCCTGCCAATAAGCGGAAAAGGAATCGCACACTGTCTTGCTGGCAACCTCTCCGCAGGAGTGGCCACCCATGCCATCGCATACTACGAACAATGTTCGCTTGTCCGATACCTTGACTATATTGAGACTGTCCTCGTTGTTCATCCGAGGCCCTTTTTCCGAAAAGTGTATGTATTTCATGCTCATTCTTTTGATTTACGGTTTCCACCCTTTCGCGTTCAGAAATTGTTTACAGTCCTTACAGAATGAGGGTGTCTGTGAGAATTTGTTTCCATGTTCTGCATCCACCATGAAGCAGTGTTCGTCTGCACAATGGTTAAGCCCAAAGGAATGTCCCAACTCATGCAACATCAACTTGACCAGATGGTCATCAGTATGCTTCCTTCCAGACGGTTGCGTAAGAGAAATGAGTGCCACATGAGCACCAACAGGACTTACGCCGAAGATCCCGTATGTGGGCGTAATCTCATTTGCCTTATATATCACCTCTTCAGTCACGCCAAGGACAACGGAATTCTTTCTCAATCTGCTCAGATCTTTCAGCAAGCCAGTACCACTATACCTGTTCCTGCGTTGGTGATAATACTCTTTCGGCAAATCAAGATGCTGGTTTACCAACTCGACTCGTGTATAGCACTTCTTCAGTTCGCTCGCCAACAATTCTAGTTTGGCTTCGGACACATTACCATAACTGTATATCTTGATGCATGGTAACTGTACCTTCTGTTGCCGTCTTGTCACTGCTCCAGAATGTTCCATCGTCTTTCCTTCTGACGATTTATCCGTGCAAGCGAAGAAAGAACAGCACAAAAGGCACATCAGCAATACCGAGAAACACTTCTTACTCATAATAGTACAAGTTGTTGTAATTAAAGGTGGTCAACTCGGACTTTACATCGTCCATGCCTCTCATACGTATGGATGTCTCTGCCAGTCCAAATCTATCAATGCATTCGCTCAGACGACGGGCAAACTTCTCCATTTCTGCGTCTATTTCCTCTTTCGTAGCAGGGATGTTGTAGTCAACGGCCTCTTGAAGTTCAGAGATGATCATCCCAGAGAACAGACCATGCAAACCATACCGTTCCGCAAACATATTGGAGTGGCACCATATCCCGATACACGTCTTATCACGCAAAAACTGCACATGGCGGTCAGTAATCAAGAAGCGTTTGTATTCACCGTTCTTATCGGGCTTCGAGAACAATCCATACTGATTGCCATGCCCGAGCATCATAATGGTGTTGTCGCATCGAATGGCACGTTGAATGTCGCTGTTGGTACTGATTTCCGTAATACGTGCGGAAATGTCCTGTCGTTGCTCATATAGGTACGAAAGGACTTTGGTCGTCGGATCGTTAGCGTGTATAATGGTCATTACTTCTTTAGCCTATATCCTTTTAAATGTTTTATAAACTCATCTTTATCTCTCAGAGGATTAACCATAGCAATTTTGAGCAGATAGTCAAGATATTCTCTCACTTCTGGACCAGGCTGGATGTTTTTGATTTCCATCACATCCCTGCCTGTGAGCGGCAACTTGTAGCCGAACATCGCGGAACCTTCTTGCTTCATTCCTTCAGTGCACTGCAGTATCATCTCCACCTGACGGGGCATACATCTGTCTGCTGCATGGGCATTGTTGTCAGCATCGATGAGCAACATGAGGTTACGGAAACGTTCTTCCGTGCCACATTCATACTGTAGCTTACGTAGCTTCTTCATCTTGATATGCTCACATTCATAACCCCATGTCTTACAAACCATGTGGTATTTGACGAGAAACGCTACTTCATCCATAAATTCATTACTGTATCTTAATGTTTCCAAGATTTCTTCCACCATATCTGCACTCGCCAGCTCATGTTTCAAGAAATGTACCTTGCCATCTTCAATGGTACGCACACGAATCTTTCCAATGTCGTGAAGTAGTGCTGCCATCCTAAGCTCCAGGCTGTCGCTCTTTAGATGCTCCAGCACTGCCATCGTATGTTCCCATACGGTACCGAAATGATACTCGTTCTGTGTCATATCGTATGTTTGTTCCAATTCGGGAATAACATTGTGCATGGCTCCCGTCTTTCGCAGTAGCTCCATTGCCATCACGGGGTGCTGACACGTCAGCATTTTGTCCAGCTCATCCTTGACACGCTCCTTGGTGATAATAGCAAGTCTGTGTTTATTCCGAACCATTCCCTCAAAGGTGTCTTTTTCTATCTCCCAACCATAACGGCTGGCAAAACGGATACAACGCAGGATGCGCAAAGGATCATCGTCGTAAATGACATCTGGAGTATTCGGGGTGCGGATAATGTGATTCTTGATATCCTCCACACCTTTGCCTGTAATATCCACGACTTCACCCGTTGACACATTGCTATAGAGCGCATTGATGGTGAGGTCACGGCGCATACAGTCATCCTCTATGCTGCCAAAAGCAGTCTCAGGGTTACGGCAAGTATGATCAACGTACTTCTCTTTACGGGTCTGTACAAATTCCAGTTCAACATCAGGAAAAGCTTTCAAGTGAAGCATGGCCGTGCCATAGCTGGGATAGATGGTCACGCCCTTCTGGGTGTGTCCGTTGTCACGCAACCACTCGGCAAAACGCACGCCGCCACTCGGCAACGACACACACAGGTCAATGTCCTTGATTTCGCTACCCATCAGCTCGTCACGGACACATCCTCCAACGGTATAGACGTGTCCTTCCCACTCAGTGCCTTTGATGAGTTCACTAAGGAATTTCTTTATTTTTTTATACACTTCATGCTTCATTTTCGATTCTCATTAAAGGCTTACCCCACCATGATCTAATGAGGCTAACTATTGTTAATTTCACAATCTGATGGTCATGCCCTCCTGACTAGCCACTGTATTGGGAAAGATGCGTTGGGCTTCTGCCAGCAATGCAGTCTCATCGTCGTAGCGGATGGAGTAGTGACCAATTGCCAATTGCTTTACGTGGCCATCCCTTGCGATTGTAGCGGCCTGTGCTGCCGTAGAGTGTGCCGCATTAACTGCTTGCTGCTCGTCCTCCGAGATGAATGTTGCTTCATGGTAGAGCAGGTCAACGCCCTGTATTTGTGGAATTATTTTAGGGAAGTAGGCCGTATCGCTGCAGTAGGCGTATTTGCGAGGGACGAAATCACTTGCCACAGTGAGTTCACTATTGGAAATTACTCGTCCATCTTCCATCGTCCAGTCAGCACCAGCCTTGATTTTGCCTAACTCACGTGGCGGAATGCCGTAGGCCTTGCACTTCTCAGGCAGTAACACAGGTAACTTCGGTTTCTCACTGAATAGGAAACCACAACAAGGCACACGGTGATTCAACGGTATTGTCTCCACCATCATCTCCTTATCATCATAGAGCACTGCCTGTTTTGTCGTGTCCAAAGGATGCATAATCAGCTGAAATGGTGTGCAGCAGAACTGTTCGAAGTCACGCTTCAGCGGCTCCTCCATATCTGCAGGAAGCCACAGATGCAGATCTGCTGTACGATCAAGCATCAAGGCCAAACTTGACACCAATGGTAGCAGCCCGAAGAAGTGGTCACCATGTGCGTGACTGATGAAAATGTGATTCATATTTGTCACTCTGATTCCACTCTTCCATATTTGCGTCTGTGTTCCTTCGCCACAGTCAACCAGGAACAACTTATCATGTATGTTAACCAACTGTGATGTTGTCATATGTCTTGCTGTAGGCACAGCCGAACCACAACCTAATATATTAACTTCAAATCTTTCCATTACTCGAATTCAAAATTGCTAACATCCGGGAACAGAGAATTCAATCCTTTAGCTGCCTCGGTTCTAAATTATTATGCATTTTCGTATGCCTGTTCTTACATCGTTGCTACTAGCATCGTCTCACCATCTCCTACATAATACACCATGGGCATCATGTCCAATGGCATGTTTTCAGAAATCCGGCATTCATTACCTTTTGACGGCAACTCTGATAGTTTCCTCATATCATCCTGTGTTATTGGATGTGGGCGGAAGATATAATTCTGATATGTCCTGCTCTCATTTATAAAATCTTCAAAATCGAAACAAGGGTATGGCATCCACATCTCTCCGACATGCACGTTACATTTCAATTTTGGTTCACGAACATCAGCCTTACCGTGGGAATAGTCTCGATACAGAGCCATCTCCACGTGTGCTTTAATGTCTTGAAGCCCTTGAAATACATGACCCAATATTTCAACATCGTCGGTTATAGCGTATCGCTTAATTCTGTCACCTTTCTTTAATTCACATGTTGCCATAATCTTTTTTCTTTAGTCTATAACTTTTTTAACCGCCGTTTAGGAGCCAATCACTTTCGGGATTGTCCTTAAGCATCTTTTCCGCAATGATGCGTCCCTGCACCGTTGCCATCTTATCTGGATTGGGTATTATTCCCACTCTTCCCAAATCAAGACGGTCAGCATCGAAACAAGCGTTCACCGTGGCATCTTCCGTTCTCCATGCTGTTGTATGCAACTTACAAGCTTCCTTCAACTGGTGTATTTCTTTGTCGTTCATATAATCGAGCAGTGTCGATCGTATCTCATCGACTAATTTTGCAGCCCGTGGCCCATGTTGAAGATCCTCGCGTTCATTGACTCTTTCAACATCATGTATATATGCGAAAGCCTTTACAACCATCATATCTACTTCGCACGTAAATAAGTCGTCACCAAATTTGGCAACCCTATCCCAGTGGCTAATGCCATGGATAGAGCTTGATTTCATTTTGGTATGCTTAATGGCATAATCTCTTAGCCTCTCTATATGATGATTTTCAAAAGTCATAATGGATGATTGTCTGCAAATATGGTGAAGTTTTATTACTCTTCAATTAACTCGTAATTCATGTACTCTGGAAACCACCTATCAAGAATATCATCTACCTTTGCCTCTATCTCAGGTGTGATATTCTTGCACATTTTCTGATACGTTACAGACAATGATGCAATCTCGTCAAACCATCCGATGATCGGTAACCTCCTGGCATTCAAGATGTCAATCGGCAGAACTATATACGACAAGGTGGAGAATATCAGCATCTTGTCTTTCCAAGAAGTCTCTTTGCTCATCATCACATAATAGAGGAGCAATACAGGTCGTGTAGTCACTCGTCCGGCTTTTCTCGAATAATCGCTGATTCTACTCCAAAGAGCAGTATAATTGATAATGTTTGTTCTATTCATAACTATATTTTTTAAGTGCATTTATATCTTCTCATAATACATCATTGGATTTCATCAGTTTCATCCTTTTTCGTCTTTGCAATAGCCATAAACTGATTATTGGCTTCAGCTATGCCAACAACACCTGTAGTTTCTTTTTTTTCCCACACAAAGAAAGTATAGTATTCCCCATCCATTTCCTTGCGGAATGAGTAGTGAAGATATGAATACTCTATACGAGTTACATTCTCCTCTTTCTGCAAGTCATAAATGCCACACTTGCCCCCTTTCCAGACAACGACATAACGTGCATCAATACTATGCATAGTTAAGCTGTCTAATTCACCAAAGGGAATCTGAGGAATTGACAGTGATAAATCTAATGTATCACAACTTATTGTGTCAACAACTTCTGTTGCTTGTATAGTAAATGACACACTAAAAAAGATGGACAAGATAACCAGTATTCTCATCATAGTGATTTATTGTTTATATGTTTAACAAATTATGTGGCTCATATACAAGTATGTTATCTGTATAGAGCCACAAGAAGAGAAATGTCTATCAGTAATCGGAGATTATTTATTGTATATTGCTGTACACCTCATATTAATAAGATGACCAGTCAATATTTATGCGACCATATTTCAATGTGTCCATTAAATTGCTTTTGTTAAATGTAATAGGAATCGGAGCATCGTGCCAGCACCAGTAGTTGATAGTTTCAAATATGGCAATAGTCATCATATAAATTTTAACCAAAGGTTGAACTCCTTTGGGCAAACTATCAAATTCTTCAGGTAAAATGTACCAAAACTCCAAGTCCTCATTTTTTTCAAAATGCAATAAATAATATTCTTCTGTTTGTGCAGAAGACAATAAAATCTCAGTCGCATCATTCAAATCTATTTGAATATTTGCGTTCCAGTGTTGAAGCATACTTGCAAGAAAATCATGCCATATATTGAAAAGATCTTCAGGGCTCTCAATACATGATGTTGCAATAGTGCGTATATCTTCTTGGGAAAAATACAAAGTGCCATTCGGATTCGAATCACAAGAATCCATGAAATCATCAAATAGTTCTATCATTTTCGTTTGTCCATTGATTCTAATTCACGATCTTTATCGTCCTGCCGGGCCTGTCGGGGCTTTGTTTCAACAGTTTCATCTAGTGGGTAACTCTATAGCCTATCTTTTCAGATGGTCACTTGCGCTTTAAGCAATATGTTCTTCCCCAAAACTAACCCGAGACGTTTTACCTCCTTTATCGGTGTACCATCCGGAACGATAGAAAAAGGAACAGTGACATGCTCTATACAATTGAATACGGTATGGTTCTTCGTTGTTTCAATGCCATTGGAGGACAAATTTTCAATGAGCCGATGCTGTAACAATTCTATTACATGTCTTACTTCAGGATTTTGTATTCTTAATAAATAACTGTCATACTCCACTATCATATCCGTCAGCGAATGTAACAATCCCATCACATTCACTTGTTCTTCTTTTATTGCTTCAGCATTGTTCTCCTGTTCTGAGGGTATTGATCCTGTGGCATTTCCCTTATGGATTACAAATTCCGGTATATCCGCATGTGGTTCTATGGATTTCACCACTTTAGAGACCGGTGCAACTATTTCCGTTTCTTCACGCTGCAACTCGAAATCTTGCTCAACTTCAGATCTCTCAACGACAGGCTCAGTATATATCTGAGCAACATAAGTGTCATTCTCGGAGGTCGGCTGTGATTCCATCGGGGCGGTATCGCGCCATGCTTTTCCGTCCATTCCGAAAAGTTTTTTTAGGTAGTTAAAAAACGCTATCTTCATTTTACATTCTTATTGTAACATTTCTTGGCTATATTCGCTACTTGTTGACGAATACTATTAGGGGCAGACATATTGCAAACCCCAGTCCAGTAGCGTTGGCGGGATATTGGGTTTATGTGGACTCCCTTTCCAGAGAAGAGGGCGTTAAGTTCGGAGAACTCGTCATTGGTAAACTGCTTCCGTGCTATTGTTACCATTTGCAAGGCGAGGTAGCGTCCATTAATGTCGCTCAAATCCGATTGTAATAGTTCAACCCGCTGCATGAAGGACTGCAATTTCTCTTTCGTTTCACGTACTTGTGTCTGGTCGGCAACATGATTCTGGATTATACCCTTTATTATTTCACGACAGACTGGAGATAAGGATTCGCACTCTTTTAGACATTGCTCTTTTAACGAGGCATTGTATTCTGCGTTGAGGAAAAAGTCTCCAAATTGAATTTCTGTAAGTATATGCTTTAAGTCATTTAGTACTCGGCTTGCCCTGATAAGTCGGCTTCGCTGGAAGAAATGCTCATCTATGAGCCTTTTCAACGGCTGTATTCCAGCTATTTCCTCCAAGCGATTCAGAGAGCCTTTGATGTCTTCGTTTTGGCACAAATCCTCGGCTATCAGTCTAAAAGTACTCCATGGCAAGTCTTTTGGAGCAAATTCATGGAGAATCTCCTTCCTTCGTGCCAATGGTATATTGCAATGAGGAAGACGCTCATGCAAAAATGACGTTTGAGATTTTAGTGCTGTTTGTAGCCAATTGATTGAATCAAATCCTGCAAGCAATTCTTTCCTCAGACTCGTCGCCGCCGACTCATCCGGTAAATATCTTGCGATAGCCGCAGATGTAGGCATGATGGTAAACAATTCCTTCTCAAACTCCTTGGAGAATCTTGGGATATTGTTGATTTGGTCGATATTTTTGTCAACTTTTGATAATACACCGATTCCATTAACAGCCGTTAATCCCTTACCATTGTCATAAAGCGAGTCAAGGAATTCTTTGTCAGTTGCTGTTGGTACGGTGTTGAACAAATAGATGACAGCGTCAGCCCTGTTTGACAGGCTTCTTGTCTCTGCCTGATGGCGTTCACGCAACTTAAAATATGCCTCTGTCTGTATCTGATGGCTGTCACCCTCTTCGCCTACGTCTGCTCCAATACCTGGGGTATCTACTAAAGTAACATCATCCAGCAAGGGATTACCTTCGATGAAATAGACGAGCTTGTCAATACGTGAAGTCACCTTCAAGGTAGCCTCGTCAGTACCTTGTAAGGAATCAAGGAATGATTTGGGCTTCCATTCTTTCTTACCGTCAATCCATTCGCAAAGAATCGGACTTTCTGCAGATGCTGGACGTCCTTTCCTGAACACATTAATAGTTGCTGTAGTCTCTGTACAACCAGTCATAGCAAGATCAACTCCAAGTAGGGCATTTATTAGGAAACTTTTACCCGCCTTTACCTTGCCTGCGACGGCAAGGACACAAGGATTGCCTAGTTCCTCTCGCAGAGATTGTACTTTGAATAAGTACCTATCTCTCCATTGAGGAGTGTCGAAAGTGGAGCACAAGTCATCAAGTAATACCTGAGCTTTAATTATTAAATCGCCATCTTTCATGAAATTGCAACAAATACTCTTTTACTTCCGAGGTTCCATACCGATCAGTTAGATTCCAAAGCAGTTTAAGCAGTTCTACTGTTTCTTGGGAGTTTCCGAAACAGGTCTTAAGTTCTTGGAGGATTCTTTGCGCCCTTTCATCCTCTCCTCTTTCTTCATTTCTTTTCCGCCCGATGATGATGGGGACGAGTTCTTGTTCCCCCGTGTGCACAGTGCTATCGTTAGTAAGATAATTACAACCGAAACTATAATCAACATCGGGCGGTGTGCTTTTTTTGGTCGCGAAGATTTTGGCTGTAATGAGGATGAAGGTGATGGAGGGGGTGTTGGTTTATTATGAATTTTAGTTTCTGGAATATCTGTGCCAGCAACTACAGCATTTGCATAGTAATATTCATGTGCATTTGCATGAGCTTTACAAGAAAAACCAGAAACAATCGATGTGTCCTCTCCACTAGAAAGAGCTGATGAAAATACAGCATCCAATTCAACACGTCCTAAAATTAGCGTTTTATTAATATCATAATTCAAACCAACAGAAGGTTCAGCTCCCTTAATGCATCTGAATTGTTCTACATCAAAATCAAAGGATACACTGGACTTCTTAAATGAATCAAATTCAACATCCCATATAGGAAGAACATAATCAGAGTATATTCTTTTGAAAAATTCTAAATCAAAAGGTATGACACCTTCTTGTCGAGAACAATCTATGATGATGCCAAAGAAGCCACGAGCAGGACGCCCCGTGAAATCCTTGTAGACATCTTCGCTAAGCATCTTGTTTTGTACGCCAGTGCCCCATAACAGCAGATTGTCTTTTCTTGAAAATAACCACCTCGGCTCTACTAAAGGATCGTCATACTGTTCAACATTAATTATGCCTCTTGCTTGGGTAAGAAAGAGTCTCCTTGTCTGCTTTGGACAGAAGTCCTCGGAGGGGGATATGATAGCTTGGTAATCTACATTCCTGGTTCGAGTGTAGACAAATAAGTGAGCGTTCATTATGCTTGGAGTTTTATGCCGTTAATGTAAATATCAGCCCCCCGCAACAGGTATTGCTTTATTCCATTCATCGTAGAGCTAAGTTTGATAAGTAATTCTTTATCACGACTTATGGCTGTGCTTTGAGAATTAATCCGACTACGTATTGAGGTTTCGTTGTTTACGAAGAAACGCAAAAAAGAATTACGGCTTAACTCTTTGGTGAGATCTCGCTTGGAAGAACTTAATGCGCTCTCATTTGATTGAATACTTCCAACTGTGTCTTCAATCTTTTTCCCCATTACATAAAACAGAGAGAATAATATTGGGATATTTAGGTTCCCTGCTGTAGGTGTTATGTCCAAAATGCCCTCAAGTTCTCCCCCCTCATTGGTAAGATTGGAACCGAGAGTGACAGCAGTCAAACCAGCCGTAATCCTTGTTCCTCTTCCAAACATAGCTGCCATTTGGTCTTTTAAAAAATTTTTTGCGTTAGAAACCTCATTTGTGGTCAACATATCGGACTTTGACAATACTACCATAACAGGAGTGTTTCTTGCATTACTTGACAAGCCTAGATACTGCTCATAAAGAGTGTTCAAATATTGAATATTGAATCTAGCCGCTGAATCACCATTCATTGCTGCTTTTACCTTATCTGCACCAACAAAGAAGAGAAGTACGCTAGAACCTTTATATGAATTGAATAACTTCTCTTGCTCATCCATGTCATCCTCATCAACAGAGTCAAGCAAACCTCCCCTAAAGTCTGTGATTTCTAATGACATAAGCAAATCAAGAGCCTTGCGTATATTGAAATTGTAATTTACGCTCTCAACATTGCCTGCAGGCCATTGACCATTGACCATTTTTTCGTATGCTTTATACAATTTAAGCATTTGGCGTGGATCAGGAGTAATAACCGTCAAAAGCTCTCCATCAGGAAATGGAACGCCTTGCGAAAGAGCTTGTGACATGGCAAAAATGTAGCAGGACTTGCCAGACCCACTCAAACCATAAAATGAAATTTTATCTGCCATAACTTTCTAAGTTTAAAAAATTGTTACTAAATCATCTTTTGACCAAGATTTGAGCTTTTCCTCAAGCTCTTTTTGACACACATCCAGTTGATTGAAGAGTTGCTCCTGTTTTTGAGCTGAATACTCGGCGGCCCACGTCTTGTCGTATTCTGTTTCCCATTCCATATCCACAATGCTGGCTATGCCACTCAAAAGTTGTTCTACTCCTCCAAAAAGCTGGCCCAGGAATGATGTCGGTCTATGTGCTTCAGCACGCCTAACGGCTGCGTTATAAGCCTCAACGCACCTGTTCTTGTATATTGGAGTTCCTCCGTAGATACTGTAAGCAAGGACAAAGAATGGTATATGATATAAATCTTTAGTTATTGCACACTGCACTAGCATTGCGCCAACGGTCTTGCTTTTTTCAATTTGTGAAAAAAGGGATTGAAATCGTGACAATCCGTAAAATTTTGCTCCGTCCGGTACTATATCACATTTTGTGATGACAAAACTGATAGGAAACCAAGAATTGTGTGAAACTGTTAATGAACTTTCAATGCATGAGATTAATATGTCGTATTCCATGTTCCATTTTGCACCCTGTTGAATGAGTTTTTCCCCATCAAGGAACACCACCAAGGCATCTGCAAACTTAATCGCCTTCATGAATTTGTTCATATCCGATTCGTCTGGGTCATCACTAAGGAGTATGCCACCGCGATAATCAATCCAGTTGAATGGCATTAGCTCATCCCCAACAACCGTAAATGCAAATTCGTATTTTTGTTGAACATCTGTACCTGAAGGATATTGGCCCTTAGTCAAATCTGCTGCCATACGCGACAATTGTCGTTTTTGAGATTCCTTTTTTGAAGCAATACCATAACCTTCAGTGTCTTCGCCGACATACTTATATAAACCTGCCATAAAGGAAGTCTTGCCAGCACCACTATGACCAACCATTAGAATATTCATAAAATTCGATTTGTTAGAATTTAATTTTAATATTTTTTCCTTCCCATCCGCAATCCAGGCAGTGATACCCTAATCGATGAACAAGTTTAAAACATCTTTCCGACTTACACTTCTCATTCCCGCATATAATGTGTTTGTTTCTGTTTAATTCTTCGTCAAATTCACAGCTGTCATTTATGGTTTCGTTGTCATCAGTTTCATTTGGATGAATCAAAACAGAAATGTTTCCCAGCGCTACCGCAATGTCACTTTCCCCACATGTGTCAATAGGAACATCTTTCAATAATGCTTCTAATTGATGATGTACAAGGGCGAGGCGAGAGCTACCACCAATAAGCAGCACCTTATCTATAGAGTATCCACGACCTTTCACAGCTTGCACAACTTGTTTGGCAACTCCGATTGCTTCATCCACTTTTGGTGAAATAATAGTATCGAAGGAGTCTCGACTTAAGCGATATTTATAATTCTGAAATTTTCCATTACAGACAAGTCCGATGTCTGTACAATACGTATCACCATCTTCACTGAATTGCTCTTTCAGCCATCGGCAATTTTTCAAAATAATTTGGTCAACAACACCTTGCTCAGATATGTCAAAATGAAGATCGTGAAGGATTTTTGCTCTTAGATTTTCATAGAGTAAAAAATCTATGTCTTGTCCTCCGCACAAACTGTTTCCTTTAGGCTCCGTGACAATCTGCAATTTCCCATGCATTTTTTTTACATAAGCAACATCTATTGTACCACCTCCAAAATCAAATACTAAAATACCTTCTCCTTCTTCTATCTGGTGACTTATGCCATACCCTTCTGCTGCAGCAACAGGCTCATAAATGGGTTGAACATCGGAATAGCCCAACTGATGGAAGGCGGTATTCATCATTTGAATTTTAGCTTGGGAATAATTTACAGGGTAAGAAAATGCGATTCTGTCAACCTCAAATCCATGTCCGCAATGCGATTTTGCTTTAGCTATGATTTGTCCCAAAAATCTACAAAGCAATTCCTCATGGGTAAAGGACTTGTCCGAAAATACTTCTTCCATCCCTGGCTCCAAGATTCGTTTCAAACTGGGGATGAAGTTTGCCATCATTTCCATTCGCTTGTCTATCGTTTGCACGGAGAGCGCATCCAGAAAGCTTGCTGCCTGAAAACCCATAACGAAACCATTTTCTGTATAGAGCATTACGGATGGGTATTTTACTTGCCCGTCACCGCCGAACCTTACGGCTTCGGGCTTACCACTTTGTGGGTTAAGCCACGAAACCGTACTGAACGATGAACCAAAATCAATACCTAATGACGCCATAGAACGTTTACTTAATGTTCATATTTGCTTCTTCCAAATGCTTGCGAATCTGTAGTAATGGCATTTTGTTGGCATTCCACTTTTCTATGATTCCATTTAAGAGTGTGACCGACTCTGCCTTGTTGCCAATCTGTATTTGTTCCAATGCTTTTACTTCTTGGGAATACCTTTCGTGGATAATGCTTAGGGTTTCTTGTGCATAGTTGCGAACGGACTGCTTTTGTCCATCCAGCAGAGAAGTGTATTGACCGTTTTCTAATGAAACTTCGGTGTATAGTCTAAAGAAATCCTGCACGGTGTCGCTTACGAATTGTTTTAGCTTCCTCTTATTTGCTGCAAGGGCTTCTGCCTTCGCACGAGTGTTACCTGCGAACAAACCATAAATGGTATATCCCAGCCCACCAATGACAATAAGGGGACCTATGACCGGGATAGCCGTAGCCCCCAAATAGCTTGCAATAGTGAGACCTCCGATGCCTATCATGGCCTCGTTCCTTGCATTTAGTGCACGCTTCCTGAAAGTCACTCGCTCCAGCCCATTTATTTCGTCCGTATTGAATGGTACAATACTGTCTGTTCCATCTGGGTCTTGTTGAAGAGTTTCCGAGTATGACATCAACAAAGATGTCACTCCTTCCTTAAGGGTATCTAGCAACTGTTCCCATTCATGGCGCAATTCATTAGCCAAGTTTTCCCCTAACGTGTCTGCATAACCTTGCAGGTTGTTGTTGTCCAATTCATCTATCTCTGAATAGTATTTCTCAACAATTGGCCCGCGAGACTGCATTTTCTGACGAAAAGTAAGATCGAAGGCCCTGAGGCGGGTGTCAACATCTGCCATAACCTGTTGCTGATGAACTTTGCCAAAATTATTGAGACGTTGACGGGCTTCGCTTATCTGTCTGCTAATCTCCGCCGCTTTCTGCCCCTCAGCTTCTGCTGCTTGCAAACGTTTCTCTAAATGCTGCAGTACCTGATTGTAGTACTTCAAACTATAATTGAATGCCTCGCTTACCCGGTAGAAGCCCTTGGTGAGCGACACAAGATTAACTAACTCTTCTTTCACAGCCTGAAAGCCAGATACCTCCATGTTGAATTCCGAGACTTCTTTGTCGTCACTTTGAGCAGCATCCATCAACGTCGTGCTGGACATGGTGAGAATGTTCAAATTCCGATAGAGTTTCTCCCCAATGGCTTTATTGATTTGGTCGGCATTGCGCTTTAGGTTCTCTGGCACACTTTTCTCCACATTCTCGTCATCAACCTTGGTCATCACAAACATGATGTTAGGTGTGATATCTGCTACTTCCAGAAGGAAATCGGTTTCGACTTTCTCCAAAGGGGTGGGATTAAGGACAAACAATGCGGCATCTGCCATTTTGATACATTCCTTTGTAATGGCTGTATGGCGAGGGTATGTAGCACCAATACCAGGAGTGTCGAGAATGGATATACCCTTTGGCAGGAATTCCATCTGGGTACCAATTTCTATATAGGAAATGGTCTTATCTGCATCTATCAGCCCGTCTTTATTGACCGTGGCCTGCGAACCGTATCCCGACAACTGTTCTTCTGTTATCGGCTTACGGTCGCCATTCACATAAACGACGTTGAAACTGTCTTTTTCAGAATGAACCAACTTAAATACCTGTGAAGTGGCCACATCGGTACACACGGGCAGCAATTCGCGGCCAATAATGGCATTGATAAGTGAACTCTTTCCATTCTTTACCTTGCCGCAAACAACAATGGTTATTTCTCCATTCTCTAAGAGTTTCTTCATTGTTGTATATTCGGCCGATGGCTTGGGCAGAGCCAGTTTTTCATTCACAGTCACGAACGACTGCATCTTCTCCATCACACCGCTCATGGTGGTGCTTAAACTTTCGTATGTGTTGAGATTCATTGTGATTTACAATAGTTTATTCTAATATATTTCTATAAATAAATATTTTCATCTTCTCCTATCACCCCATAGATTGTTTCATCTCCTTCGTGACCTTCAGACCCTGTGCTACCATATCCTGTTTCATCTACTTCGTGACCTTCAGATTCTGTGCTACCTTGTCCTGTTTCATCTACTTCGTGACCTTCAGACCCTGTGCTACCATGTCCTGTTTCATCTACTTTGTGACTTTCAGACCCTGCATGGTGATGTCCAAACAAACCTTTCAAATCACCGATAAGAGAATTAACAGCTGACCCTATACTACTTTGTGAGATGGCATCGCTCATACGGGCAGCCGTGAGTTTGCCATAATCTTCTTGAAAGTCATCATAGCTCACATCACCCAGATTATCCAGATGCCCATTGTATGCAGCTTGGTAGTCAGAAGGAATGTTAATCATATCTGGATTCAACTGATAGCTGTTATTTGCTACGAACTGATTATAGGTAAACTGCGTATAGAAATTTGAGGGGACCTCCATTCCCGTCATTGGGTCATATTGATAGGGTGCGGGGTCGTCGGTTGCAGCCATAAAACAGTTGGAGTCCTGCCAAGCATCCATAAACTGATCTAAAGGATACTCAATGCGAAGATCTCCAGACCCCGGATCGGTAAGTACCACCTTCACATCGCTTGGATCATCTGGATTGACCTCTACGCCTGCAACTATCAGGGCATGGTTCCCTCCCTGTTCTCCGAAAACATCATTAAACCAGTTGGTCATCTTTCCCATGATACTGTCGTTATACCAAAGTTCATGAGCATCAACGCTGACGATAACTCGATGTCCTTGAGCCAACTCGTTTGTTAAGTCGTAAATAGTGCTTCCAGGCACTTGGTGCATGCCAACTCCCGCTATTTCCAGAACCTTGCCAATGTCACAAGTGTAGGTTCCTTGATTAGTATAGACCCCTGCTTCAAGAGCTATCCTTTCCAAATCTTCAAATGGGATGTCTATGCCAAAATCACGTAGTACAATTTGCTGACTGCGCAACGCACAAGAGTGATCGTCTGGTTGCTGGATGAAGATAGGATCGTGAAGATTCTGACCTTCCTCTCCGTAGGTGCGGCTTCCGCTGTTTAAAGTATTATCCATATTGCTGATATTAAAATTGTTAGTGAATAAAAAATCTTCATATTGTTCCCAGTCAAACCCAGTCCCGAAAGAAACGGTGTCACTGGCTATCTCGTATGTTTCTGAAAGTATAGAGTCCCCGTTGAGGGAGTTTTCTATCAGCGCATTCTCACATTCTGTTGTATTTCCGTCAATATATGCGGCCAGCAGTTCGTCAGAGATACCGCTATTTAGAAAATCTTTGAAGTCTTTCATACGTAGTCCTCCTTTCTACCCATCACGAGGCGAAGTTGTACCAAGGCGCGGCGGTGAATGTTGTATAGGTTATCTACTGTCACGTTCATTTCTTCTGCTAATAGTTCGGGGCGGACATCCTTCAAGTCGAGAATCTCAATGACCTTGCGGTATCGGGCATTCGGCATCCTTTGCAATGCAGCACGTATGTCAATCCGCTTGTCAAGGGAGATACCCGCGCTGTTGTCTTTCCACATTTTATTGTTTAGAGGCATACTATCGGTTTTTTCTATCAGCTCTTTGCGTTTTTTTTGAAAAAATCTCACGGCAACAACTGTTACCCAGGTCATCAGTTGGCTTCGAAAGTCAAACTGACGGACTTTATACCAGTCTTTTTTAGCTAGATACCAAAACAGTTCCTGTGTTAAATCTTGTTTATCAACGTTGCCGTCAAATATATTTGCAATTATATATGCAAAAAGCCCAGAGCACTTATCTTTAAAAAAGTACTCTATCGCCCCAATGTCATTGTTTATAATGGCGGTAACAAGTTGCCTATCGTCATAGTCTCTATAGTGCATTATGTCAATATTTAGGATCTTGGTTTAGGTAATGAGTTTCCATAATCTCAGTATGGATTGGACGCTTATTTCTACTATAGAAAGTATAGTCAACATAAATGTTTATTACGCAGAAAGTCCAACAACGTCAGTCTTTTACTGATCGTTGAGGACTTTCTTTTGCATCCCTTGAATCCTTGAAGAATTCCTATGTCGTTAAGCGCAAGCGGAACATCCATATTTGCTCTTTGCTTTAGGTGTTAGTACTCTCTTTTTTCAGCAGTATCTGCATTCCATCTTTTGTAATAGAGACAGCGCAGAAAACTGTCATATCTCCTGTCAGGCTCAGCACAGCCTCTAATATCCTATGGCGGAAGTTTGCGCTAGCGCAGCTCCAACGGATATAAGATTTTGCTCGTCTTTCTCGGTACGAGGTGCTGAATCGACTGGAGAATTTGAGCAATTAAGATGCAATTCATACGAAAAGCAGTGCAAATATAACAAAACTCTTAGATTAAAGTGTTATCGATAGACAAAAAAATCTCTAACATAAACTATTTTTGTGTATTTTTGTTCTGATAAGCCCCTTTGAAGCATTTTTATATCAAATAATAGCTTCCAGAATGCACAATGTTACCTTATTCTGCTTTTATTCGCCATGTCTTCCGCCTTATCATAAGGCTCACAACCTCCAATGCTCACAAATGACAGTGTAAAGGTCTATAAAACCCCTCTTCCATCTATACCGAAAACCTCATGTTGCGGGAACTTCTCACACCCGATATAAAGGGTGTCAAAAGCATCCGTTCCGTCGGTGCGGTGTTCGAGAAGATTCTCTTCCGTTTCGGGGTTCTTCTCATCACTCTTGTTCTTGCGGAAACCAAGACGGCCACGATACACCTGTGCTGACTGAATCGCAAGAATCAAGTCGTCGTTGTTCTGGCGGTTGAACATCGGCATAAGGCGTTGTTTCCCCGCAAAAGCACGGTTGATGAGCAGGTACTTCTCATCATGCTTCATAGGGTTGCCAAGATACACCTCCACCACTTCCCATTCATGCCGCTCAAACTCATGCACAATGACCCAGCGGAAGTCCTGGTCATTCACGGCATAGTTTGAGCCAAGGGCGGTGGCATCATAGTAGAAGATGACCGTCTTGTTCTCATGTGCTGCATAGTACGTACAAAAGTCCTCGACGAGTGCTGAAAGTTTCCTTTCAAACTTGACAAAAAAGGACTTCAGGACACGTAGCTTTCTGCCGTCCGGCTGTCCAGCTACAAGCCAGTTGATATTGGCATTGTAGTCCATGCCGATGCAGATGGGAGCCTGACGGTTCAAGTCCTTGTCAGCCCTACAGTCCATAGCGGCAGCGTCAAACTCATACCCGAGGCTGTCAAGGTATTCAAAATCAGAGGCGTTGTACTTGTGTCCTTCCTTCATTATAGGGGAATATGTTGCTCTCTTTCATGTTAATTCGAGCTGTTTCTACAATCATTTCATTTGGAGATTGCAGATTATTTCTGTCATTATTTAAAATGACTTCATTGGATTTCTTTTCTGTTAATGCCATATTGAATCTTATTTATTTTTAATGATTATCCGCAATACTCCCCAACTTAAATAATCATAAAAAAATAGTCATTGTTTGGTTGTTTGACCATCAATGACTAATTTTGTGTCGAGCAACTGAAAGACGAAGTGTTTTCTTTTGTACATCTCAGTAAGGCTGGGTCGTTGAAAGTTTGAGTGTTGACGCAATCCGCTCTTGTCTGGAGACCTCGCTGCTTGATATATAACTGTTGGGCACTATCAGTCCGTAGGTTGTTCTATTGCCTATTTTACTATAACAGCAACTTTTCTCATAATAGATTCATATAGTGATTTCTTTTGTTGATATGTCAAAGTCGCATTTTTATTATCAACAACACTATAGAAACTATCTTTGTTATTTTTGTATTTCCATATTATGTTCTTGATACAAACAGATAATTCTGTGCCAGTATAGAAATAAAAGTAACGAATTGTACCTATATCGTCATGCATTTCATAAACATAATCAAAATCATCAACTCTATCTTCCGGATCAATCAATATGTCGTTTGATATATTATAAATCGCTCTATTGACCCATCTAAATAATGTTTCTGCTCTTTCTCCCCTAATGCCATTATCTTTATCTCGAAAATTTATAGTAAGTTTATCTTCAAGTTCACTGACAACATCATCGTTTATATAAATACGATGCTTCTATTTACTAAGATTATCTATTTCTTTTGACATAATTATTTAGTCCAGTCGAATCGTTTTCCAAATGTAGTTTCTTCTATGGGTGTAGCACCTATAGAACGAGCATATTCGTCTGCTGTCATATTTTGCACATTCTTGACAGCAATTCCATCAACATATATAATGTCTGTTTGTTCAGACTCATTAAGTTGCTTTTCTAATGCTTTTTTGCAACTATCAACTGTTAAATTGATGTTTCTTTTCATTACGATATGAGTTTATACTTTTCTATGCAAATATAGTCATTCTCAATGAACTGACAAGCTCACAGATTTATTGATTCTGACAGTTGCATTATATGCTATTCTTTTTAAAGATGGACAACCAATAAAAGCTTCGAAACCTATCTCGTCAAGGGGATAATCAAGGTAAAGGATCTCTATCTGGTCATTCAGAACACTTTTCAAATTCTTGACGGAAGCATGAAGATGGTATTCTGTCTTTTTAGTCCAACAAGCAAGGAAAGAGTCATCTTCATTTGAAATCAATGCTTCGTTTTCAATACGAAACTTACTAGACTTACAAATGACTCCATTGAACTCTCTGTGACCCTGAACTAACCAAGGGCCGATGAAGTCAACTGTTGACGGAATAGTCATACTTTTCAAGTTGTAGCAACCATTAAATGCATCATGTCCTATCTCCTTTAGACCTTCATGTAGAACAATATCTTCAATACCTGAGGCACAAAAAGTGTCTCCACAAAGACCTTGTATAGTCGATGGAAGTACTATATGTCTCAGAGCATTGCATCCATAGAACATATTCTCACCAATGCTTTCTAATCCCTCTTGTAGTTCTACGTAGCGTAATGATGAGCAACCACTGAACATTGCTATGTCTGGGTTCTTGAGATTGGCAGATACTCTTGCTTCTTCAAGATTCTCACATCCTTCAAAGATACTTCCTTCATCTTCAATTACAGAATCTGGTATGAATATCGATTTCAATGTCTGACAGTTATGAAAGGCGTTGGCGGCAAGTATCTTTACACCATCTTTTATTCTATACTCTGCACAACGAAAGACTTTTCTATTATAGCCAAGAAGAACCGCGCCATCCTCTGAATAAAGGACGCCAAATTCATCTTCGATATACTTTTGTCCCATTTCTATATTTGTCCAAGTTGTGGGTTATCGCCATAGCACTCTCTTCTGTCTTTCTCATACAACTCCCAAAAGGTCTTCCAATACTTTGAGATATTCTTAGGAATGAGATAGTGCGGATGAAAGAGCGATAGAGCATCGACATGTTCATGATTTGCCATGTAGTCAATAAACTGTCCTTTTCCTACTTTCACAATTATAGTATAAGTATCGTCGCTGACGTCTCCGACGTAAGGTTCTCCGTTCTCTTCAGTCTTTTTTACATACCACTCTTTCTTTCTTGGTGAAGCAAGAACGTATGCCAGTCTTACCGTGTCCCCATCGTATAGTTCTACAAGGTCGCCGAACTTGAAACGTATTTCATCTTCACTTCTGCCAATGAATCCGTCTTCAGACCAATAAGAAGGGAAAAGGCGTTTGTCTATCATCGCACCACTTTCGTTGTAAAGCCAACAAGCCATATACTCACTCCTGTCATAATTCACATCTAACACCCTTTCATAAATGTACCAGCAATAGATATCTTTAAGCCACTCTTCTCCTGATTGAAGAATTTCATCTTTTATCTTTTCTGCGGACTCTCTGCTTGAACAGAATGCCAAACTAGAGCAATCAACTTTATACTCAGGGTATCTTCGAGGATGCTTTACTATGCAAACCTCCAATTCATACACCCTACCTTTTTCACTCAAGTCAACTTGCTCGATGGGAGTCCCATCATCGTTGTAACATCCTATAATCATATATCTTCTTCTGTTATTTTTAATGCGTAATAAGATAATACTAAACCACCAGATACTAGTACTCTATACGTGTCTTTATATTGGCTATCGTCAAAGTCACCAGAAAGCCACACCATAAGATAAGCAATCAAAAAGAATGCAAACAATATGGACAGACACGATACTATAAGTAATCGCTTCTTCATTTCTGTCTCTTCGCTTTTTAAAGAGTTTGGGAACTCGGCAATTTTATCTCTCAATATACTTCGACTCATCTTTATCTATTTCCTCAAAAAAAAGTGATTTATATTCGCCAGACGTAAAAAACTCGATTTTTTATATACCTTTGGGGCTTCTTTACGGCACAAAAGTACAAAGAAAGATAGATTGTGCCATCTAGAATTCTCAATTAGGTACGAAAGTGTATAATTAAGTTAGGAACTATCTGATGACGTTTGGTTGAACTATCTTCACCTCTGACCAAAAGTCATTCAGATGAAGCACATCAACTAAGGGGTAGCCAAGGTTACAAGCGAATAGTTTCGTCGTGTGACATATAGCAATCCCTTTAAAACTTCCAGAAATATCATGCGCCCAGTGATTCCCATCATACAGATGTCCGCTTTGAAGAATATTCTCACGACGATCGTCATAACGACAATGAAGTTCGAGATAGTGAAGTGGATCTTCGCCAGTAAGCCAGTTGTTAAGCGAAATCATCATGGCGAAATGACTTCCATAAACATCATCTCCATTGTATGGAAGTACTGAACTCATGTCGTTATATGAGTATTTAAGCAATCCGATTATTTCGAAGTCATCGGTAAGGCTATCTTTGGGACGTGAAGCAAGTTCTTCACTGACATCTGCCATCTTTTCTCGCAGTTGATTGGTCAAATTGAATAGTCGACTATTCAGCACTTTCATGCGTTTTATTTCTTCTTTAGTCTCAAGAAACATCCTGTTCAAAAGTATCCGGCGTTGCTCCAGCAACATTAGCAGTTCTTGTTTCCTTTTAAGGACATCAAGATGAAAGGGGTCATCATCATCGCAAACGATGTCACTTATAGCATTCTCTATTCTTAGAACTTCTACCTTTTTGTCTTCAAAAGACGTGTCGTAACTGTTGTGCAACTTCTTATTCATAAATTCATTGTTCATCTTTTTACTGCAAAGGTAATTCATAAAATAGAGTCAAAGACAGAAACTCTAGATTAAAGTACGAAAGCGATGTTTCTTGTTACGAACTAGTCAATTGACAATATCGTAACAATTATCAAGAAGTTCATACTACTTTCGTACCCTTAAATACATTTAAATAAATTAGGTTACTTTTGGATTCTTTTGGTTGTTTAAGAATAAATCGCTACCTTTGCAACGGCAAAAGTATTTCTTCGGACATACTTGCGCCACATCCTTTTGCTCTATGACCTTCTCAGCGGAGGTGGTGTCGGCGGGGGAATCTTACGGAAAAAGCGTTTTGTTGACGCTTGTGTGTTTCACTTCTTCAGAATTGGACCCTCTGGACGTATACGTAAGTGTACTATATGAACACCAAGCAACAATAAGACCACAGGTATGTATATTCTACACTCCATATGTATTATATGTGGATGTCGCTAGGGTATACAACTATACTGCGTGGGGTCTTGGAGTTGCTCGTTGTTTCAATATGGTACAGAGCAGGTCCAAGCTCAGAAGAAGTGTGAGGCACGAGTGATGACAATCGGCTTCACGCTTTTTATGCTCTGAGGTATGGGTATCAATCAAGTTCCGAAGGGTAGTTTTTAAGGTATAACGTCAGAAAGGAGCCTATGACTTATTATTATTATTATCATTTATGAAATCTGACAATTTTCAAAACAGCCCTAAAAGCGCAGTAGAAAAGATTATTGACATGACCCCAACAAGTGCTGACTTTGCAATGGTTCTTACTTTCAATAAAGGACAGAAAAAAGAGGAAGCGATTGATAAGATTTTGTATGCACTAAATGTGATTGAACCCGAATATGCGCATAGAATGCCTCTTGCGAACAACAGCACAATTCTTATCTTGCTGGGAAATGGTTTATTTGAAGAAAAAACGAGAAGAGACAGTACTCTAAAAATCTATGAGATGCTAAAAAAAGTCTTTGCTGATTATGTTTCAAACGGTTCTATTTACATTCAATTATATATTGACGTAGATTTTTACGATGAAATAGACAACACAAAACTTGAAGCCAAAAGATGTGTTTTTGTCCAAAATATAACTAGTGAGAATCCACTAAACCAATCATTTTATAGTGCATTGTTAGATGACAACAGATTTGGCAATGAAGACCTTAAGATAGTTACAACTAGAGTTTAATGGTATGCCTACTAATTCATACCACAGGAATCGGATTTCGTACCAAATAATTGTTTCTCTATAAGTGCCTGTTGGCTTTATACTATATTTGTACAGCAAAAAAAGGTTTTGGAAGATATTGTAAAACTATTTTACAGAATTAATTATGAAACGATTGTTGTTTGCGACATTATGTTTGCTAGGAAGTTTGGAGTTGTACTCCCAGTCTCCAAAATCAGTCAGAGAAGAGTATCCAGATGACATGTATACTACGATTGATGGTAAAGAGGTTAGAGTAAACACGCTACCTCAAAGATTGATTGATTCTTTGGAAGCTTTACCACCTAAAAAAAGAATTTTTGCCATTTATAAAGTTGAGCAAGTTGATCGCGCTGAAGAACTAAATAAGCCATCTGAAGTTCATAAAATTCCAGAATTTGACTATTGGGTAGACAAGAGTGTTGAACGTACATATTATGTATATAGGAATATAGACGGAACCACGAGAATTGAGGACGACAATGGAAACTGGATGCTCTTTAAAACAGAATATCAAAGAAACGAATATACTGGAGAAATTAGCTCGACTCCAATAAAAGGCGAAACTTATTGTGGAAGAGGAGGGAAAAAAGATGTACCACTAATAAGTGCGTATAGGATATTGCCTAATGGCTATAAACTTGAGGTTAATGGAGAAGAAAAGGAAATAACTATGACATATTTGCCCTTGGGGATTTCTTATACGACGAAAAAAGACCGAATACTTTCTCGTATCTGGTATGAATGGATAAGTGAGGCTAATTTTGACGGTAGTTTTAATGAAATCTTTTATGAAAAAGATAAAATGATAATTAAAGGGCGCAATGGCGAAATTTTGGAAAATTGCAAAAACATTTCGTTCAGTGATATTGCAGGAAACAAAATATCCGGAGGTTATTATGATAAGAAAAACCACTGTATGTATTATGGGTTAGGAGATCGTAAAAACATAATAAGCCCATATGGTTATATGATGAAACTATACCCTGATGACAACTCTATTGATAATACACTCGATCCATTCTTACTTCAAATGAAACAAGAAAGGGAAAGAATTGAAAAAATAAACATTCAGCACAAAGATGACAAAAATAAATTACCTGAAATCCAAGATGAAATATCAAGATTAAAGAAGCAATTGGATCTTTTGACAAAAAAGCATAAGAAAGAATTAGCTGAGTATGTAAAAAAGAATGGAACGTTTACACAAAAGAGTCGAGATGGACAAAGTGAGTTGTTAAAACAACAAAGGTTAAAAGAGGGAGAAATAGAAAAGAGAATAAGGTCTTTAGAATATCAGGCTAAGAATATCTCTTTTGAGAAAGGAAATTATAAACCTCAATATAAATTATATGAAGCACTAAATATTACATTAATCCCATGCATACCTTCAGATAAAATTAAAGAGTTTAAAGCAAACAATAATGTTTCTGAAGTATATTATGAAAACGGTGATTATTTTAAAATGTCAAAACTAAAAAATGGAGAGGTTTTTGAAGGGAAAGTTCGTCGTCCTCAGGGCGTGTGGACAATAAAGCTTGATGAAAACAATAAAGTCAACTCGCAATTTGTTTTTACCAAGGGAAGATATAAGGGCTTGTCTTACTCCGACGTATTGACAACGGCTACTATTGACATGGAGCGCTTGATCATTTCTAGAGGTGCCAAATTGTACAGTCCATCAGAAAAAAGGTGGTTAACTGTATTACAAGGTACTGGAGATATTGAAGAATATTTAAAGGAAAAACAAGCCCAACAAGACGCGATAGAAAAGGCTAAAATGGATAAACAAGAACAATCCATTTATGCTGCATATTGTAAGAAATATGGAAAATCCAACATTGATAATATTATGAATTTCGAAGTTCACACAGGAATGCCTTTCTCTGTAGTTAAAACATTTTGTTTAACGGAGTTGACAGACGAAATGACAGGTGGTAATTGGTATAGGGTATTATGTTTAGGATTAAAATACGACTATCAGAATAATCAATTGGTCACACCAGATATGCGAAGTGTGCCTACAGCAGTAGCGTCATATTTCTTGGTAAGAGTATCTAATGGTGTTGTGCAGTCTGTTCATCGGATGAAAATATATTAAGGAACAATTAAATAAATTGCAATGAAAAAGATTTTATTTTTCTCGGCCATTTGTTTGGTCGCATGTACTGGTCAAACAGGAAAGAACAGTGCGGATGGAGACTCCGTTTCAAACGTTGTAGAAGAAGTAGACCCTTATGTCTCAGTTGCATCAGCTTCTGAAGCAGACTTTATTGAATTTGTTGCAGATGGAAGTTATTCTCCAATTCAGGCAAGAAATGCAAGCCCACAAGAAGTATGGAAATACACAGTGAATACAAGAATGGAAAAAGAAGGGGACGTTTGTAAATTAGTAGTTCATTCTGAAATATGGGAAAAGGGCGCAAGTAAATGTAAGTCTCAACATACCGATGTATATAATGGTCATTGGACAATAAAAGCGACATTAGAAGGCCGTAATACCCGTGATTGGTATTGTTATTCCGGAGTCAATGATAAAGGTGACAAATTTGCATTCCGCGTTTCCACATCTTTTAACAATGGATATACAGAAATACCATCATTTCCTATGACTTATAAGATTAGTAATGTGGAAATGAAGAAACTGAAGGGCGAAAATGACATTGTTACAGCAAATAATGCTGAAACTAATGATGCTAAAGTTATTGCAAAGATTCAGGAATTCTACAAAGATTATGTTTTTGGAAGAAAGGATGTGACAGATGAAGTGATAACTAAATATTGCACCCAAAAACTTGCTAAAAAACTGGCTGATGACTACGAGTATGAAGGTGGTGGTTATGCCATTTGGGATTTCCGAAGTGGTGCTCAGGATGGAGATAGCGATGTGCAAGAACTAACCAATGTTGATTCATTGGGTAATGGAGTATACAAAGTACGGTTTAATGATATGGGAACCAAAGGCTCATGTAATATAAGCGTCATAGTAGAAGGAGATCGTATTCTATTTGACGAAATAAATTAAAAAACGTAGGAGCATTCTATTTCAAATACACAGAGAAATCCGAAACGCTTGAAAGGAAGTAGGACATAATTATTTATTTAATACAAGAATATGGCAACGTATAATGTTAAATTTAGAGTTAGGTACGCTGGTGGTACTGGAGATGAATGGAGTGAGGCTCTTTCTCAAGACAAGTACAATTCGTATTGTGATGGTGGGCAAGGTGAGAGACGCATGAAAGCAATGGCCGAAGCTCGCGACTATCAAGGTCGAAAGGTGGACTCTATAACAATGGGGTTAGACCATATTTCATGAGGACATTGATAAAAAGCCCGTTGTGTTAACGGGCTTTTTATATCTCCTGATAGGAAGATGCTAAATGTTTACACTCTTATAGACGAGACAGAGACTGCTACATGCCCGAAGTGCAGAACTTCATATAATCTCTGTGGTGTTGGACATGCTGTAAATTCTATGGTTACTGATGCTTGGCTTGAAGCGTATGAGTTCAGAATCGAAGGTAACACGATATACATCGACAGTTCGCCAGGATTAGGTCAAAGACTACGACTCTGGGAGGCTGAGCAATACTGAACGGCTAAATAATCCAAGATCAGCAGAAGAAACCCCTAAGTTCTCCAAAAATCTTTTGATTGAAGTGTATTTTTTGTTATATTCGCGATAAAAAGTAGTTAAGTAGAATGGAAGATAAAGTAGTTCACATAATAGATGGTAAAAATGACTATTACTTCGATAGTAGGTCACTTCACGATATTGTTTTCATCAAAGCGGGCGGAAATTATATTGATATAACTCTTACAAGTACGCAGTATGAAAATATTCGTATCCAGATTGGGCAATTTTGGAAAGAGCTGGAAAAGTTGGACATCCCGCATGATTTAGTTCGAATAGATCGTTCTACCATTATCAATCTCAAGCGAGTTGTATTCGTTAATCAAAAGAAAGGAACAATAACTCTTCGAACTGGAAATAACAATGTGCCCATCAAAATTGCTAATACTGCATTTGCTGGACTTAAAGAGAAAGTAGCACAGATGATGAAAGATTCACCATATAAGGGTGTTCAATTCGTCAACCGGCATGAATATGATAATCATCAAAATGAAGGAACCATCTATGAAGGACATATAGCTGTTGACCTGGGTCTTCCAAGCGGCACATTATGGGCTTCCGAAGACATGAGTGTCGCTGACGTTGATTTTGCTTTGTATGCTCTTCCTTTATATGATAGTCCACTGGCTGTCCTTAGGAGCGAATCAAAGAATGATGATTATACTTTGGAAGAAGATAGAGCGAGGCTTGAATGGGGAGGCTCATGGGAGACACCTACAGCTCGGCAATGGCAAGAACTTTTGACCAATTGTAAAGCGACTTGGGAAGTTAATCCCAATGGTAACATCATCTGTGTTCTAAAGGGCAAAAACGGTAACCATATAACTCTTTCTTCTGTTTCTCCGCATCGTGGTTTATGTACATATTGGACTTCCACTGAAGAAATAAAAGATTGCAACAAGTCAGAAGAATATGTAACTCCAAAGTTCTTCTCCGTCGAGATTAACGAACCCTATGATGATGAACCTTGGTATCATTTCATAATGGATCTCAATCGTCCGGAATGCAATCTACACGCTGTAATCTCAAATGATTCCATAATAAAGTAAAAAGTGGCTATAGCAAAGCACATCGGTATTTCTAAGTCAAGATACACTCTGTATCGTCAATGTCCCAAAGCGCTTTGGTTAAAGACATACAGGCCGGAACAGGCAGAGATTAGCGATGCTCTACGTCAGCGTTTCGAATCGGGAAGTATTGTTGGTGACTTGGCTAAAGGATTGTTCGGGAACTATTCTGACGTCACAGCGTATACTTCTGATGGAAAACTTGACCTTGACAAGATGGTCAAAGATACTCAAAGGTGCATTGATGCCGGAGTCAATGTCATATGTGAGGCTTCTTTTGTATATGATGGTAACTATTGTGCAGTTGACATCTTGAAGAAAGAGAATGATGGTTACGCAATCTATGAAGTGAAAAGTAGCACTGATTCTGGCAATGAAATCTATGCTCAAGATGTTGCCTACCAGAAGTATCTTCTGTCTCGTTGTGGAATCGAAGTAACTGGAACCTACCTTGTCTTTATCAATTCCGATTATGTGCTGGATGGAGAACTCGACATCTCAAAACTATTCCAAGTACAAGAGATAAGCGAAGCTGTTGCACGAGAATATGCCAATGTAGAGTATCAAGTGGCAAGAGCAAAGAAGATGCTGGCACAAATAGACGTTGAGCCTAATGAGGATTTAGATGTTCATTGCCACAAACCTTACGACTGCGCTTTTTGGAAATATTGTTCTCGGCTTCTTCCAAAACAGTCAGTATTCAATCTTTATAGGATGAACTTCGACAAGAAGGTTGCGCACTATAAACAAGGTATTGTCAACTTCGAACAACTATCTAATGAGAGTCTCAATGACAAACAGCGGAGACAAGTTGAGTGCAATCTCCACGATACTATATATATTAATAAGGTGGAAATAGCCAAGTTCCTTAATACACTATCTTATCCTCTATATTTCCTTGATTTTGAAACAATACAACCTGTCATTCCAGAATTCCAGGGTACACATCCTTATCAACAGATTCCATTTCAATACTCACTGCATCATATTGAAAAGGAAGGTGGTGAACTGAAGCACAAAGAATTTTTGGGTGTGTCTGGTGAGGACTCACGTAGAAGTTTGAGCGAACAATTATGTAATGATATCCCGCTTGATGCCTGTGTGACCGCGTATAATAAGGCTTTTGAATGTAGCAGGCTGACTGAACTTGCAGAAACATTCCCAGATTTGGCTTCACATCTCTTGAACATCCGCGACCATATAATAGATTTGCTTGTTCCGTTCCAGCAAGGTTGGTACTACGTACCCGCTATGGGGGGCTCTTTCAGCATAAAGAGTGTACTTCCGGCTCTTTTCCCAGATGACCCAGAACTTGACTATCATAACTTGGAAGGTAGTGTACATAATGGTGGAGAAGCAATGAGCATCTTCCCCAAAATAAAAGACATGGCTCCAGAAGAACAACTGTTAGCACGTAGATCTTTACTGAAGTATTGCGAACTTGATACGTACGCTATGGTGAAAGTTTGGCAGAAGTTGAAAGAAGCAGCCGAAGCATAATACATTTTATTTGGCAATAGAAAATTAATACCATCAAAGGCGAGGCTCATACCTCGCTTTTCTTTTTGTTCGTCTATTGAGAAGTTTGTTACTACCTTCGCATCAAAACTTAATATGAGATTCGTATGATAATAAAAGAAATCAAGTTTACGTATGTGGACAAGAAGTATAATACGGGACCTTTCATCGATTTTTTCGCTGAACTTGAAGTTCCTACCTTGGAGTATGATGCCATAATAAAGGTTATACAGCAGAATCGTCCGGAATATGGCGATATAAATGTAATGAGTTTTAAACGGACGTAATTTATACCTTAGATTGGAAAATTCCTACCTATCATCTATTATCCCACATATAGTTAGAAAAGGAGTTGCTATCTTTGCATCAAAGAAGAGTCGAAGCGCTTGAAAGGCAGTAGACAAAATTTAATTTATAATAGTTATGATTGCTTTTTTAATTGGTTTTGTGGTCGTCGCAGGCGTGTTATTCATAGGTTATCTTTTACTCTCTCTGATTTGGGAGGCTATTATGGCGATGTTATAAATCGAAGCAACTATGAGAAGAAGGTTTATATTATATGTTCACGAGAAAGCGACAGACTCGTCTGGTATGGATTTGTTGATGCAGAAAATAACAGACCATCACATCATTGAAGTAGTTATAGACATCAATGCATATGAAGAAACGAAGTCAGAAATTGAAGATGCACTTAAAGAATACATACCAGATGTCATCATCTGTGAAGGTATGGCAGCATTCTTTGTACACCCGCTCAGTGGCTATAACCGCATTTGCATCAACCCTGAGATTCATCCTTCATTAAGATGTGATAAAGCATTGGTCGATATGTATAGAGATCTTGAAAGGACTCAGCTTTCTTACGATCGCGGTCAAGATTTCAACGACGATACACACTGCTGGGGTATATTTGGAATTGACGTTGAAAGAAGAGACTTCATGCAACTTTACTATCCTAACGTTACAACGATTCCTCATGTTGTCAAGTCTATCAAAGATGCTATTGACCAATGCATCGAAATTGTACAGATGATGGGAGAATCTAATAAGGTTGATGATTATGGCGTTCACTTCTCAAACTACGGGCGAATGATTGTCAAAGTGGATTATGCTTTGTTCCGTGGAGTTAAACAGTACGTCATCCCTGATGGTGTCGTAGCAATTTCGGATGGAGCCTTTTGCGGTGCGGAATTAGAGTCTGTTACGTTTCCAGACAGCGTTTCTTATATTGGAAAATGCTGCTTTCGGGATTGTCAACAATTGAAAGAAATCATTCTACCTCCACGGCTTTCAACTATTCAAGCAGGATGCTTCTTGAACTGCACTTCGCTCAATCGAGTTGTTCTCCCTAAAACGTTAACAACTATTCGAACGAAAGCATTTTGGAATTGTGGTTTGGATTACGTTGAAGTCCCAAACAATGTATTATCTATTGATCCTAAGGCGTTTGATGATGGAGTCAGAGTTGTAGTCAACATTTCAAAGTTTACGGACTTACTTCACGAAGCACATGAGTATAATCTTTCACTTAATAATGATGATTTTTAAAGTATTTAGCGATGGTAATATCAAAAAAGGAGAACCAGGATTTGCAAAATTCTGTTCGATAACAAAGACAATTATTATAAGTGGGCATCTTGCTTCTATGATGATTTTGTTCTGGTTTACAGCGAGTTGAATGGTTTAGTCGCTGGTGTAATGACACCTAATCTTGTACGAATTGACGAGGACGTTAAAAAAGAATTCTTTAATTGGCTTGAAGAAAAAGGTGTCAATATTGCACAAAAATAAACATGAAATTTTCAAACTACCAAATCTGTTATAAAAACGATTTGATTCCTATAGTATATATTGATTTCCCCTATGTCAAATCTCCGTTTCGGAAACAACTGCGATATCAAAGAAGACTTCATGACTACAATCATGTCTCCAAGATTGAGGTACTATGATAACTTAGTTCTTCACATCCCTCATGCGGGCATCTCTGGGTTAGATAGCACATGTTGGATTCATAAGTTGTCATTACTAAATGAAGTTAGACGATGGACAGACTGGTATACAGATGTTATTTTTGTCCCTGATGATGTTACTTCTTTAAAGATACATTCTATTATAGCAACTAACTCGCGGTTCGTTTTAGATATGGAGAGACTTATTAATGACCCACTTGAGAAGGAAGGTCAAGGTATTATTTACACATCCTTTTCTGGAGTCCATCGTGAAGTTGATGTTGAAGAGAAAAAGCGATTGATGATACGCTATACTGCACATCAGGAAGAACTCAAATCATTACTGAATGAACATTCTCTGCTGATTGATTGCCATTCGTTCCCATCTGAATTAAGTGATGTGGACGTGTGCATTGGGGTAAATGATGATTGGAGCAGACCTTCAGACTTTGTTATAGGTATTGTGAAAGAAGGATTCGATAGGCAAGGTTATAAAGTCAGAGTTAACGAGCCATACTCCAACTCAATTGCCCCCGTAACAAACTTTATCTATAGTTCATTAATGATAGAACTGAACAAGCGTATCTATATGAATGAAGATACTCTGGAAGTCACAAGTGGTGCCAAGTTGGTTAGAAATGTTCTACGGCAGATATATGGCATTCTTATAAATCATTCAGAATTGACGTAAAGAAGATGCAAAAGATAGTTTACTTACATGGTCTTGGCTCTTCCGGAGCAACTCAGACGGCAGACTACTTACGAAATAAGTTGCCAGAAGTTAAAGTGATTTCGCCGGACATCCCGCTTCATCCGGGAGAGGCATTGAAGATGCTTCACCAACTTTGTGATAATGTTCGCCCTGATATTATTGTGGGAACTTCTATGGGAGCAATGTATGCACAACAGATGCATGACTATAAAAAGATTCTGGTCAATCCAGCCTTCCACGTCAGCGAGATAATGAGGACAAATCTTGGAACAAACAAATGGCTCAGTCATAGAAGCAATGGTCAAACAGAGTTCGTCATAGATAGTGAACTATGTGACCTATACCAGCAAATGGAGACGTCCCAATTTGAGGGTATCACGGAATTCGACAAAGAAAACACATACGCTTTCTTTGGAACAGCAGACACGCTGGTAAACGGATATGATGAATATCTGCAGTACTACGGTAATGCGACGAAATACCCTGGCGAACATCGTTTGTTGCAGAAATGGGTAAAGGCATACATTGTTCCTTGTATAAAGATGTTGTTAAGCGAAGAATCACGTATATTATAAGAATATGATAACATTTATAGAAGAAGGAGATATATTCAGAATTGATGGGGTGACAAGTTACGCTCACGGCTGTAATTGCTTAGGCTCAATGGGCAGAGGCATAGCCGTACAATTTCGCAATAGATTTCCCCAATTGTACGTTGAATTTCACAAGATGTGCAGAAACAAACTCTTTCACCCTGGAGACGTCTATGACTACGATTATGGCGATGGTCACATATATAACCTAGCCACACAATACGACTATTGTCCACCAGGCGAACTTGCGAAGCTAGAATATATCGAAGTTGCTATGCGGAAAATGATGGAATTAGCGACAGCTGCAGGTGTTAAGTCAATTGCTCTTCCGACGATTGGTGCAGGACTAGGTGGTCTAAAATGGGACGACGTGAAGGCGGTTATGGAAAAAGTCGCCTCTGATTGTCCAGATGTAAACCTTTTTATTGTACTTAATTATAAGCAGAAAGACTGATGGACTCAAAATATAAAAAAGGTGACTATGTCGCATTTATGGCGAAGCAACCTGCGGTTCACATAAATCGGATGTTCGGTTATAATGACTTGACAGCAGATGACTTCAAGAAAACAGAACACGAAGGTCTAATACAGGCAGTCATTCTTGATAATATGTATGTTATAAGGACTACACGTCCATTAGAAGGATTCAGTTGTCTTGTTGATGAGAAAGATATCTTGCATCTTATTCAGAAATGACAGATACTTAGTAGGTCCATGACTTAAAAGAATCCATCAATCGTCTAACTTGGTGTGCTCGCCAAATACCACCTTTGGCAGTTAGAAACCCGTTGCTATTTAAGTAGCGGGCTTTCTCACTGTAGTTTCCATTCATAACACTAACCACGGCATATGCGCGCTTATTTATTTCATTTGAGACAGTGTTCTTGTGTCGCTTGATAAGTGCTTTTTCTCTCATAGAATCCGTAAATTCAGCATTAGGAGCGCCAAGTTTTACGCCCTGTTTTTTCAAGGCAGTAAGGGCTGCCTTGGTGCGCTGACTGATGTATTCTCGTTCTTGCTGTGCCATACCGAAGTAAATAGACTGTTCAAGTGTCCCCATGTCCGGATGGTCACAGAAGATAATCTTGTACTTCTCGCACAGTTGAAGTCCAAAGTAAGCCACACGGGTAAGTCTATCAATCTTGGCTACTATGAGGTATGCACCATTCTGTACGGATTCTGCTAATGCTGTCGCAAGCTGTGGTCGATCATTACGTTTTCCAGACTCATGCTCTTCGAATTCTGAAATGATTTCCGCACAATTGAATTCGCAGTATTTCCAGACAATATCTCTCTGCGCGGAAATCCCCAAGTTCTGATCATTTGTTGAGACTCGATAATATGCTACTACTCTTTTCATATTAGGCGATTTTAACATCGCGAAGATACGAAAAACATTTCACAAACGGACGTTTGAGTAGTGGTTATATGGAATGTTTAGCTTAACAACTACACTTTTTAGGATTAGGAAACAATATCGATTTTTCTCAAAGAGCAGTGGCCATCCTTAGAGGTTTGGTCGATAAGACATCAAACCTTTCAGAGAAGGCCAGAGTTGTGAATGATAAAGGAGTTCTTACTAGCAGAGGTGGTCACTTTAGTGCTAAGCAGGTGTCTATATTGCTCAACAGGTATCAGGTAGTCCCCTTGGTGTCAATATGATGGTCCCTACAATAATTATACAATCGCGATTGTGAAACCTTGATGCCATGTGCGATTGCCCATTCTAGATTTTGCTTGACAGATTGCGTCTCATCATACCATTCCTCTATAGGCTTCTGTTGAGGGTTTGTATTAATACTATATTCCTTACAAAAACGCACAAGTGTCATTTTGCTGACTTTAATACCGTTCTATTTAGCGTATCTAAGGTTCTGTAATAATGAAACTCCCACATTATACCATTCTCCAATGCTACAATGATTAAGCCATTTAGCAACTGTCCGTGCGTGTTTCCTTCTATTCACGTTGTTGAGCATACACCATAGTGGATCCGTCGAAAATTTCCCATGCTTGCTACTGCTGATTATAGAATATATATTCTCTAATGACATACTCATTACAGTATAGAGGTCCTCAATAATCAATCTATTTGTTAACATACCATCGGAGTTGTCATAGTAATGCTATCTTCGGAAAACCAAATTGTATAATAACCCAATATAAGTAATATCAGGCTGAATTGCTTTAATCATTAAGGCGTCTAAATGAAGTTGCTTTCTTCTTCCTTCGCCGTCCTTAAACTTTAATATGCTAGGTTTACCTGATGTCCAATTGATTTTACAGTATAATCGATAATATTTGTCCGGAAAGAAAGCATACCCATGTTCATTATACTCCAACGGAGTCTGAAATACGACTTCAGTGTGACTATAATGCATCAAGAACTCTGTCGAACTCTCTTCAAGTAATCTTAATTGCATAATCCAACTAGTCAATGTCATCTTTTTCCTGCTTGTGTTTTTTACAAATAGTATCATGACATTTGTGTTGTGGAGAGGGAGAGAGGTTTAAATGTAAAGGTACTTTTTGTAAAAAAGAATATGTGTTATAAATTAAGTGTGAACAGAATAATCTGATGTTACTGCTTGAATTTCCATTCATAAGTTGGGCTGCAACTGATCCACAGTTATCTTTGTTCTGTTCCAAGCCAATCTTTTTAATCAGAATTCCGTACAGGCATTTATATTCTTCAACGGAATTAACCTGTTCATCTAACACATAAATCAATCTGAACCGGTGTAGTCCATTCTTGCCATCAGAGATTGTGGTGTAGGCAATGGTCGGTTTTATTACACATCCTTCAAGGAACTCATCCATCGATTGAGAATGGTCATCTACGTCAAAAAATAGAGAATATGTATACAAGAAATTATTCTTCAATCTCCGGTTGTCCTGGAAGATGTGACAGAGAGAGTAGCCAGACGTAATTCTTTCGAGCAGTTCGTCTGTGTTGAGTTCCTCGACATGGAAGGTCATCGATTTATAGTCTTCCGGTGTCGGCTTGTGGTCATAGCATCGATCTGAGATGCTAATGTTGAATCTGAATAATTCGTTCTTGATAAAAAGAATCTTTTCCATTTTAATAGAGTAAAAATTATATTTGGTTTATATATTGTACGGCTAAATCTTGAAATAGTTTACGTATTTCCGAAAAAACAAGAAAAAAACAGAGAATCGTCCGTTTGGGATGATTCTCCGTCCATCTCCTACAACTTATTTATATATAAGGAGACTGAAACAGGATTCATTATGAAACCCCGGAAGGCGTTCGGGTTAAGGAAAACACTCACCGATGAAGCGACTGTTCCGGAGGTATATGTACGTAGTGTCTAGATGTCGGGTATCATTCCATTGAACGCAACTTGTGCAGATTGTCTTCTTCTTGGCCAACTCTGCGTTTGGCACAACATCATTATCATTTAATTCCTGGCACGTCCGCCCAATACTGATATTGTTAAATGTGTCAGTTTCACCCAGTCCTTATGGTGCTTGGTGA
>Ga0265299_10000797_pt1 | contig 38136 bp, 54 predicted proteins | sample AusTroGonzalo_MG_4_FD_193485 | JGI IMG/M metagenome (GOLD analysis project Ga0265299, IMG submission 193485) | Bovine rumen microbial communities from tropical cattle in Woodstock, Queensland, Australia - Gonzalo_02 | ecosystem: Host-associated > Mammals > Digestive system > Stomach > Rumen ... | reverse complement strand
GGGCATACGAATTAGAAATTATAGAATATGAAGAAAACCCACCAGCTTCTTATGTACGGTGTGATTATTGTGGCCTGCAAACTGGCCCAACCAATGAATTTAGTCCAGATGTTGTTACGGAGTGGAACGCCCTGCCGCGCCGCTTGCGGTGGACGCGGGAGAAGCCGACAAAGAAAGGCTTTTATTGGTTCAAGCGTATCCTTGCAGACTTGGAAGGGCCAGCTACAGTTTTTTATTATACGCCCGGTTCAGAGGTTGCGGCATAATTGATGGGCGATGATGACGGAATGTTTGCCGGGCCTATCCCGGAGCCGGAGGAGGAATCATGACAGACGACCGCATCACACGAATGCGCCAAATTGTTGCGCGGCAAGACGAGCTGGCAGAGGAGGCCGCCCGTCTCAAGGCTGAAATGCGCGAACTTTTAGAGCTACAGACCCCTAGAAAATCCTCCAAACATAGTGTACTGCCTCATGCAGAAGGCTTGTTCGCAGGGGCCGCTAGGAGGAGGTCTCGTGAGCATATCTCAACGCAGTGATGGTAGATTTTGCGTTAAATTTAAGACTTCGGACGGACGATGGAAACAACGCTCTTTCCGAACACAGGCAGAGGCAGCGGCATTTGACGATGAATGCGCTTACGATGCCCAGAAAGACGCAAGGCCGACACTACTGGAAATCGTTCTGGCGTTTGTGCGTTCCGTGCCCCACGTTGACAAGACGGTGTGGAAATATCGCTATGTCATGTTAGGTAACGCAAAAACTGGCCGTCAGGCACCCGCTGGGCACTTGGCAGACCGTTATGTAGACACATTAACCCGGCGCGATCTTGAGAGCGTCAGAGAACGTTGCAGAGCCGATGGAGTGTCGGCAAGCACGATAAACGTTTACACAGGCAAGCTACAGGCCGCTTTGAACTGGGCATCACAGCAAGACCTGATAGCGGAGAATCCGTGGGCAAAATACGGACGCCTAAAAGAACACCCAAAATCATGGACAGGCGAGCTTGAAGATTTTCAGAGGGTCTATGACGAGTTGCCCGAATGGCTCCAATGGGCTTGCCGTACAGCTATTGCCCTATGTCTGCGGCCCGGTATTGCGGAGCTTTTCAACTTGCACTGGTCGGCGTTTAATTGGACGCGCAAACAGGTGGCAGTGAAAATGCCCAAGGTAGACCGCGTGAAATTTGTAGTCCCCCCAGATGCGTATCTAGTCGAGGCTTGGGAACGCTATCAGCACGACATGGCAAGCGGGCATGAAATTGTCTGCCGTTCAAAGCGCAATCGGCAGATTTACAGCGATCACGCATACCGAAAACCTTGGAAAGCCGCTTGTGAGAAAGTCGGCGTCAAAATGCCCTTTTACGCACTCCGGCATATCGCTACAAGCCAGATGCTGGCAGGCGGCGCAGACCTTGCCGCAATAAGCGCACAGCTAGGGCATAAATCTCTTTCCACAACCGCAGGCTTTTATGTTCACGCCGTTCAAGGGGCGCAAAAAAAGGCCGCATCAACTCTCGCAGAGATGGTGCAGCCTTTGGTGCGGATTGGTGCAGATAATCCGCGTAACCCAGTGAAACCTATGTAATTTTTGCCGCTAGGCGGTTCCCGCATTGGATAACGGCAACGACAACTATTTCAAATTGTTAAACCATGTTTGCACCAAATGTCATGGTGCAGGCCCACGAACAAGTCTTCTAGTTTCCCTCTTTGGGAAGTTTAGCGTCCAATTCAGCCGCCATATTTTGCAGCCTAACTAGCATAATCTTGGCGTCTGTCTTATCCATCATCGCCGTGGTATGCCGCCAAGGCAAACAAATCCACCAGTGATTTTTCCAACATTGCCAAGCGTAAGCCTCGCCGCCATCAGTTGCCAATAATCCCTTACAAACGCCCGGAATCCACGTCGATAGCCGTAGCAAACCGCGTATGCCTTCATCATTCCACGCCTGCCCAATGTGGTCAAATAGGTCAGCCCAGAATTGTTTCCACGGCCTCAGAAAGCGGTCTTGCCAGAATATCGTGCCGATAGCGTCAATACGCCCGCCCTTGTGTGCCCATGCGCCGAAATTTCGCACCGTGAAGCGGGACGGGTCGCCCCAGTTGCGGACTAAGCAGTTTTGCAAAAACACCCGCATTCCGCTTTGCACTTCAGGGCCACGACGCCCGAAATTTTCCAGAACGCAATCAATGAATCGGACGCGCTTTTCTTCCTCGACATCTACCTTGTCGGCATCTCCCGAACCGCACAGGCACAGCTTACCAGCCCCGCGAATCACGCAACGCTGAAAGGTGGCAGAGCTGCCCCAAGTGACGCCCACGGCTTCATCAATCGTATCAAGCGGACAAGCGGACAGGTCAATGATGCAGTCTTGGACTAGGTATTCTTTGCCGTCAGCGAATCCAAGGCCATCGCCGCCTTGTGTGGTAGGTGCGGTAATACGCCACCCCTTTATGATGATAGTCTCACTCATGACATCACAGGCCACGGAATCTCGCCATCAATCCACGGCGCACCCTCTTGAGCGGGGAGGTCGCGCAACGCCTGCCGGTACGCCTTGACGGAATCGAGCTTGACAGCGTCGATCGGATAGTCCGGCATCACCATGTAATCGGTGTCAGCCAGCCGCTTATCACGCTCTGCGCGGAGGGCGGCAAAAGCTTCGGTCTCAATTTCTTCCTGCGGCTTAACGGGGCATTCATCGGATTTATAAAGTCTGCCATCATATGCACGCACGACTTCAAAATCGACTTTGACCATGCCGGGAGCAGGCCAAGATGCGGTTGCGGCAATGGAGTTGTCGGAGTTGTATCTTACATAGGTAGGCATTTACTAACTCCTTTAATTAGACTATTGGTGTAGTGCCATCAGCGTAATAGAATATTAACACAGCATTACCGCTAACATTATAGTCAACTTTAACAACCTCACTTTTCCTTACGGGTAAATATATTTTCATATCAACATTGCTACCAGTTGCATATACTAAAGAACGGACAGCAAAACCAGTGTCGTTGTTTGTAAGGGTTATTGATTTATTTCCATTATCACCGGAAGTTGCGTTGTTTTTGAAATAAATCCACCCATCAGCAGGTGCTTGCACTGTCCCACCAGTTGCAGGACAAGTTAGTGACTCATACTGCTCGCTCGGCATCGCAGCATGGGCCATGTATGTTGAAAGCGTAGAGCCGATACTGGAAGTATTGCTACCGTCAAGCGAGACTTTCGACTGTATTTCATTAACTAACTGCCCAGCGACAACCGTTGCATCACCGACAACAGACGAGAATGCCTTGATACAGGGAAGTGCGGTAACGGCAGGGGGCTGGACTGTAGTGCTGGCTCCGTAGATGGAGGAAGAGCGGGAGGCATTTAGGTCTGCATAGGTGTATCCAGTTGCTGAATAAGTATGTGTTGGAACTGTGGTTCCAGAATTTCTAACGGAAAAACTACCTGAACCACCACTTATACCATAACCATGAATACTTACAGTACCAGTAATATTCGGCAACCCCGCCTGATATTCCGTCCCAGCCGTATTGCCGCCCTCAATAAATTTGTCTATCAGATTCGGCAAATTGAACGTCGTAGAACCATCGCCACTACCAAACGTCGTGCCAATAGCCGCAAACAGTTCGGGATACGTCGCACGGCCTACTGCTGAACCGTTGCACAACAGATAGCCAGCGGGCACAGAGGCCGCTGCAGACCAGATGATAGTCCCCACAGGCACAGACGGCGCATTTTCTCGCACCCATTCTGTCGTAGCAGGCTTAGTAGAATCGTCAGAACTGGCAGGCGTTACGACATTGACCGTTCCAGAAAAAGTCTTGTCGCCTGTGATTGTCTCTGTCTCTGCGAGATGGACAACGGTTGTGTTAACCGCCGTTTCAATAGCGTCAAAGTTCGCGTCAAGTTCGGACGCCACTAGCTTTTTTTGACCTTGGTCATATTTCTCGACAAAGTTATTCGGGATTGTCAGTGCCATGTCTTATCTCCCTATTATGCAGTGCGACGCCAGATATAAGCCGCATAATACGGAGGCATGTTGTTATGCGCGGCGTTACCACCGACAGAAGATGTTGCGCCTGTCCAGTTGCGGGAGGCGTTGAAATTGAAACCTGATTGAGAATCATCACCTGTACCACTAGGCGTTTTCTTAGAGCTTGCACCACCTGTTGCAAAAGCCCCTGTGGCTGATGCGGTAGAATTGTAAGTATCATATAGTTGATTGCCATTAAAAGTGCCAGTGATGTTCATTGTGCCTCTGGTATGCGTATGCGCTGGCGTTTCGTTTACCGTCAGTTTATGTGTCGCTTCGCCACCTGTGCTTGTGACAGCATAGCTACCAGACACGCCAACAACGAAACGTCCTTCTATCTGCGTCCATGTACCAAAACCAAACAATGTGGCAGGATTCATGCTGTTTGTTGTCGTGTATATTGAACCCACTGGAAAAACTTGTTGGAGTATGCCCACCTTCAATTGATCTATCAGGTCAGATGTAATAGTCGAAACGTCAAGATTGCCTGTTATGGATATATCACCAGTCAGATTTACATCACCCGTAAATGTCTTGTCGCCGCTTATCGTCTGGTCATCATTCGTATGTACCGTCAGCTCATCATCATCAATCAGGTCATTGATAACGTCGGCAACATCAGTGAAATTCTCGTCAACCAAATCAGCGCGTATTTTCTTCTGGCCCAAGTTATATTGCTGTACAAAATTGTTAGGGACGCTGTAATTTCCATTAGTGATAGGCATATTAGCCCTCCTGTTTGTTGCGATTAATAGAAGAAGCGTAGAGCTAGGGGCCGTCTTTCGGGGCGGCCCTTTCTTTTACCTTCTGTTTCCATAAACTTGGTCAAACCAATTTTGGACAGAGTTATTTTGACCGTTACCGTATAACCCGTACATCAAACTGCGTAGCCACGGTGACGAACCTCTTTTAGACATATTTTCTAGCAGGAAAGGTACTCTACTTGACACGCCAGGAGTGCTTAAAATATGAGCTAAACCACCCGCCGCCAAAGCAGACCAAAAATCACCCGTAGCACTTCCCGCCGCTATAGCAGGAAGCATAGACCGCATATTAAAGAAAGCGTTATGGTTTGCGGTTCTATTGAGAGCCTTTTCTATGTTATCCCGCAAATCAATCATACGGCCTTCTTGTCTATTAAGGCCACGGACTTCGGGAACGGCATCTTCAATAGCCTTTCGCTGTTGCCTTGCAAGCTCCATAGCGGCTTCTGTTTCGCCGGGGTTCACATTAGGCGCATTATTCTGATACTTCTTTTCATACTGACGATATGTAGCCTTTTTGCCCTCTTGTGCGGCGGCTACAGTGTTATCCATGCCGTGGGTATCTAGGTATTCAGCAACGCCTTCATCAAAAGCATTCAAATCCCTTTCTGGGATGTTTTGACGGGCGGCAGTTTCTCTAGCATCACTCCACAAAGCACCTTTAGCTATCTTTTCAGGGTCTATGCGTCTGCCAGAAGCATCAGCCGCCGCTATGCCTGCATCAATTTGGTCATTCAAATCACGGACGGATTGTGTAGCTTTTTTTAGTCCACCCGTTGAAATAGGTATCTGATTGTCTATAGCGGCTTGAGCCATAGCAATACGGTCATCAAGCGAATACTTTTCAGTGCTTGGCTTCAAAACGCCCAGATATGCCCTTTGAGCGGCGGTCATTCCGCGCCCATAACCTTTATCAGCAAGCCAACCTATCCCCTTTGAAACGCCATATAAGGGGTCAGCAACACGCGAAGCATTAAGGAAAACATCACCCGCTTTACCCAAGTTTTCAGCGGCATTTGCGGCCTTTGCCAAGCCTGCCAGCTTTGACGCACCCTTAAAACCACCGCCTATTCCTGTAATTAGCGCAAGAGCATCAGAAAAAGTACCTACAGGGTCTTTTGACACTTTTTGCTTGATAGCTTCTGGTGTGCCGTATGCGTCTTTGCCATACTGAACAATGGCATCTACATACTTTTCTTTTTCCTTTGCCGAGCGTTTAATGTCATCGGGTGCTATAAGGTCTGTAATGCCAGCCTTTGACGCAAGCCCAGAAACAGTGTTTGCAAGCGTTTTTGCTGTTTCCTTTGGATTTAGTATAGCGTCTGTCATTTCTGTAGCCACACGCTTTGCAGAGGGCCACAAATTACGCGCCATTTCTCCCGGCACATCAAGCCAAGACAGTTTTGAATTGTCAGGCGTTTCTACTTTCTGTGATGCCCCCGCAACGCTGTTAAACGGTGTCCATTTGCCAGAGCCAGTATCAAAATACTGCATATCTCCCGCGTCATTCTGAATAACGCGCAACGGTTCCCATTTGCCGTTGACTTCGCCTATGTATTCGCCCGTATTGGGATTATGCGCTATTCTCATAACTACCTCTTATTTGGCGTTATTAAACGGTAGCCATCAGGGATAGGAATATCACCGCTTGTAGGCGTAGGCATTGGAGTATGTGAAGGTGCAGGAACAATAGGCACACCAGCAATACCAGCGGGAGTGTTACTTGCCACAATTTCTTCGGGAACAGTAGCAAGATATTCATTTACCCTGTCAGTTAATCCCGTATAAGGATTATATATAATCCGTTCTGGATTTATTCTATAATCCTGTGCCATGCCTCTATAACGATTATCAATAGCCTTTTGTGCCATTGCTGCATTTTCAAACAACGCAAGCGAAGTCTGAATAAACTCTTTACGCTGTTTTGGTGAAAGGCGTTTGCCTGATTGTATGTTTTCCACCATATTTCTTAATCTGTCAGAAAGGCCAGTAGCATTTTGTGCGTTTGCAAATTCGCCTTCACGCACAACTGAACCGGGGTCAAGCATTTTATTGTATGCGAATATCATAGCCATATCGCCTGCCGCGGAGTCTTGTTTAGCAGAGGCTAATAGCTGGCCCAAGCTATTCCCTAAAGAAAAATAGTTTTTGCTTGCCTTTTCATAATCATCGGAAAGGCTATTAACGTGTTCAAACTTTGTCGGAGCGCGTTTCATTGCATCGGGGTGATTAAGATAGCCTGTATATTCTTCTCTAGCTATCTTACGCAATTCCAAAGCCTGTTCTGGGGTTAGATTACGCGCCTTGCCGCCGTTTTCTTTGATATACTGCGTTGCCTTGTCGCCGTACCATTTGCGACCTGCATTTTTCCCTTTCAATATAATTCCATCTTCTGACATAAGGCCATCAGCTACTAATTGAGCAAATTTGCTGCCTTGCTGGGAAAGAGGTGGCAAAGCCTCCTCTTTGGATTGTGGCTGTTCCTGCGGCATAGCAGCATTGACTTGTTCAACTGCAACAGGGTCAGGCATACCGCCAAAAGAGGGCATTTGAGGCGCAAACGGCATTGCACCGCCATATTGTGCGGTAAAACGTCCTGCCATGTTATTCATATCCATAATGGCCTCCTGCTAATCTAACGAACCGTTTAAGCCGCCGTAGGGGTCTTCTTTGCCGCCCCCAGCACCTTTAGCCGCCGCCCTAGCACCTGCGGCCTGTGTGTTAGCTGTACGAGCATTTATATTGGCAAGCCACGCTTCGAGCTTGCGGGCTTCCGCTTCTGCTTTCTGCTGTTGCATTTCCATAGCCTGTTGCTGTTGCATGGCAGGAACGGCATACTGGACAAGCCCTAACAAACCTTCAGAATTAGCCCCGCCCTGTTTCATGTTGCCAGCAGCCATTGCAAGCAATTCAGGCGTTATCTTGTTCCCTATCAGCCCTTGCTGACCGTTGCCGCCGATAAGGGCATTAGCAAAGGCTTCCTCATTCGTCCTAGCTTGCTTTTGCTGAGGCGTAGGCATCAATTCTTCCCAATACCCTTTCAAAAGAGCATCGCCATGAGAAAGGGCAGAGTTCGGATTGACCATCAAATCAGAAGAACCGGGCGCACGAACCTGCGGAGCCGCCCCCGCACTGGCCCTCACACCGCCGCCAGATATACCCCCTACGGGTTTCATGTAATTGATATTGCCTATTCCACGCCGACCACCAGCGAGGCCACGGAGCATCGCTTCTATTGAGTTAGCCATATCTCTACCCCCGGATTCCTATCGGGACATTGTATTGTGTCGGTTTTCTGTAAAACATTTCCTGTAACCAGCCGTTGCCTTGCTGTTGCTGGATTGTATCAGCCTTGATAGACGGGCTATCCATCAAGCCCAGGCCGCGCAGTAATGCCGTAAGAAAGCTAGGCGTTTCCCGTTCCGGCGTCTGCATTAGGAGCTGATTCTCATTCATTATTTGCCCCTAAAATCCGAAGAAGTTTTTAAGAACGCCCACACCGCCGTTTAACAGGCTATCGCCATTCATCAGCGGGTCTTGCCCTCCCATCATGGGAGCTTGCGCTTGCTGGCCCTGCTGTTGGGCAGCACCGCTTGACGTAAAGCCGCCCGCACTAGGCATTTTCTGAATATTGTTGACGGCATTCATGGCATTGCCAACGGCACCGACCGCACCATTTCCCATCAGACCTTGCATCATGCCACCTAAAAATGCAGGAAACATATATTTTACCCCCCTATTATCCGAAGAAAGAGCCTATCGAGTTCAACAAGCCGCCAGAACTACTTGACGATTCAGCCGACTGCTGACTGCTACCCGTTCCAGACAACGGCGCACCAGTGTAGCCCTGCGGCAGCGTGACGGACGTATTCCCCATAAGAGACTCAAGCAACTTGTAAAGATATGTGTTTTTCAACGTTTGCTGTTCCAGATTCGCCTGATTCGCGCTGATAGCGTTCTGCAATGCCTGTGTTGTAGCCGCGTTATTAAGCGAGGCGTCTTCAGAAGCGTACTTATATGCGTCCGCAGCGGCCTGTTGCTGGGCATTGGATAGATTCTCATACCATTTGTTATTAAGGTCGCCAGTCGCTCTGTCATACGCTTCTGAACCGAGACGTATGCCTTGGTTCGCAAGCTGTTGCGCCAAGTTCGCGGCCTCGCGGTCACGCTCTTTCTCCATGCCCTGCGTGTAATTGGTCAAAAGCGTATCATACGCCTGTCCGTAAGTCTCTGGATTAAAACCAGAAGTCTGCAAACCAAAAGATTCCGCAAGGGCTGTCCCGAGCGGAGTTCCATTCTGATTTGCAGAGAGATTAAACAGGCCGCTTGTGTCTAGGGGAGTAACGTATTGAGAAAGTGCTTTGCCGAGATTCGACCCGGTAGCAACGTTGCCAGACTGTATGCCGAATTTCTCTTGCTGCCCAAGCATTTTTTGCTGAGCATCAGACAATTTGACATCTTGACGCCATGAACCATCGTCATTCTGCTTATATGTGACGCTGCCAAATGGCGTATAAGAATTTACAGGATCGTTTTGAAAGGAACTAGAACCGCTGCTTTCGCTTTCGCCCTTCGCACCGGAGCCGAATACTGAGCCGACCGTGCTGCCCATGTTTGTGCCCTCTCTTTAGTAAGGCCGAATAACAGGGCGTCTTCTTTGCCGTCCCATGCCAGCTTTTGTCGCCCTTCGTATACCCAGCCTAAGCGTTGGATTCCGACGGTTGCAACGTCATTACTGGCGGCGTGTCGTGCCGTGCAATGAGCCACCCCGAACCGTTCAAACGGAGTGGATGTTATGATGTTTGCTATTTCCTTGGTTATCCAAGGGCCACTGCCAACAATACTTATTTGCACATCACCGAGGTTTTTCTGTAGGTCATGCCATACAACCCCGGCGATTAAACGTCCATTTCTAACTATTCCATAAGCACGATACCAATCTTTCGGAAGTTCCGCAAGATTATGAGGCGCGTATGGAAGTTGCGAGAATACCCACGCCGCGACCTCTGCATCGGCGTCATATAGTATTTGAGGTCTCATACTGTATATCGCAGCCCGTATATGTAACGTGTTGCGTACTGGCGTCAACAGCTACAATAGGAGCGCAGAAATAACCGCAGCCTTTGGCCTGCATCCACCGTGTACGCACTTGCCGTTCACCTTCGCCCGTTATCCAATCAGAGCCGCTTGTGTCGTATGCGTCCTTATTCCATTCGCCTGTGTACCATTCAGTTCCGGGAGTAATCGCATCTTCTTTGAACATTTCAGATAGAATTTCTTCCGTTCTGAAATCTTCCGCAAGGTCAAACCATGCTGCCGGAATAGACGCGCTAATCAGGAAAGGTCTCGCAAGAGTGAAACGCTTCTTAACGTTGCCGCCGACTGCTACGAAACCATGACGCACACGCGCATGGATAGGCTCAGGCACCATGTAGAGAATGTTCCAAGTCGCACCGCCTTCATCTTCTGCATCTACAGCCCACTCAGAACCGTCCGGGTCATCTGCATCAAGTGCCCAAATGCCCGTACCGTCAATCCACAACGTTCCGTTCACGGCGTCCTGATAGAGATAATCAAGCGCAAATGCAGCCGTATTGCCACCGCCGATAAGACCGCCCTTGTATTCTACTAAACAGCGAATTTGTTCCCATCCTTGAATCGTGCCCCAGGCCTTTGTCTGAGGATTGACTACAAGTTGCTGGCAGCCCAAGGGGCCGGGTGCATTGATGACAATCAAATCACGCCCATGATAAACGCAAATATCCCAGCCTTTGTTCCTGCCATAGGTGGCAACAATGCTGTCCCAGTGACTGCGTATCTTTTCGCCTATATTGGCATCAAGACCCGGAAATTCCTTTGACATTGCCGTGTTAATGCCAAGCAGTCCAGACTCTGTGATAACAATCAAATCAGGGCCGAGCTTTGCCACGCATCGAGGCGCACCCACAGGGCGAGGTATCTGTCCATGCCCCACGAGGCTCCATGAACCCGCTTCATCGGGATTCGTGCCCTTGAACAAAAGCACTTCACCCTCGCTGGAAATAACAACAAACAGGTCGTCAGAACCTGTCAGGCCGTCTTGTGTAACCACGCCAAACGCCGCAAGCGAACCGCCTCTGTGAAGATATGCACCTACAGGCAATTCATGAACTGGCCCTTGAATGGCATTGACATCGCCATAATAAACCGTCTGCGAGTCCTTTTTCAGCCACCAAAGGCGCGACAAATGCGAAGTAATGGCAAAGAACCCGGAGGCGTCAAAGGTTTCATTATTCTGTGTAAAAGCAGCCTGCGTCCATGTGGTGCCGTCATAGTAAATCGGCGTATCTTCGCCATTGCAGCAACATAAGAACGTACCGCCGTCATTGGAAAAGTTGACGGATTGCACATACCCAGAGGTCAGCCCTGTATATGAAAGTTCCGCTTCCACTTCAGGCTTGGGAACACCTGGCAAAACGAATATATCTGAATCGGCAACGCCAAAGGCCTCTTCACCATTCCAGACCATCACGGATTCAACGGGATTGCCGTTAAAGCCAATTGTCCACGGTGATGAGCCGCCCCTTGACGTGAGGCCGTTTTCATTGGGCCACCAGTTAATGATTTGTTCCGCATATCCGGGCTTCATGAGTTCGGGCGGGTCCATAGTATTCATGCCTAGAACAGGCGCGGGCAGAAATTTTGTAGAAGTCCTCCGTTTGGGGGCATAACGCGCCGCCCTCATGCCAGTGTCTTGACCGCCTGCGTATCTCAGCGAACCGATGCCAAGGGATTGTGCCATGTCTTAGCTCCCGGTAGTCCCACGATCATAGAAATATGTGTCGGCTAACTTCTGGTCAATGTAATCCCGCACCCATTCCGTATTGGCGGCCTTGGTAGAATCATCGGACAACGCCTGCGTGACTATTATAACGTTGCCTGTAAAAGTCTTGTTCCCTGCTATGGATTCATTACCAGTTAAATGCACCACGCTGGTATCAAGAGCCGTCACCGTACCAGACAACGTATCGAGATTATTAGAAAGCGTCGTGACAGTGCCAGATACTTCCTCTAAATCCGCAATGGACGGAACACTGAGATTTTCCCGCGCACCTTCTTCTGTGTCTGCGCCTGTACCGCCCAAGAAAATAGGCTGAATGTCTGTTGACGGGTCGCCACGAGGAATGCCGAAATCAAGAATTGCATGAATCGGCGTACCCATGTTCCTCACATACGCCATCTCCCCAGATTGCAAGGTGATGACATTGCCGACAGTCACAGAACCCGCAGGCACTTCTGGAATCGTCACCCGTATTCCGTTGCCGTCATCATTGACCGTGCAATTGCCCGCAAAGTCCAAATACTGACGGTTCGGCATCTCATAAGTGCCGCCACCGCTAATGTATCTAATGATATGCCCTACCGTAGCCCTTGCAGTAGCAACAATGTCAGCAAGTCTTGCCATATCTCCCCCCTTACCGCCTTCTTTCCCATGCGTCATGTGAGGCAGGCATTACGTCTACGCCCAATTCAAAGAACGGTGACTTCCCTTGCCCTTGACGGATAGCCGCTTGAATATAAGAGTTTCTTTCCACGTCTTCCAACCCGGGCTCAAAATTGTTTACGCCGCCTTCCCAGCCTACACGGCGACCATTTTTCATGACGGGGTAATCAATATTCATTGCAGCCTTAATGAGTTCGACTTCCCACGGCGGGATGTTTTCATATATCAGGGGGCGGAACATCGCCGGGGGTTCCATCTCTGACGGATTTTCAATGCCCGGATGTCCTGCCGACAACTCGCTGGAATATGAGCCGTCAGAGTTCTGGAAGGTCGCGAAGCCGCCGCCCTTGTTAGTCCCGTCAAGACGCTTGCCATGTCCCAAATCGGGAAAACGCGCTTGCATATCAGGAGACGCATCTCTGTAAATGGTAGAACCGAACTGCATATATCCCCCCTATGCCCAAGGCCGGGCAACGCCACCAAGTAGAGATTTTCGCGGGTCATACGCCTGCGGGCCGCCTGCATTCAACACGCCTCGCGGGGTGTCACTAGCCTGCAATGAGCGCAAGGCGTTGTCATAGTTCAAAAATTCCTGCTGATACGGCAATCCGTTGCGAGATAGCCAACGCCAGACAATGCCTAGAGTGAGCAGCCGAGAATCAAGCAACGGCGTATCCGTATCGGTCGTCAGACGGTCAATGCCGTTCCCATCTGCGTCGTTTGCCCAGTTCTTAGAAATGTAGGCGAAGCGCAATTCCTGTTCGGAAGTTGTCGGACACGTTATCCAAAGGTGCCCACGCTCAATGAAAAATCCATACAGCAACGCCATGCCACCAGCCCTCATGAACGTGCGGCCCTGTGCAGACATCGGCCCTATCAGTGGCATCATGCGCCCGTTAAGGTACAGGCAATCGTCAATGAAACGAGAAAGACCGGGGCACAGCTCATCGACTTCGCCTTGGTCGGACATGTTGCGGTCATCATCAGCCGCCTGTGCCACCACGGGAATCGTCAACGCCTGCCAAGGGAAAGACAGGCACAAATCTTGTCCAGTCTCATTCAGCAGGGCAAGCATTTGCCGCTGCGTATCGTCACTCATGTCCAGATAAGACGGTTGCTTGGCAATGCACAGACGGTTTATTGCGTCTTGGATAATCTCTAGTGTAGTCGCCATATCAGCCCTCAAAGTATTTTGTCAGACTGTCCACCGCATCTTTCATTGTGCGATTTTTGATATACTTATAGTTCACAGGGTCAGAAAAACGTTTAGCCCATTTCTCAAGGTATGCGAAGAAATTTGCATCTTCGTCAATGTCTAAATCTTTCATGTCAGGCGTTCTGAATTTGTTTTCTTTTGCCCATTGATAGAAATATGTTGTTGGCTCATACAGAAAACAACCATTGCTTTGGCCTGTCGGCAACGGATTCCGCGTTGCGTCAATCATTCTCCATTTATAGCCGCGCAAACGGTTAATTGTTAGCTGCGCAGGCATTATAGAGGATGGCGACCGCAAAAGGATAGTCACATCGGCGTCTGGACGCGCAAATACCAGCATGTGTGCCATTGTCCCCATCGTGCAGGCAATATGCGTTGCACCTGAAATGTAACGAATTTGGTCAGCCAAAGACAGTTTTTCGGGGGCGATTACTTTATAACCCTCGGACTCAAAGAACCGTTCGTAATATTCTTCACCAACGCCATCACCCGCAGGCCATTGTGTGCGCGTGAGATAGATTTTGTCCGTATCAAAATGCTTTCCAGCCTTCTTCATAACATAGCCGAACCATTCAAGCCAAGCAGGATTGCCGCCGTCGCCCGTTCTGTATGCTTCATCGGGAATTATTACTTCCGGGAACTGTGTGGGCTGCTTAATGATCTCGTAATTCATGCCTGCCAGCTTAAAAAAGCTTTCAGCATGTTTCGTGGACGCCCCCGGCTGGACAAGGAACACGCGCTTTAAATTATCATCATGGTGACGGGCGTAATGCCACAGCCGCGTCATTCCATCTATTATTTCGTGCCCGAAGTGACCAAAAATAACACCACCAAAAACAACGCGCTCATGACGCACATCTATTCCGACAGCGACATAAGACTTTTTGCAGGCCAGATTGTAAAATTCAGCACCCTTGCGACGTTCAATGCCTGCCACAAAGTTAAAAGCCCCGTCTGTCACCCCGCCTTGATAACAGTTCAAATCTTGAGAGCAATCATCACGTTTCTGCAATGGCAACAATATTCCGCGAGGTACGGAACGCACAGAAGGCGGTGGAAGCGTTTGTATTGCCTCCAAAGCCGCCTTCCAGCGAGATGCGTATTCAGAATAAAAGCGCATCAATCAGCCTTCGCGGGGCGTCCGCGTTTTTTTTCTGCCTGCAATGTCGCCAATTGCGCCTGCATCGCTTTCATGGCCTCTTTCAGCTCTTCATTCTGTGCCTTGACCGCGTTAAGCTCTTCGCCTTGCTGATACAACTTGGCAACGCTTTCGCCGCTTCTATCTGTCAGCCAAGCACGAGCTTTGCGAGACAAATCAAGACCATCAAGACCAAAGGCTTCAAGCTGCCCGTTGCCGATATTTGCTAGCCGTTCAACACTGGACACGCCGCAAGAGCGCAAGGTTTCAATCTGTCCAGGCGTCAGCCATGCCATTTGAGCAAGAGGCGTTCCGTCACAGAATGTCTTGCCCTCAATATACGCCATCAAATTAGGCCACCAGCTAAAAACATGGTCGCCCTCTTTTTGATCTTGCGTGAGAATAGGCGCGACACGTGCAACGCGAGCCTTAAAAGATTCTGTCGATTCACCCTTGCGCGGAGCCGCAAAACGATAAATCAGAGAGCTTTTGCTATCAGTACGAATGACGGCTTCAATGCCATCTTCATAGCAAACCTTGCCCAGACGAGCCGTTTTAGCCAAATCCTCTACCGCGCATTGATGAAACTGCAAGTCAGCCATAACTGTCCTTTTGTTACGGGGCGAGAGCGTGAAGCCCCCGCCCCATGTTAGATGTTATTATTCGGTGGTGGTATCGGTATCAGAAGACGTATCTGTATCGGACGACGTGGTGGTGTCGGTATCAGACGAGGTGGTAGTGTCGGACGAAGTTGTCGTGTCGGTATCGGAACCGCCGCCGCCCTGCTGTACGATAACGCCCTGACGCTTACGGTTGCTGACAGTCATGTTACCCATCCACAGGAGCGGGATAACCACGCTATCCTGATTGATGGGTATTTTATCCTCGGCCACCGTCCACATCGCGTCTCTATGCTGACGGAGCTTCAGGAACGAGGTGTTAATGAGGTAAATATGCCCAGCAGGCATGACAGTATTGCCAAGGTCATCGGTCGTCTGGTCAAAGAACACATCGGCCCCTTTGTACTTCAGCGACACGAAACCCGCCTCTGCTTCACGAGCCGAGGTGTAACGCTGCAATGCCTGCAAGCTGCCCTCAAACGTGGCGTACATATCCGGGTCCATCAGAATGAAGTCAGGCTTGTCGGTGCCGCGAGTGAGGGCAATATATGCCTTGTCAACCGCAGTCTTGATAGCCACACCGTCAGCATTTTCCGCAAGGGAGAATGTCTGGTTAGCCCAGAAGCCATAAGTCGCCGCAGAAATACCGCCGACTGTGTTAGTAGGCGTGTCAGCCACGAGCAACTGAAGGCCGCCCATCTGATTCGACACAGCACCAGCGGAATACATATCGCGGTTCATCACGTTAGCTGCCGAGCGAATGGCGTTATCGACACGCGCCTTGACCAAATCAATAACGCGAGTCTTGCTGCCCATATTGATACGCATTTCACGACCGCTGTAAGTCACAGACTCTGCGGCCTGCTTCCATTCAAACTCTGCAGCAGTAAGAACGGTCGAAGGATTGATGTTTAGCGTGTCGTAGCCGCTATACCTCTGGAACGTCTGGTTTTCTGCGAAGTCCAGATTCTCGACGATGGTCGTGCCACCATCAAGCACCTGGTCATTATTACGCTCCTTCATGCGACGCCACAGCGCATTGTGTGCGCTCATGTTGTCGATGATGTCCTTACGGCGATTCTTGAGAGTGGTAACGGTAAGTTCCGTAAACATTGCATTCGGATCAGGCATTTTTTATTCCTTTGGGCTAGGTATTATATTTAGCCCATATATCGTTCATTTGTTCTTCCCACGGCTTTTGCGGGTCAACTTCCGGCCCTTTTCCGGGGCGAGGATTTATACCCGCAGCCTTACGTGCCCGCGCAGAATTTTGCTTGAATTGAGCAATCCGCGCATCTTCACGCGCCTTAAATTCCGCTTCACGAGTTTCAGCAACCGAGAAGATTGCCGCCTCATAAGCAGACTTGAACAATTCGGGAGTGATGCCATCGGAGCCAGCGTTAGCTCGCATCCATTTGCCCATCAGTTCCCCGACCTGTGCGCCGTGATCTCCGAACAAGTGAGGATAAAGCGGTTGCCCATCCTCTCCCTTGGCGTTTGCGAAGTCATTCAAGCCATAGGCAACGCGCTGGACGGCCTCTTGCCGTTGCGTTTCGGCTTGGCGTTCACGCTCCGCACTGTCACGGCGTTGATTGTCCTGTTCCAACTGTGCAAGACGTTGACGGAGGGCCATCACCTGCGGGTCAACTTGCTGACCGTCATCAGACGGGGTAAGATTCAACCCTGCGGCCTGTGCCCAGTTCAGCACGGCTTGCAGTCCCGCTTGAGGGTCACGCATTATCAGGGACTTCACGTTAAGCACATCGGAAATCTCTTTCATCATGGCGGCAGGATTACCCCAAAGGGGATTGCCGTCAGTTCCACGAAACGCTTGGAAATAGGGCTGTAGCTCCTTAAAGCCTTGCATGACGGGACGGAGAGTTTCCACCGTCTGCATTGCGTTAAAGGCGCGTCCCAGCACCTGTTCCCGTTCTGTTTCCCGCTTCGCCACCTGTTCCTTCAATTCGCGGGGCAACTGATTAAACAATTCCTGCGAATTTTTACCCCATGTGGCAGGGGCGGGAATTGCCTGCGCTTCTGGTTCGGGCTGCGCCTGCTCAGGTGTGCCGACCTTTTCAGGGGCAACCGTCTGCGTCGCATCGCCTTCTTCAGTATGCGTGGCGTAAATTTCGTCCAGTTCCGCGTTAAGAGTTTCTTCTGCCGATGGCCCTTCCGTTTCTACGGTTTCAGGTTCGGCAACCGTGCTTTCCATGTCTTCCATGCGTTCTCCTTACCGAGAGATGTAACTTTCCATCTCGGCGTGGGTCAGACCTTCAAGGCCAGTTTTCCAGTTCTTCCTAGCGTCAGCAGCACAGGCGCGACCTTCGCGGGCGTCCATGCAGCCGTTGCTCTCTAAATCATATTTACGTTTCGCCCATGTAGTGACGGGCTTGCCGTCTATTGGACTAGCGTATGAAATATTAGGCTGTACCATGACAGTAAGTGACGGTGCATCATCACCACGGCTTATGTCATCGGCATCAAGCCAGATATATTGTTTATTCTTGCCCCAAGGGCCATATATTTTGTGCGCTGACATCACACTAACCCCGGCATTGCCATTTGCTGCGCTTTTGCTTGCGCGTCCATGCTGGCTTTCTGCAAATCATTCTGCGCTTTCATAGCCTCTATCTGCGGCTTTTGCGCTATCTCAGCACCTTGCAGATTGAGCTTTTGCGCTTCAAGCTGTAGCTTTGCGCCTTCAATCTTCTCACGAGACTGTATCTCCGCGCCTTGCAGCTTTAACGCTTCTTCTTTCAAGCCGCGTTCATCCTTGGCCTGTTCTAACTCACCCTTTAACGCATCTATTTGTTTTTGTAAAGGATTGCTAGAGCCAAGTTTTTCTAAGTATTCATCGAACTTATCAGTCAACATATTTGACAACGGCGTTTTCTGCATAATAGCCCGCAAAATCTCCATGAACAAATCGGCAGGGATTATGCCAGCCTGTACGCCGGGCAAAAAAACCTGTCCAAAGCCGCCGATTGCCTGCATAGTATCGGAAAGATCTTTCAAGTCCTGTTGCTGATTCGGTGCAATGGTGGAATCAGTCTCAATTTCGACCTTGTAGGAGCGTTGCAAATCACTCTGCAAAACGCCCTGAATATCTTCCCATGCAGGCGTATCAAGCAGTTTCTGTATCTGTTCCTTCTGGCCCTTAAGCTGTTCAACGGCCTTCTGCGCTTCAGGATTGCCCATCTGTGCGGCCTGCATTGCTTGCTGGCCCTGCATATCAATAGCTTGCAATTGAGCTTGAGCCTGCGCCTTCTGCTCATTTGTGGGGAAGTTAAGGCCCGTAATCTCTGCCAGCGTTTGCGTCTGATAGGTTTCAGAGATTATTTCAGCCGCAAGACGGAGAGTATCAGCAAGGAAACGCTGAATCTCACGTTTGTAACCGTCAACACGACTTGAACCCCACGCGGCCTTGATTTGTTGCGCAGTGGCGGTTTCACTCGCTTTCGACACGCCACGGAGAATGTCACTGATACCTGTTATCTCATAAATCGTCTGCTTAGTGGCTTCACGCTGTTCATAGAGCTTGCTTAATGTCTCGACCGCATCCTTGACGGGGAACAGCCACATCATGCCCTGCAAGCCGCCACGCTCCATAAACTGAGAAGATGCCTCAGTCGGGATAAGGTCGCCATCGGTCGCCGTAGTCATCACGCGCTCAATATCCGCGCCCAGTTCTGCCGCATAAACGCCACGCCACTTAACGATTTTGCCCGTTGCCTCAATGCGCCGCGTCAAGACATCCAATTCACGCGCCTGTTCTTCATACTGGCTGTAGAGCGTAGCAGGCATGAGCGAATCAGGCGACGGCACGGCATACATCGGGGCCGGAATGGGATAGAAATTCTCAAGGTCAAGGGGCGGTTCTTCATACTTCAAGGCCGATTCAAGCCCCTTACTCACCCAAAGAACGAGCTTGTCACGGCGACTCCATACTTCCCAAATCTCTGCGCGAGCGTCCTTATCTGTATGTTCGCCGTCATCATGTGCGCTTTGAGAGGCATAATCAGTGCCCTCATCACGGCCTTCATGCGCCCCCTCGACATAGCAAAGGCTATCCGCATCAGCATCAGGGAAGTAGGCTTTGACATCGGCTTTGGTCATCCAATGCCTGAAAGCGCACCATTCAACGCGATTCCATGAAGGCGCATCGGCATGGACAAAATCTTTGTATGATACAGGCTCGAAAACGATATTTTCACCCGCCACCATGTCAACAAAGTTTCCGTCAGGAAGGGCTTGCTGCGCGATTTCGGGTTCATACCGCACACGCATGACAGCACGACCGGGCAAAAAGAAGTCGAGAACGCTTGCAATAGCCGCTGAATGAAAATTGCCCACGTCAAGCACATATTCAAGCGACCTGTCCAGCACTTGAGCGCAAGCAAGAGCCAGCGGGTCTTTACTCTGCCAGCGTTGTCGCACATCAGGACGCGGAGGCTGGTTATACGTTGCGTTTCTCAGCGTTTCCGTGTTCGACCACAAAATGTTGAAGCCGCCTGAATTACCCACATCGGACTTGCTTTGCTCATTCCTGTAGCGGTCAAGGACAGCTTTCGCGTCTTTGCGCCACTGTTTCTCACGTTTCAACGCGGCCTTGATCTCTGCCAGCCATGCGACAGACGAAACAGGCAAATCCTTAACCTGTTCCTGCGCGGCATCTTCTATCTGTGCCTGCATTTGTGTATCAATCTGACTCATATAGCTCTCGCTTGTCTGCGTTTCTTGAAATGTTGCTCAAAGAGGTCGTGAGCCGTCCAGGGCGTTGCAGCCGCTTCATTCACCCTTTCAGTCAAAGTCTTTTCTGGCACTGGCACCTTTGCAGGCCGCATTTCTGCCAGCATTCGCGTTAAGAGTGACAGCGCGTCCACTTGGTCATCATGCTTGCCAACGGGAAACGTCAGCATTTCAGCCATCAAATCAGCAACCCAAGGACAGCGAGACGGTGAAGGGAAAAAGACTTTCCCCATCTGCATACGCGCTTGTAATGAACGCGCTCTTGTAGGCTTGTCTGCTACGCTTGCGAATTGCTGGCGATAAGTGCTGTAGAGCTTTTGCTCCATGCAACGCTTGCGAATAATAGGATCAAGAGACTTTAGAATTACGCCGCCTTCTTCTGCCCAAATCTGTGGTTTATACATCCGCACGATATTTGACCACGCATCAATCCATTCCAGCGCATCAGTCTGCCCACGCCATAGGTCAACGATAAAAATATTCTCTTGTTCATCTACACCAGCGAGAACATGTACTGTATAGTCGCCACCGTCAGCCGTCACTGCATAATCTGACGCGCCGTAGTAGCGCAGATATGGAGGCAAAACGTCATACGTCTGCATCCACTCACGCTTGAAATATGCGCCTTCATCGGGGGCTGGACGTTGCTGATACAGCGCATTCCAATCTCGCGGCCCGATAGCAGCGCGGATGCTCTCTAATTGTTCAAGGCTGTAGCGTTCCGGGTGCAATGCTTCGCCGCGTTTCCTGTGCGGTTCATCGGCATCAGCAATGGCAGGGAAGTTCACCACGCGCCAAGTGTCGCCCTCTCCCTTGTCCTGCATTTCAAGAAGGCGACCGCTCAAATCGTCCATGTGCCAGCGCGTATTTATAATGACGATGCCGCCGCCCGGAGCAAGCCTTGTATAAAGCGTAGATGTGTACCAATCCCAAACATTATCCCGTTGCGTCTCTGAATCAGCCTCTTGCCTGTCCTTGAACGGGTCATCGACTATGGCTATTGAGCCGCCCATGCCTGTAATGCCACCGCCAACGCCTGCGGAACGAACACTTCCCTTGTGGCCCACAATCTCAAAGAAATCGCTTGTCCGTTGCCAGCCAGAAGCCCTTGAGCCGATGCCGCCCATGCGCGTTTCGGGGAATATTCTTGCGTATGCGTCAGACTCGACAATCCTTTGCACATCCTTATTGTTGCGCGTTGCCAAGTCTGCGCTGTAGCTAGTGCTAATAATCTGCATATCGGGATAACGACCGAGGCAGTATGCGGGAAATCGGCGTGAAACCAGTTCCGTCTTGCCGTGACGCGGAGGCATTGTGAGCATCAATCGGGGGCTTTTGCCTGCCACCACGTCAGCAAGGAAGGCATCAAGCTCGGCACATATTTCCTCATGCACCCAGCCCATGACATAGCTAGGCATAGTCGCGTAAACGAAACCGACCATGCTTTTTGTCGCCAGTCCTTGCTGAATGTCATGGATATGCGCCATCAATCAGACTCCCCACGGAATGCGGCTTTCGCCATCTTTGCTATCTGTTGCGGAGTAAGGTTGCTCAAATCGACATTAACCGCAGGCTTGGGACTCATTGAGCCGTCAGAGGATGTATTGTCCACATGCTGCGTCTCTCGCCATCCAGCTTGCGTCTTGAGGTAGAAAAATATGGACGCGCTATCGCCAGACATAGCCTTTTCAAAGAGCTTGTTTGCGACCTTCGCCTTTGCTACAGCCTTGCCCTTGCCGAAAGCGTCATTGTAATGCTTGTAAATCGTATCAGACGAAACGCCGAGGATATGCCCCACATCTTCCTGCGTCATGCCGAGAGCCGCGAGGTGTTCGACTTTGCCTGCAAATTCAGCATTCCACTTGATATGCGGCTTTTTAGACATGCTTATGCTCCTGCCGTAAGATTTTCGGAGCGCATCTATTCCAGTTTATCTTGTGATGTATGCGAGCAACCGTTCTTTTCAAGGTTGAAATCTTCACAGCACTAGGGCACATCATAACGGTATAAAAACTTTTCATGTATGTACCATTGTCCTTATACATTTCCGTCAAGCCGCCTGCGCTTTGTTGCGTTTCAATCTGATTGACATTGACAGCCCCAAGCGTAAAGAACAGATTGCCCTTATGCGATAATGTCACATAAGTATTCACATCATCATTCATTCTGCCTACAAATTTGAACGGACGGTCTGTGCGGCAGAAAAAGGCATTCATGGCTTTACGCATAATCGCTTTTGTAGAGAAGCTTTCACGACCGCCCATAAAATCCCCGCATTGAGCAAGACAAACGCTTTTCGCATCGCTATTGTCCAAAAACGTCAAATAGCAATCAAATATGCTATCAAGATTGTCTGGCCATTTAACCGCTAATTTTTCTCCGTCATCATACCTGTATTGAAACTCAAAATAATCATCATCTAATTCTAGGAAATAGTCTAAACCTAAATCAGCCGCTATCTCGTGGCACATATTGCGAGCAAAAAGAACAGTGTTTTTCTTCTGGACAATATCGCCACGGTCTGTCTTTTCAGCCGCCTTTTCCTTGTCAAAGACGATTACATTGTCATACTTCGCCTTATATTCATCGACTGACAAATCCTCATTATCGACTATGAGGTAAACTTTGCCAGTATAGCCATACTTGCGTAAAGATATGAGCGTCTTTTGATTATCTGGACGCCCATGCTCAAAATGAAGCAGGCAAACTTCTTATGACGCATTAGAAATCCCCATTATTTCCTGTATCCTTTCGCTAAACTCAACAAAGCCATTCTCGATAGCCTTATCCATATCGATAATGACTAGCGCAGATTCTTCCATCAATTCCTGCATTTCAGGTGATGCCTTGCTTGCATAGTATTCGGCTATGTTCTGATAATTGAACGCGATATGCCGAGTAGCCGCAAAGCGAAGAAAAGCCTTTTCCGCATCGGATACGCTTGAGGCATCAATCTTTTTGATAAGCGCGTCCATGTGCGTCTTGTCGTGGCAATCATCAAGCGCAACTTCCGCACCCGTAGGCTCATAAATCGGAGTCGCAATCTTGTCCGTATATTTGCCGTCAGGTTCTTCAATGTCGGGAAGGTCAGGTTCTTCAATCTCGGCAAGCTCTCCCATGTCAAAGCCCGTAAGCTGGAGGTCGTAATCAAGCCCTCTCAGTTCTTCCAATTCCAGCTTGAGCAATTCGTCATCCCATTCAGCCCAATTAGCTGACTTGTTAGCCAGCAGCCGAAACGCCTTCACTTGCGCGTCAGTCAATTCGTCAGCAAGCGCAACGGGAACTTCTTTCAGCCCTAATTTCTGCGCAGCTTTGAGTCTCAAATGCCCGTCAACCACGGAGCCGTCAGACTTAGCAACAACAGGAATGCGAAAGCCAAATTCCTTGATAGCCGACACCATTCTATCGACTTGGGCATCGTTCTTTCTGGGATTCCTAGCATACGGAATCAGCTTATCTATTTTCCAGTTTTCAACCTTGAGCATTATTCACCTTTATGTCGCGTTTAAATAACGCTACCCGTAAGAAACACATTTTGCGGTCACAATACCGCCTGAGCTATGATATTTTGCCCTTATTCACCGTCTGTTTATCAGCCCAGCCATGCAGTTGTCGCCCTGCCATTTGTTTCGCGTCACAGGCAGGCATTTACGCGCCGATGCACCAATCCTCGGTTATGGTGCGGTAGTTTCAAAGAAGGCGGCTGTTTAATCCATTCGTCCGCGACTTATTGCTCATGCACGGACTTCTGAACTCCGGGTATCAGAGTTGACGGTTATTCAGACTTTTATATCCCTGCTAACCATGTTTCACGCGGTCGTGAACCTCACGGAGCTTGGCATTGTTGAAACGATCTAACGTGCCCACGAGGTAGCCCGTAATTCTCCGTATCCTCTCGAATTTTATATCTTTTCCGACTTTTCCATTATCAACAAACAGTTTCTTTTTCACTTTGCCATTTCCCTTATCGTATCGATTTGCTGTTGGAACGCCTCACGATGCGCCTTACAGGTTTCAGAGCGAACGTAGCGTTCCATATCCTCTCGCATCTTGCGCTGTTCATTGCGAATATCCTTGAGCAGATAAAGGCAAATGCCCGAAAGCACCGGGGTCACAATCGCAAGCAAACGGAGGAATATTTCCATTTCAGCCCCCATGTCAGTAGCCAAGCCCCAACATACCCAGCAACAGGGCCGAGATTTCTTTAGCCATTGAGGGAGGTAAATCAGTAGCAGGCCAGTAATGCAGAATTACAGGACGTATCAGTTCCCAGAGGAAGCCAATGGAAAGCACCCAGCCGAGGAAGGAACGCCACAGACGCATGATGCTAGTAGGCGCGCCCTGGATTTCGGCCTCATTAATGCGGGCTTGCTGTTCCCGTGAAGCGGACTTATCGGGAGAAACTTTGTCGAGAATCTTGCCGCCGATACCGCCGAGGAGATTGCCGAGCCAGCCGAACATCACAACGCCTCCACATAACGCTCTAAGTCATTCGCACGATTCAGCCAACCCTTGAGAAACTTCTTTTGTGATGGCCGACTGTCAACAATCGCCTGATAAAAAGCCTTGCGCTGTTTGATGATTTCCTTGGCGAGAGATGTAGCGGGGAGGGAATTAAGCGCAGCCTTTGTCAACGGCCCCTGTATGCCGTCAACTGCGAGCTTGCCGCCGAGGTCAGTGCTGATAGCGTTAAACGCCTTTTGAGCGAGCCTGATAGCACGTGAGGTGCCATGATTGACGGCGCAGTCAAACAGGGTGACGGCAAGGGGAGCATCGTAGCGATCAAAATGCGGGGTATCCCAGAAACGCCAGCGGAACAAATCACGCGCCTGGTCGATTCGGAGCGACTTTATTGACTCACGAGAGACGGGCAGCTTTATGCCAAGGCAGAGCAACTTTGTGGAATCGAGACGTTCGCAATCCTTCAAAAACTCGATAGAGACGCCGTATTTCGTGATGCCCCCGGCGTCCACAGGGTCGTCGTCAAGCCCGCCTTCCCATGTTTTCGTGAACTTGTATGCCGTCTCAAACTTGCCCATTTAGCCCCCCAAAATTTGGGATAATTATAACACAGGTTTTTAATCCTAAATCCTATGTGGTACGGTGCAGGGCGGTGCGGGGCAGTGCGGGGCGCAAAAAGGGGCTTGACAGAAAAATAAAAAATAAATTTCTATGAAAAAAGTATTGACTATTTCAAATAAGTGTCTTATCTTGAAGTCAACGAATGAGGGAAACACAAACCCGTAAGGAGAAAAAACATGACACGCCTAGCTTACAATCTCGACCACCTCCACGAACTTCGCAACGCCATCGCAAGAGCGCGGGCAGCACATAGCTATAATCTGGACATGGGGGGCGGTTATCTGACCATCTCATGTCGTGATGACCAAGGCCGCGAGGCATCAATCACGACGAACAGCCACGGTGAAGGTCTGTTCCACTGGAATGACCGTGATGGCTGTTATTCCCAGTCAGCAGGAACGTGCCAATACTCTATCGCGGCTTGGTCTGACCAAAAGGCCCGCCGTGAACTGCGTCAGGCATGGGAACGCCGATACGGCGAGGAGATGGAATAATGCGAGGTGGCGCAAGGAAGGGGGCGGGGCGTAAGCCTCTTGCCCCCCGTATATCTCTAGCAATAAAAATGCCTCTATCTCTCGCAGAGACAATAGAGGCCAAGGCAAAAGAAGAAGGCATGACGCGCCATGCAAAAATCATTGCGATTCTTGCTGAGTGGGCGTGTAAGTATTTACCAGCCAGTTGACGAGCTGACTGTATTCCGCATGAAGACTTTTCGGGAGGCGTACAATCGGTGCGCCTTCTTTTATCCACAGCCTCACCGTGTCATCAGAAACACGGAACGCCGCTTTAATCTCATCGAGATTATGCAATGGCATGGGATTTACAACTGTTTGGTTCATCATTCCCCCACGCATTTTGCATCGAGTTTAAACACATCTTCCGTGCATTGCCCATGTTGATACAGACGGTAAAGCAAGGCGATTTTCTCTCCGTCTTTATATTCAATCGTCGGCCCGTATACTTGATGAAGTTCTCTGTCAGTACGTTTCAGTATCTTTGCCACTGCGCGGATAGTATCTCGCAACGTGCTACGCAACAAAATCCTAACTTCAATAGGCTTTCTCATTCCCATTCCCCCAGCCAGTTCCGTATCAGCACTACTATGGAATCAATCGTTTCTTCCTTTTCTCTTGCAGTGCCCTCATTCTTTTCCACGGCCTGCACAAGCTCCCCTACTTCTGCCGATATGCGACCGAGTGCTTGATATTTTCCCTCCGCAAAAACGGGGTGCAGACGACGTGCCCTGCGTAGAGCATCGAGAATTGTGTACAGTAGCGTGTATCCGTCTCCGCTATTGCCATTGCCGAGTATCCGCATTTGCTGAACTTCCGGCAGAGTGGCGACCTTGACGTTACATTCATCACATGGCGTTTTGCATTCATCGCAAACAGCGTTCACTTTTCCACCTCGTCAATCGTTTTTATCAGCCAATCGAGATACACGCGAGCCTTTTTCAAGTCTTGTACGCCGCCCTTATCACGCCAACGCCATAGATATTTGACGCAGTTGCCTTTCAGATAGCCCTGATACTCTAGAGTATCCATACTGGCGCGTATTGCTTCAATGCACTCTATGCCGCCCTGCGTGTAATGTGAAGGGTGATTGACGTTATCTATTTCACTCATGCCATAAACTCCATTGCCTGAAGTGCTTCTTCTGGGCTTTTAACTATCGCCACCATGCCGCGCCATGCCTCGTGCCATGCCAACTCGTCAGCCGTCAGCTTTTGTTGAGACGGGGGAACATCATTGCGCTTGATTTCCATGAGCATATTCTTGCCCCGATAGCCAACGACAATATCAGGGCACCCCTTGCCTACAGTGGCGAGTGATTGCACCGTAGCCCCGGCCTTGCGAAGCGCGTCAACAATTTCTTTCTGATTCGTATCTACTTTAGCGAACTTACGCACGGTTCAACCTCGCTTTTGCAAGACGTTCAGCCGCAGCCTTCTTCTGTTCCTCGCTCATTTCCCTGTGACTGCGGAAAGGATTCTTCCCTAGCCGAAACGGATACAGCGCACAGTCTTTAATCTGGCAGCGTTCGGCCTCTGTTCTACTACCGCCTGAGCAGTCTAGGCACTTCATTCTGATAGCCTTGACAGGATTCGTGTTGCTTGTTTCAGGACACTGCATAGCTATTTCCCTCCTATTTCTGCAATCATGACACGCAATATCGCCCCAGATTCCGGGGATACACGTCAAGCACGGATTCACGGATTGCACTCAAAGAACGCATACGCAAATCCCATAGGCGTTGCGCTCCTGGCATTTTTGGTTTTCAGAGACTTCCCGCCGTAATGCTGCATCTTGCTACCCTCATGCGGATAAACGCTCATATCCCGCCCAAGAAACAACGGAGAGGGCGGCGTAAACTCTCCCCATAAGCAGGTGCGCTTTGTGTACGGGTCGCCATAGTCACACGGCTGGAAGTAGAATTGCGGCTTGCCCAGGTAGCGCACAAGTTTCCCAATGGGATTTTCCAATACCCACCAGCGCAGGGTTTTTCTGTGTGCCCAGGCAAGACGGATGCAGGCATCGACCACGGACAACGCCTCGACCATATCCGCATCAGAACGCACCCACCGCGCACCGCTTGACGCGAAACAGGTACAGGGCGGGGCGGCGAGAATGCCGTGGACAGGCTCGCCCTTTTCAAGCAGCCGCACATCCTGGCCCCCGTCCTGTAGGTCAATGCGTTCGACTTCATAGCCGTTTTCCGCATAAGGACGCGACCAGTTACCGCTGTGGTCGCAGAGTGAAAGTATTCTGCCCTTAGACATTCTTCAACCCGAGCACATTCCATAGCCGCATGGTCATTTCTTCGCTTATCCAATCATGGCACACGGCGTACATAAACGCTGTTTTCAGCCAGCCTTTAAGCATTATCATATCGCATCATTCAGCATAGGTTCATAATACGTTGACGTTTTCACATTAAAAGAAAATGTCATAATTCCCTTTTTCCCATTACGACGAAAGCGGATTTTTTGAATTATGCACTTTGTCTCGCTTGTATTCATATCAGGCCGAAACACACATAAAATATTATCAGCCTTGTTATACCACATTGCACCGCCTGCAATATCATATGCCGTAGGAGCAGGATATTTACCCGCACTGTCTTTTTGAAGCATATGAGGGTGAACAATCAGAAAAATATGAATAGCATTCATACGGGCAAAACGGCGTATTTTTGCAAGCTGTTCGCTAATATACAAATCTTCGCGTTGCCCAGACGGTATCTTGTGTTCTATTTCATTCCACGGATCAATCACAAGGAGCTTGATGCCATGACGAAATATCAAAGCCCTTGCCGCTTCAAGTATTGCGTCTACCGTCATCATGTCCTCATCACTGTCAGGCGTGATAAAGAACAATGCGTCAGAAAGATTTTCAGAAATTTCATGCAGGCGTTGATGCGGAATTTCTCGGAAGTTATGGCCCTCAAACATTTCCGTCAGCAAAGCGTAGTGATTTTGAACAGGCCAGTTTTCGGGAGAGAATGCCGCAGACTTCCAGCCGTGATTTTTGAAAAGGTTCATGCGAAGCGCGTCAATAAACGTGCTTTTGCCATGCGAAGGAATGCCAGTGACAACCGTCATCTGGCCCGGTTCAATGTTTAGATATTCTTGAGACTGTCGCCAGCCTATTTGAACGCCTGCCACCTCTTGCGAGTCGCGTAGTTCAAACAATGCGTCTCGTAGATCACGCGCCGACTTAACGCCCTTGATGGGAAACTCAGCCGCTTGATGTATGCACAGGTTCAAGCGTTCCGGGCCGTACTTCACCAACACGTCGTTTGCGTCCTTACAGCCGTCAGGCCATACTACCCGCTTGCACTTCTCAATGCCGAGCCGCCGCGCCAATTCGTCACGCAACTTTATGCCGGGCGCGTCATTGTCCACGGCGAGAATGAAACACTCGCAAGCCTTCAAAAGTTCTTCACAGTTGCCGAGATAATCAAATTTGCTTGTATAATTCTTTGTGTCTGGACTTGGCGCACCGTCTGGAACGCTGACGGCATTCTGAAAGCCAGCCTCATAGCAGGCCAGCACGTCCATTTCGCCCTCAGTGATTATCAGTGTGGGATTGTCTTGAGACTTCACATCGGCCAGGGCAGCGTCGAAGTTGTAAAGCACCTTCTTCCCGTCCTTCACCTGACGGAAACGCTTGTCGGAAGTGCGATACTTGATATTCACGCATTCGCCGTGGAACCAATACGGGAACAGCATGGCGACGACGTTTTCATAATCGCCCTTGACATTGCGGAAACTTGCCGTCTCAGTCTTGATCTTGAAGGCCGACAATGCCGCAGTATAAATGCGCCTGTCAGAAAACCACTTCAAAACACGCGGGTCGGTAACTTCCGACTCGACAAAATGCGGCTTAACGAAAATCTTTTTTGCCGTGGCGACTTCTTCCGGCGTTTCCCCCAGGCCGCCAGTAAAACCACAATGCCAGCAGTTCCACACGCCTTTCTCGATATTCACAGACAAGCAGGGATCGTCTTTCTTCCTGCGGGTATGGGAACACTTCGGGCAGAGAGTGCGGATATTGCCGTCAGCGTCAGGACGCGGATTGAACGGAATATCAATGCCGAAGTCTGCAAAAGTCTTGTTCATGCCGCCCCCCTAGTTCAATGGCAATAAGCCTTCATAGGGATCAGAAGGCCGCGACACGTTTAACGTTATTGCATCGGCATCTTCCCAGCCGCCAGCATTTAGCCATGAGGCAGGGTGCGGTATGTATTGCCCGTTCTCTTTCGTCCATTCCCTGCCGTGCTTTTTATTTTCAAGCCGCTCCTGTAGCAAAGAAAGTTCGGGAAGTACGCCAGACTTTTTGAGCTTGCACCATGCCTTGTAGGCCGCAAGTTTGTTTGCCTTGTTTGGATACGCCTCCCAAAACAGTTCAAAGTCTTCACTGTAGGCGTTCCTCCCCCTTTGGGGGGTAAGGGGGGTATTTAATAAATCATTATCAAAGTCATTATCATTATCGGCTTTTTTGGGTTCACTTCGGTTGTTAGAAAAACCGTTCGCTTTTTTTGGGTTATTTTTGGTTTCTTCCGGTTTGTTTGGGTTTTCTTCGGTTTTTTTAGGGCGTCCGCCTTTTGTTCCATTTTCTTTGTTTTTCACGCACTTATCTTCATAGGCGGCCTTATCTGCATCAAAGCGCATTTTGAAAAAACTGAAAGCCATAAGAACAATCGGGTCAGTTGAAGTGATTTCTTCACCGTCTTGATATTCAAAAATGGCATCAAGAATTTGCGCTTTTTGACTTTCGCTTAAAGAGGAAATTGGTTTTCGCCATTCCTTGTAAACGACAAAAGAGGACTTATTAACCGAAAAAACCGAACGGTTTTTCATCACTCACTCTCCTTTTTGCCGTAGGCTTTCCAAAAAACGTGAGCAATGTTTTCATGCTTTATATCCTCTATGAGATTACTTGTTGGCAGAGTTTTTTCTTCCATTATGCCTAACAATGTGGCAAGGAAATGTTTATCTTTGTCAGTTTCAACAATGGAAATTAATGCGCGTATTCCAATAGAGTCTATTTGTAAATATTTCTTGACTTTGTTGTTAGAAGTGTTCATAATGATTTCACCTACTTTTTGAAGGGTTAATACCAAACGTTTCCTCATGCCTCGCCCCGGTGCCTCAGCCGGGGCTTTCCATTTAATCTGTATACTTCGCCTTGAAGTTCTTTATAACTTCTTCAAACTGTTCCCCCTCCTTGAGTTTATCCTGTAAGGCGATATTTATTTTCTTATGTATCAGAGAAAGTTTAGCATTTTTCCTGTGATAGTCTAGAAAATCATCTAGCAACGCCTTATCTTTGATAGTGCTATAGCCGTCACCATTGTCATGGTGGTCAATCTCAATATCAAAGAACGTTAGATTGCGAGATTTCAGGAAGTCATCGACAAGTTTTCTAAACGGGTAAAAATGGTCAACGTGAAGTTGCTCTTCATCAAACTCTATTCCTGACAAGGCGCAAACAGCCTTCCCGTCATTCACTTGGCTATCCTTGTATTCATATATTTGAGGGCGTATAGCCATTCTCAAAACTTCGAGAACATCATTGATGTGGTAATTTGTGGCACTGCCAAGGCATTTGATATATGAAAAAGGTTCTGGCTGCTTACCATGCAAAACATAACAAAACTGATTATGAAGCTCTCCGTAATTATGGCGTATAATGATTTTTTCCAGTGATAAAGGGTAGTCAGGTATTTTATCTTTCAAACGCGGGTGCATTGAAAGAAGGTCGCACATAAAAGCTGATTGTTCTTCCGTCAAATCTTTAGTTTCACCACGTTCAAGTTTTACACTATGCAAAAGGTTTTTGACAAAATCTTGAGCGTCAGATTTCTTTTTGAACGTATGATTCCCGATTGTATATTCTCTAGCCATATTATTCCTTTTCTTCAATCACCTTTTCACAGTGCTTACATTTCAGGCAGCTCTTCTTTTCTGCCCATGCTCCCAAGCGTTGCCCTGGCCTTAAATCACAGCAGGGCCTCAGATTAGGCGCAGACTCGCAATCTCGTTTCAGGCGTTCCCAAGAGGAATAGCCCATAGCCTTGAGCGTGACGGGAATATCACAGACGATTTTCATCGCCGCCCCCGCCAATAAGAAAGCACAAGCAGAGCAAACGTCAGGCAGGTGCCTATGACGGCGATAATATCAAAACGATTCACCGCGACACCTTGGCAAGTTTCAGATTAACCATAGCGGCGCGGAGCTTGTCTTGAGTGTCGCCCATTACGTTTTTACGTTTCCCAGATAACAACAAAGAAACGCACGTCTTATTCACGCCAGCAACCCGGCAAAGTTCAGAGGCGCGGACGCCCGTTTCGGCCAAAAACGCCTTAATTTCTTCAGAAATATTTTTCATGCCCTTTCTGTTACCAAACGTAAACGGAAAAGTCAATATCTGTTTACGCGTGAAAATATCTTTTTTCAAATTTTCCTTATACAAGGGGGAGTATTATGGGAATTGAAAAGGATATTATCAGATTATTCCAGAAGGTGATTGACGAATACGGGAGCGCACGGCAAGCAGCCGCACACCTCGATACGAATAATGTCACCTTATGGAACTGGGTAACTGGTAAGCGTTCCCTTAATCCAGCATTATGCAAGGCCATAGATAGGGCTGGGGGCATCTTGCTTATACCAGGCGAAAAAATGCCCGCAGGCGAAGGCGTACCGCAAAAAATTACCCAATTGGAAGAGGAGAACGCCGCCTTAAAGGAAGAGGTGGCATCTTTGAAGAGGTATCAGGCTATGTGGGAAGGGCATATCGAAACAGTCAGGGCGCAAGCAGGCATAGAATCGATTGCAAAAAAAGCCTAATAACCTCTCAATGCCGTATCATTTTATTCCCTAACCGGCTTAAATCATAATTTTTTTCCCTTCTAAAAAATAATTTTCAGAAAATAACTTTTTTCGCTTGCAATTTGTGTTTACGTTTGTTAAAAGATTTTCAACGGACGGAAACAAAGCCGTAAACGCTAGTAAAAACTAGCCGCAAGCCCGGCGTGAGGAGGGTAAGGGGTAGCACACGGTGATGAGCCGTCACTGCGCCAGAAGGGGAGCCGGAACACCCGCCAACAAAGCCGACGTCAACTTTTAACCGAGTCACAGATATTTCTTGATTCACATGGCCCTTCGGAAACGGAGGGCTTTATTGGATTAGGAAAATTCACTTGTTCGGAAATTCCGAACAACTCAAAACACGGCAGGGCAATATGACAGATAACGCAAAATTTTCAGAAAAAACTGTTGCTAACACCAGTAAAAACGAATCGAACGGGAAAACACGCACTCTTACCCTATCAAGGCTATTCGCGCAAAATGTCTTGATTGTAGCGGCGACAGTGCCGCAGAGGTGAGAGAGTGCGTTTTGAAGCACTGCCCGCTTTACCCGTATCGAATGGGCAGGAATCCAAACCGTACAGGCAGAGAGCTTACGGAAGAACAAAAAGCAAAATGCGCGGCAGCTCTTGCAAGGGCAAGAGAAGCAAGGGCAATGTGACATTCAGGGTCCGTTCAGAAATGGGCGGCCCTGTTCATTTGTTCCGTGGGGGGCGCAGAAACGCGGGGCACGTTCAATGGGGGCGTGTTCAGGCGTTGTGCAAACTGACGAAGATGCGAACGGCTGCGCTCTCCACAGGACAAGTGAACAACAGGAGGATATGACATGGCAGACGCTATTATGCACTTGGCAGGGCTTATCATGTATGCCGCAAGCGTGTTTGTTTTTACAGCGGCAATCTATTTCTGGGGGCTGTAAATGGACGATAAGGCATACATCGCATCGCTGGAAACAGCCTGGCGACGGCAGCAAGAGTTCATCACCGAACTGCTTAATTTTAATTCTGAGTTGCTTAGGAACAAGCAGGAATTGATATTCACAAAGCAACGCCTTGCCATCATGGCAAAGAGATATGCACGACTCAGGAAGGAACAAAGGAGCGCATCATGAACGCCACAATTCAGGGATTCCTTTACGGACTAGCGGCCCCCATCTTTCTTGGCGCAATCCTAATCATAGCGAGGGCGTTGTCATGAATGCGCCTATACTGCCAGCCGATTTTTATCCTGACGAAGATCATGAAGAGCGAATTGTCCGGTGGCTTACACTAGAGGCAGAGGCGCAAGAGATGCAACGGCGTGACTTGATGAAGAGCGAAGAGCTTGAATTGCCGCGCCTGCCGTTTTGGATGAAGGGCTGCACGAATGAAAGCGCATTGAGAATGTGGGGGTATTGATATGTGTTATTGTGGTTGCCAGTTCGAATCGTACAAATATGGCCCAAACGAGGGCTGTTATTGCACCAAGCCGAAGGGATGCCCTTGTCCTGAAGATGTAGAGGACGAGGAAGAAATTGAATATTGGAATGAAAAATTAGCCGAAGATGAGGAAGATGAATAATGTGTGAAATTCAATCCATGCAGAGTGCTGAAATCGGAGAGATTGCAGGCGCACTTGCCGCTGCGCAGGCAGAATTGCCCGCCGCAATCAAGGGAAGTGTAAATCCCCACCTCAAAAACAAGTACGCTAACATTAACAGCGTTTATACGGCAATCCGCGAGGTTTTGCCCAAGCACGGACTGGCAGTAATTCAAACTATGCTACCGACTGACGGATCAAAGGCTCACGTCCGCACCATGCTTGCCCACAAGTCAGGCCAATGGATTGCCGGTGAGTGTGTGATGCCGCTCGATAGGCAGGGCGGCGCACAGGGCATGGGCAGCGCAATAACCTATGCGCGGAGATATTCTCTATCTGCAATAGTGGGAATCGTCACGGAAGAGGACGACGACGGTAACTGTGCCCAGGGACGCATTCAAAAACAAAACGCCCAACAGGATAGGGCGCAGGCGAAAGCAAGCAACCCCGACCCGATGAGCAAGGAACAGTCGTCAGCACTTATGGCGTATCTCACAAAGCGGCACGGAAACGACCGCGACGCCTACCTTGCCGAGCTTTCCAATTTCTTTGAACGCAAGATTACGTCAAGCCGCGAACTGACGAAAAAAATGGTCAGCGAATTTCTTGACGTTGTGATGAATGCTGAAACCACGCAGGAGGCGTACTAATGAATTGCTGTGTATTCGCAGGAAGGGTTCTTAGGGATTGTGAAGTAAAACAGACGCAATCCGGAAAATTCGTTGGCAATTACGCCATAGCGGTTGATGACGGCTACGGAGAAAACAAGCGAACCCTATTTCTGAATTGCAGTCACTGGAACTGCGAAAAGGTGGCGCAGTATCTCACGAAGGGAAAGGCAGTCATAGTGCGCGGAAAGCTACAGCAGCGCGAATATGAGAAAGACGGGCAAAAAGTCCGAGTATATGAGCTAAACGTGCAAGAGTCTCAATTCCAGCAGGGAAGCCACGGAAACGGACAACGCCAGCAAGCACCCGCACCCGAACAATCAGAAGATAGAGTAATGTTTTGATGAAAAATCTTCTCCATGTAGGCTGCGGAGGGCATCACATATTAGGGAAGCACGGCTTTTCTCCCGATGAATGGCGAGAGATACGCCTTGACATAAACCCCGCCATGCAGCCCGATGTCATAGCGTCAATAACAAGTATGCCGCAAGTCGCAGACAATTCCATTGATGCTGTTTATTCCAGCCACAGCCTCGAACACCTCTACGCACATGAAGTGTCGAAAGCTTTAGCCGAGTTTCGCCGTGTGCTGAGAGATGACGGCTTTTGCTTGATTATCGTTCCCGACATTCAGCCAGTTGCGAAAATGGTGGCAGAAGGCAGACTGACAGAAACTGCATACAATAGCAGTGCGGGGGCGATAACGCCCCTTGATATTATGTACGGGCATAGGGCCAGCATAGAGGCTGGAAATGAGTTTATGGCGCATAAAACCGCCTTTACGGGAGACTCGCTATCCGTAGAGCTATTGAAGCCCGGCCTTTTCAAACATACAAGAACACGACAGAAAGGCTTTAATCTAGCCGTTATAGCGTCATATAAGCCATTGTCTGAATTTGCCATCAGTGCGCTTAAATCAATTTTTTAGGAGATAACACAATGCCGAGCTTTGACCATATACAGCAAGAAATATCTGCCATGCTCTCCATTAACGATGACGATTTAACGGAAGAACAAAAGCAGGCAATGGACGCCTATCTGAATGAACTTGCAGGGCAAGAGAGCGACAAGATAGACTCTTTCGCCGCCTTTATCAGAGAAGAGACAGCCCGCACATTGTATTACAAAGAGGAGGCAAAACGGCTTGCCAGCAAGGCCAAGACCGCAGAGGAGCGCATTGGCTTTTTGAAGAATCGCTACCTTGGCATCATGCAGGAACACGGCTTGAGCAAGATAAAAGGCAACGCCTACGCTATCAGCATACGCCACACGCCTCGCGTTGTCATAGATGATGAATCGTCTCTAGATGACCTATATGTACGAATCATTCCCGAAAAGCGCGAACCTGATAAGCGCATCATTGGCGAAGCGTTGAAAGGAGGCGTCGCTATTCCTGGTTGTCGCATTGAAATGTTGGATAGCCTGCAAATCCGATGACTGAAATAATAAAATCAATTACGGCAGCCACAGGACAAGTCCCCATTCCTAGCGTTACAGCCTCATTATTAGACAAAGTTCTGTTTTTCTATCCGGGCATAACTCTCGATGCAATGTCTGACAAAACTATCAATATACATGACCCGGAAAACAGAAAAGGATTGCCAGAGTATATCAAAGCGCGTCAGGCTGATTTATGGGAACTTATTACTAAACAATGAACTTTCGCGGCGGACGCCGTGCCGGAAACGTGACGCTCCTTTTCACGCGGAGAGAGAGAACGGCGATTGTCATCATCCCCCAGTGCCCCCGTCTGGGTGAAGGCGGGGGCCACTCATTTTTGGAGAACAAAATGAGCGCACTTATCGACATGACAGGGAAACAGTGTGGCTATCTCACTGTAATAGGCAGAGTCGCGGCACCTGAGCATATCAGGAGCAAGTCTAAAGAGGCGTATTGGCTATGCCGTTGCGCCTGCGGAAACGAAACAATTGTACGCGGCAGAAGTCTGCGAGAAGGCGAAACAGTTTCCTGCGGTTGTATGAAGGGCTTGATTGTCGGAAAAAAACTGCAAACGCATGGTGAAAGCAGAATCGGTAAGAATTTTCGCGGCTCTTCTCTTTATCACCGCTGGCAATCAATGAAGAACGCCAAAAACGTCATTGGAATCAAGACGCCTGTATGTGATGAATGGCAGGATTTTTATGTCTTTTCAGAATGGGCACGGTCGCATGGATACAATGATAAGTTTTTTATTTCCCGCATCGATCACAATTACGGCTGGTTCCCTGAAAATGTTTGCATAACCATGAAGCGAAAACACACAAATAGGACTAAGAAAGAGTTCATTATCCCCAAAATAGGAAAAGACGGAAAAAGGAAAATGCCCGATGTGGACTAACCCAGCAGTCGAAAGATGCCGCGCAGAACTAGCCCTTAATGTAGCCGTCAAAGTCTTTGACCGTCACACAGGACGCGACGCACCTTGAAGAATACCGTCCCGTCAAAACGCTAGAACAATGCCAGCGGGTTGCATTGGAACGTGAGGCGCGGATGAATCGCTGCTTTGTGGATAATGAATGCCTTGTAAAGAATGTGCTGATAACGTGCCAGAAAGCACCGAATAAACACAAAGGGAAAAGAAGATGACTGACGCTGAAATTAACTCTTTAGAAGAACAAGCATGGGCATCTGCCGAGGGAACCTGCGGCAGAAAAGCAATTTTGTTACTGATTGCCGAGCTGCGGCAGGCAAGGAAAGAGCGGGATTGGGTTATTGAGCAGATATTTACAGGCTGGCCTTGCCCCGTAACAAGTGATGAAACACCAGAAGATTGCGACAAAAAGATATCTTGTGAAGATTGTTGGCTCCAAGCCGCAAAGGATGCCACAAGCGTAGACAACACGCACCCGCAATACAGCTATGAGCTATAAGGAGATGCTATGTCAGAAGTAAAGTTCGAGCCGTTCCAGCGCGTGCTGGTGCGGGATACTGATGTTGCGGCGTGGAAGGCTGCGATATTTAGTCATCAAGACAACGACGGAACATTCTGCGCTTCTTGTGAATACTGGGTACAATGCCTCCCCTACAACGATGAAACAAAGCACTTGCTCGGTACAACCGACAGCCCCACGCCAGAGCCGGAGTTCAAATTTGGGGACAAGGTAGTAGTAAAGAACGCAGAGGATGGTAACTGGTGCGAAGCAATCTTTACAAATTATCATGGAAAAGATGTTGCTGCCATACTTCATGTTGATCCTAGCGTAATTTCTTTATGGCGTTATTGTCGCCACGCCGAATGGTAGGGGGAGACATGGAAGAAAAACTGAAGCCGTGTCCTGCGTGCGGGCATACGAATTTAGAAATTATAGAATATGAAGAAAACCCACCAGCTTCTTATGTACGGTGTGATTATTGTGGCCTGCAAACTGGCCCAACCAATGAATTTAGTCCAGATGTTGTTACGGAGTGGAACGCCCTGCCG
>Ga0265299_10000796_pt1 | contig 38213 bp, 63 predicted proteins | sample AusTroGonzalo_MG_4_FD_193485 | JGI IMG/M metagenome (GOLD analysis project Ga0265299, IMG submission 193485) | Bovine rumen microbial communities from tropical cattle in Woodstock, Queensland, Australia - Gonzalo_02 | ecosystem: Host-associated > Mammals > Digestive system > Stomach > Rumen ... | reverse complement strand
TTCTTACGAGCTTCTTCCGATGTTGGTACTTTAATTGGCATAAAAACATCTCCTTTGCGTTAATTATATCAGACGGGCATATAATCTGTCAATTATTTTTTTATTTTCATAATATTTTCATAAAAACGATGTAGAGGGTTAGAGGGTTTTTCGCAAATTTCATAAAATTTTCCTATAATTTTATTCTCGCGTATTTTTATGAAATTTTAACAAAACTATCTAACTATCTACAAAAACATTAAAAAATTATTAAAAAAATATTGACATTATATTAAAAAGGTAGTAAACTATATGCGAGGAGGACATAAGAATGACAGAAAATGAATTTATATTAGAAGATCGTATTGCTAAAATACAAAGTATTAACGAGCAATATGATTTAGAAAATAATTCATATATTGCTTTCAGTGGTGGTAAAGATTCGGTAGTGCTGTCAAAGTTAATTGACCTTGCATTACCAAATAATAATATACCAAGGTTATATGCTAACACAGGTATTGAATATAATATGATGGTTAAATATGTCATAAGAGAGAGAGAGAGAGATTCACGAATCATTATAGTGAACCAAAAAAGAAACATAAAACAGACATTAGAAGCTTACGGTTATCCTTTTAAGAGTAAAGAACACAGCTTACGAGTAGAACAGTTTAATAAAGGATCAAACGCTAAATTCATTAAAAAATATACTGAAGGATGGAACTCTAAATTTAAGTGTCCGAAAATATTACTTTATCAATTTAAAGAACAGGGTAAATACAATTATAGTAATCAATGTTGTTATAAACTCAAAAAATCTTTATTACATAATAAACAAAAAGAGTTGGGACTAAAAATTAATATTACAGGTATGCGTCAAGAAGAAGGTGGTAATAGACAAAGACTTTCTTGTATAACTAACAATGGTAAATCATTTCATCCATTAATAGTTGTATCTGAAGAATGGGAAAATTGGTTCATTGACAAATATAATATAAAATTATGTGAATTATATTATCCACCTTACAACTTCAAACGAACGGGTTGTAAAGGTTGTCCATATTCGTTAAATTTACAAAATGATTTAGATACAATGGCACAATTATTACCAAATGAACGTAGACAGTGTGAGATTATCTGGAAACCAATATATGACGAGTATAGACGTATTGGTTATAGACTAAAACCAAATATTTTTGATTTTTTAATAAAAAAATATTAAAAAGTTATTGACAAGTTATTGAAAATATGTTAAAATATAGGTGCAATAATAAAAAAGGAGCCAAGTAAATATGACAAACAAGGAGGTAGAAAAGTATGTATTTGAAAGTTCCAAGTAATTACAAAAAGACAGTCGTATCAATCCAAAAAATCGAAACTGATGATGGATACATATACGAATTAAATTTAAGAGATGGTTATGGCCTTTATGGATCGGAAGATGAAACTGGTTTAATTTATTTTGAATCATACAAAGAGATGGTAAAAGAAATGAAATATATAAAAGGAGTTAAAAAATGAGTTCAATCGAGTCAACAGCAATTTATATGATACGTAAGCCTACAACCGAGGCGACTTACACAACAGCAAGACAACAGGACATTTATCAAGCCAGAACATTATATAGAAAATACCGAGAGGTCAAATATTATAATGGTTGGGTTATGATTGGTGGCATTGTAGTAAATGGAATTAGTAAAAGGGAGATGCAGAAAATTGAAAAAGAAATTGATAGAGAAAATTAAACAACGACTAATTGACCTTGAGCGTTATAGTTATTTTGATATATTAGCATTATGCGATAAAGTGCTGCCTAATATGAGTCGTAGAAAATTAAGAAAATTCTGGAGAGAGATATGCGAGTAAAAGAATTTAAATCAGGATATTTAGTAATATTAAAAGACTGGTGGTGCAGGTATGGTAAAAATGCATTTGTTGATCGTGCCTGTGCTACGATGGAGGAAGCTGAGTATGTTAGAGAGAGTCTCAAAAAAAATGATAGAAAGGAATTTATAATTTATGAAGTACACACTAACTAAGAAAGATGAATATATGTATATATTAATGATAAGTAATAGGCTACAAGAGCGATATGCTATATTCGAGGAGAAGGATGCATTAATTCGGGAACGCACATCACTAACACGTTCGCTTACAGAGTGCTTTGCAGATAGATTTTTAAATATAGATATAGAAGAAATGAGATTTATTGATTTAATGGATGATACTGAAAAAGATTTATTTATGGATTTAGAGATTGGCCACACGTATGCAGAATTCGTACAATTTGGTGTGGTTGATGCATTTAGAAGAATTGTGCGTCGCAATAGTCTACCTTACGAGTTCCCTGAACTTGATAAAAAAGACCCTATGAAAGGATGGAATGAGGAATGCAAAGACTGACAAAGAAAATATCTAAAAATATTTATGAAGTAAAAAGTAAGGACATCGATTATGAATTAGAGTGTTCCAGTATTGGTCTGGAATTAAAAGGTCAAATAAATGCGTATGACGACATATTGAGTCTGATCGAGAGTATGAGATGACACCAGAGCAAGCATTAGATAAAGCAATAATGTTATGGTGTGGAGAGCATAATTGGCTATGCTTTCATATAAACGTTGGTGGTGGCAAAATGCAAAATGGCACATATTTCAGAACTGGCGTACCAACTGGATGGCCCTGACCTAACTATTATCACAGATGACGGACGAGTCATATTTTGCGAGACCAAGATCCATCCACGTAAGCCAACACAGGAGCAAATTAATTTTATAGCAAATTTGCAAGCAAGAAATATTAAGGCTTTTGTAGCCTACACTTTGGAGGAGTTTATAAATGAAGTACAAAACTAAGCAGCTTTTAAAAATGTCGCAGGATGAAATATTTGAATTATGTGATGGAAACTGTGATACTAAACGTTGTTTATTTAAAAAATCTTTAAGAGAATGCAGACAAGATGGTTTTTGTATTTCTCAAACATATGAATTTTTAGATGGATGGATTAAAGATGACGAGCAAGAAATAAAAGCATTAGAATTTGATATAAAAAATATAAAAGAACGCATCGAGAAATATAAAAAATGGAAGGGGAAATTCGAAGATGAGTTACGTAAGAACAAATAATGATGAAATATACAAATACACTACAGATTTTGATGAATATATTATTGCTACTACAAATGGTATGGAAGGAATAAGTATTAAGAAAACAGATATAATCAAAGAAGCTGACACTATTATAGACTTATGTGACGGAGTTCTTGTTGAAGAAAAAGATAATCCAAATAAGTGGTTTATTATGAAAGTAGAAGAGTTTAAAATGACTTCATTAGATAAAATGATGATTAAATGTTTTAATTTTAAAGCATTTATTAAAACCGATAAAGGTCTTATTTATGTTGGTGAAATGAATAGTGAAGGAAAGTTAGAATTATGCAAAGACTAACAAAGAAAGATAAAGACCATATTGGTGGTTATGCTCCAAATGGAACTTATGATATTGATTGGAAAGCAAATGCTTTTGAAAAATTAGGTCAATATGAAGATATTGAGGAACTATGTGAAAAGATTAAAACACAAACAATTTATCAAAAAATATTATATAGTGGTTACAATAGATATTATATTACTGAAGATAAATTTTGGGATTGTTCTATTTCATATAATTTTGAAGCAAGAATGATTGAAATATACCAGTATGAATGGGTAGATGGGTTAAAATTAGATGAGTATGGAACACAATGGGCTTTAACTAGAGAGGATTTAGAAAATGTTAAATGAGAATGTTGAAAAACAAATAAAAGCAATAGCGATTTTGAGGTGAATCAATGACAAAGAGAAGAAGAATTAAATTGCTTGCAGAATTAAGAAATGAGTTCACTACAAAACCTATCAATTTTTTTGAAGTCAAAGCATGTAATAAAATAAAAGAATTACCTAAAAAATTAAAAGTGTATAGAAATGTATTTTATGGCAGTGGACATAAGAGAATAGAACAGGTCACTATTCCATTTAATGAATTTGAAGTAAATTATTTAATTGAGTTATTAGAATTTATTGAGGTAGAAAAATGAAACCAAAAATTAAAAAAATATATAAAAGAGTAACTTGTTTAATTGTTATTAAAAGGAAAAGAAAATGAAAAATAAATTTATTAAAAGAAAAGTAGTTATTAAAGTTCCTGTACATCTTCATACCACAGAAGGAATAATTAGTCTTAGTGGATATAAAATCATTGAATATAAAATGAAAATAAAAAAGAGGTTAAGAAATGGAAAGTAAAGAAGCAATTAAAAGATTAAGACAAGAAACTTGCCCTGCAACATATATGCCTGACTTCGACAAAGAAGAATGTTTGCAAGTTATTGAAAAAGACCTTGATAGGTTAGAAAAATTAGAAAAAGCCTTTGAACTTTTAATGAAGAGATATGGCTTTAGAGTTTATGAAACTAAAGACTTTGAAGGCAATGAACATAAACATTTTACAACAGGGCTCCTCGATGGTTATTTTACTTTATCACAAGACGAATATGATTTACTAAGAGAGGTGTTAAGGAATGCTAAAAAAGATTAAAGACTTGACAAAAGAAGAAATAAGAAGTATATGTAGCAAGAGAATTAAATCTTTTGAATGCTGTTTTAATTGTCCTTTATACTATGATGATGTTGGTATATGTTTACTTGATGAAGATGTTTATAAGTTTATAAATAAAGAAATTGAGGTTGAAGAAAATGATGTATCGAATAAAAAGTAAAGCCAAATTAAAATATTTAACTGATTTATTATTCGGAAAATTAGTTGATACTAATATTGATTTAACACCAAGACAAAAGAGTAATATTGTTACTTATTCTAATGATTTAAAAGAAGATTTAGATAGACTTGAAAAGTATGATAAAGTAAAAGACTTTTTAAAAACTAATCCATCTTATTTATCTGCTATACTTGGTTTTGATAGTTATGAAGACTTTAAGCATTATTATTCATCTAACTATACAAAAGATGTTAATGAAGAAATATTTAATTTAGTAAAAGAAGTATTTGAACATAAGTATTATAAGTATGTAGTAAAAGAAAGAGGTACTCGAAGATGAGTAGAAGTTTGAAAGCATTAAATCGGATTGAAGAACAAGCAAGTAAAGTTTTTAAACATTATAAACAAGATATTAGTTATATTAGAGAAGATTTATTAAAACTTAAAAAATTAAGAGAAACTTTACCTATGATGTTGGTTGTCGCTAATAATAAGTATTATTTAATTATTGAAAGTAAAGAACGTTATTTAGCACCATTCCATAAAATGGAATTATCAAAAGTAGAATATGATTCTTTAAAGGAGGTGTTTGGATGAAACTATTATTATATTGCACTAAAAGTAAACCATATTTAATAGAAAATCCACAATGGATTATAAATATGGGAAAACCAAGATTTATTGTTAGCAAAGACAAAACATACATTGATGATTTAGTTAGAAATGGCAAAATTGTAGCAGAATGTGATTTTGAGGTGGAAGATTTACATTATAGTGAAGAATTATTAAAAAAATCTTGTCTTACTGCAAAAGAAATATTTGATTATATTAAAAATAGTAATACAGCTTATGAAATTCATATTAAAAATTTACATGTGTTTGATACACCAAGAACATTGCTTTATTTTTCTTGTGCAAGAGCGCCGCAAAATATGATGTATGTTTATGATGGCGATGAAAAGAAAGTGCTTATTTCAATTCGCCCTGAATGGTTATGCAAAATCTTAAATGGTGAAAAAACAATCGAAGTTAGAAAGAAAGTATTAAAGGAGATGTTAAAATGAATAGACTCGATAATTTATTTTTTGAATTAAAAGGTATTAAGATACTTAATAATCATAAAAGGATAGTTGCATTATATAAAAATTGGACATTAGAAATTAAAAATGGTGATGTTAAATCAACTGATGAATCCTATTATATAATAAACTCAGATTTTACAAACACTGAAGAGGTCATAAATCAAATAAAAGAAAACAAAAAAGAATTTGATAATGTAAAGAACGAAATACTATCTATAATAAATACACCATTAGAAGAAAAGAAAAAATATATTTACGAACACTTGGAGGAATTAGATAATGAAAAAAAATAAATTAGTAATAGACCCGCACGGACGTAATCATTTTAGATTTATGCCTGATAAGGATCGAGTGCTGCCAGAGAGTGAAAAAGAGCAAATTGAAATGGTGGAAAAATTATATAATGAATTAGTCGTTGGCGGAGTCATTATTTATACCAAAGTAAAAAGTGGTTCTTATTCTATCAGAGCTATCAGATATAATGCGATGTATTATATTGTTGTGTGTATCAAGAATGAATTTAAGACTTATAATAACACAATTTATGAATTGAAATTTGAAAATGATGCTCTGGCAATTTGTAAATTGATAGGTAAGAATATATTAACTATGATGTCTGATTATAAAAAGCAAATATTAGATGCCAAGAAAATGCACGTTGTAAGAAAGGAGGATACAAATGAAGAAGGGCGAGACGCTAGCGAAAGCAATGATCAGTAAAAGAATGGAAAAAAACATAAGTATGACGGCGGCAGCGAAAGAAATAGGAGTGGATTTTGTCACACTTTGGAAAATTGAATCCAAAGGTTATACATCATTAAGATATGATACCGTCGGAAAAATCGCTAAATTTTTAGAAATCACAGAGAAAGAAGTAAGGGATTTACTATGATTATTACAAATAAGTATGGATTACCACAGGCATTAGTTGATATTATTAAATCAGACGAAAAAGAACACGATCCAAAAGAGTATGGTGTGACTACAGTTTTGAAACCAACACGTGAAATTTTATTAAAACGTAGACACGAGAAAGAATTAGAAATTGATGTATCAGATTGCATCAATAGATTATTTGGCACAGCATTCCATAGTTTAATTGAAAAACACGATAGGACTGGAATGAGTGAATTAAAATTAGAAGAGAGAGTCCTTGATGATTATAAATCGGTTGGAAGACTTGATTTATACAATGCGGAAAACGAATCTATCATCGATTACAAGACAGCAACCGTATGGAAAGTAATGTTTAAGGATTTTGAGGACTGGCGTAAACAAGGATTATTATATGCTTGGTTATGTTTAAAAAATGGATTTATTGTTAAAAAAGTAATATTCTATGCCTTTTTAAAAGACTGGACTGCACGAGAAAAACGTAAGCAAGGAGAGAATTATCCAGGCTCACAAATTTACACATATGAATTTGATGTAACAATTGGTGATCTAATGAAAATTGAAGATTGGCTAACTGCTAAATTCGAGGAAATAGCTGTCAATGAAAAATTAAGTGACGATGAATTGCCACCTTGTCCTGATGAGGATTGTTGGTACACGGGTGATAAATACGCTGTGTATAAAAATACTAATGATGCAAAAGCACAAAGGGTATTTGATAATATTGAAGAAGCCAACGGATATTTAATTAACAAGATGGATGGTAAAGGTGTCGTTGCATTTAGAAAAGGCGAATATCGTAAATGTCAAGACTATTGTGAAGTATGTAATTTCTGTAAGTATTATAAAGAAAGAGGAGGTAAGTAATATATGGGAATTCCAGTTTTAGTTTTAGGACGCTCAGGTAGCGGAAAAAGTCGCAGCATCAAAGATTTAGATTGTGGAATTATTAAGGTAATCGAAAAAGAACTACCATTTAGAAATAATTTTAAAACAGTCACTACTGCAGATTACACAAAAATTATCCAAATTTTAATGGGTAGTAAAAAAGATAGTATTGTAATTGATGATGCGGGATATTTATTAACAGATGAATTTATGCGTAGAGCAACAGAAAAGGGCTATGATAAATTCACTGAGCTTGCAAATAATTTTTATAATTTAATTCAATTTATTACAACGAGACTACCAAGAGAAAAAATTGTATATTTATTAATGCACGAAGATGAAAATGAAATCACAGGACAAGTAAAACCAAAAACTATCGGTAAATTACTAGATGAAAAAGTATGTGTAGAAGGAATGTTTACTATCGTGTTAAGATGTATTGAACACAAATTCTATACAAATAATAGTGGTTGTGCCAAATCACCTGAAGAAATGTTTGGAACTGAAGAAATCGATAATGACCTAAGTTTGGTCGACAAGGCAATAAGAGATTATTATAATTTAGAAGGAGGAAAAGAAAATGATCAACAAGCCAAGTAACTGGGATGAAGTAGCAGAAAATGAAGTAGTGGAGAGTACAGGGTTAATAGTTGGTGCTTATCCGTGTCAAATTAAAGATGTCATTGACAATTCAGAAAAAGAATATCTAGAAATTAGATTTGATATCGTTAAAGACAAAAATTTTACTAATTATTTTACTAATTTAAAAGAAAGATTAGAACTTGAGCCAGATGTATGGCCAAACCAAGGCATCTACAGAGCGAGTTATAAAGAAACCGCTACTAAATTTTTTAAAGCATTTATTACAGCGGTGCAAAAAAGCAATCAAGGTTACGTATGGGATTGGAATCCAAAATCACTAAAAGGTAAATATATGGTTGCTAATTTTGGTGAGGAAGAGTATGAAGCACAAGATGGTTCAATTAAAATTTCAATTAAAGCTAGAGAAATTAGATCAATTGAAGCGTGGAAAGCCGGCGAAGTTAAAGAATTACAAATTAAAAAATTAAAGAGAAAAGAAACAAATGATCCATTTGCAAATTTAGTACCAGAAAATTTAGAAACAATAAGTGATGATGATTTACCATTCTAGGAGGTAGTTATGTTTGAAAATATACCCAGCGAATTAAAGCAAGAGGCATTATGGTGTTGCTGGAAATTAGCACCAAATGGCAAAATACCCATTGATGCATTAAAAGGCACACTTGCAAAATCCAATGACAAATCTACATTTTATCCTTGGGCTACCATATTAAAATACGCTGGTTCATATTTAAGAAAAGAAAATGAACGATGGGTTGGAGGTATAGGACTAGGCATATTTAATGGATTTAGTGCTATTGACATTGACCATTGCATTGATGAAAATGGAGTAATGAGTGATTTAGCACAAGAGATTATTGATTATTGTCAAAGCTACACTGAAAAAAGCCCATCAGGACGTGGAATTAGAATCATATTTAAAACTGATTTAAAAGAATATGATAAGACTGCTTATTACATTAACAATGCAAAAAGAGGTCTAGAAATTTACATTGAGGGTGCAACTAGCAAATTTGTCACAATTACAGGGGACGCAATTTTGTCCTGTGGTGTTAATAAAATAGATATTGAGTATTTGCTTGAGAAATATATGAAAAAGCAACGTAGGGCAAATAATCCGCCTAAAATAAAGAAAAATACATATAATATTTATGACTTTATTAACCGAGATGATAAATTGTGTAGTTTGTGGAATGCACAAGCTCCGGGATCACATTCTAACGAGTCAGAACTCGATTTAGCACTTTGCAGCAAACTTGCATTTTACTTGCAACGGGACCCAGATGCTATTAAATCGGCATTTGAAGACTCACCATATTATGCAAGTAAGGATGAAAAACACAAAAGAAAATGGGATACGATTTACTCGGAAAATACTATCAATTATGCGATTGAGGGTTGTACTGAAATTTACACTCCAACATTTACAAGTCGCACAAAATATGAATTAAATGACACGGGTAACGCACACAGATTTATTGATGAATTTGGTCCGGACTTGCATTACAATGTCGATAATAAAATGTGGATGCTTTGGAATGGTGCAAATTGGCAATTTGATGTATTTAATAATGTAAAAAATCTAGCCGAGATACTAATTGAAAAAATGAAAATGGAAGCTCTTAATTGCAATGATGCTGATAGGCAAAAAGAATTATTAAGAAATGTTAATAAGCTCTATAATTCTGCAGGCAAAGAATCAATGCTAAAAGAGTCGCAGCACTTACCAATGGTCCCAGTCAATAATGACGCATTTGATAAAGATGATTATTTATTTAATACCAATTCATATGTAGTCAATTTAAAAACTGGTAAAACCATCCCACACAATAAAAATCTATTACTTAATAAAATAAGTCCAGTGGATTTAAGCAATAAAAAGCCAGTGCAATTCTTAAGATTCTTTGAAGATATTTTCAAAGGCAATAAAGAAGTTATGCATTATGTTCATAAAGCTCTAGGTTATTCATTAACTGGAGACTGCAGAGAGCAAGTAATGTTCTGGCTTGTCGGTGATGGCAATGATGGTAAAAGTCTATTACTTCAAATCGTGCAAGAGGTAATCGGTGATTATTCTTTAACATCAAATCCAGATTTATTATTGGATAAAAAAACACAAACTGCTAATTTATCGGAAGTTGCAAGACTTAGAGGAATTCGTATGTGTGTTGTTAATGAATTAAAATTAGGCGAAAAATTAAATGAATCAGCCGTTAAAGACATTACATCTGGTAATAATAAAATTGTAGCAAGATTCTTATATTGCAATGAATTTGAATTCTTACCTAAAATGAAAATTTGGATTGCTACTAACTATCTACCAATTATTAAAGGCACCGATAAAGGTGTATGGCGTAGACAAGTAGTAATTCCAATGACACGTAATTTACAAGATGATGAAGTCGACCAAGATTTAATTTATAAATTACGCACAGAGAAAAACGAGATTTTCACCTGGTTAGTCGAAGGCTGCTTATTATGGCAAAAAGAAGGTCTTAAATTACCTGATTGCTTAAGGAATGAAAAAGAAGCATATAAGACCGACATGGACTTAGTACAAAAATGGATCAATGAAAATTGTGAAATTGGCGATAAATATGTAACAAAAGCAAGTGAGCTTTTTGAGAATTTCAAAAACTACTGCAAAATAAATAATGAATATGAAATGTCACAGACATTATTCGGACGTAATTTCGGTAAAAAATATAAAAAGAAATTATATGGTGGAATTACGGTTTACGAAGGAATAAGGTTAAAAAATAACATATGACAATAAACGAAATTATTAAAGATTTGAAAAAATCAGGATGCAATTCAAAACAACAAGTCATCGAAAAGTTGCAAAATCTAACAAAAGATGACTTGTTAGAATTGCGTAGAGATATTAATGAAAGGATAGCATTAAAAAATGACACCGTTTGAAGAGGCAATAAAAAAATATTTAGATCAAGTTGCATCTGAAGATGCAGCTTTTAAAGAAAAATACGAATCTGAAGATAAATCATTAACTAAATGTTGTGATTATATTGTTAGCGAAGTTAAAAGAATAGGTAGAAAAGGCTACACCGATGGTGAAATTTATCAAATGGCTAGACATTATTATAATGAGCCAAATGAAGAATTAAAAATAGATTCTTCTCAAAAAAATTGTAAAATTGTTACTAACGAAGAATCTCAAGATACTTTTGAAAAAGCACCGACACCTAAAGCAAAGCCAGTTACTAATTCTAAGCCAAAGCCAGCTAAAAAAGAAGAAAAGCAATTACAGCAATTATCATTATTTGATTTTGGAATGGAGATATAGATGGCACACCGCTTTGAAGCTATAGAATATTTAGGATATATTAATAAAAAAGTATGTAGGATTATAAAAGCCAAATATAAAGACAAAGAATTAGATGTATATTATGAAGATTTTGAAACTGGTAAAAATTACTATAGAAATTTAGAATATAGCTATTTAAGTGGTTATTTAGTTACATTCCCAGGAGAAAAAGTAAGATATAGCTATTCTAGTGAAACTTATATTCAAAAATTAAGTGATTGGCAAGAAGCACATTTTTCAATGAATATCACTAAAAAATATAATCGAAATGAAAGTGACTTTTTATTATTAGCAGAAGGATATCCAAAATATAAATTTATACTAAACAAATTAATGGAATTAAGCAAAACTTATTATGTATCATTAGATGATATATTTGGATGTATGAGATTATATGATGTTTATCCAGAAATGGAATATTTAATATGTCATGAATTTTTCTATTTAATTGGCAATGTAAGCATCTACCGTTATACAAAAAAGAATAAAAAATTATTCATGAATTATCTTCTTAAACACCGTAAATATTTTGCACAATGTAATGATCTAACAGTTCGTGAAATTTTTAAATGTGCTAAAAATAATATAAATCCTGAGTACCATAAATTTTTTAAAAACTATCCAGAAGATATTTGTAAATATTTATTAAAAAATGATCGATGGAAATTAGGAGAAAATTATTATAATGATTATAAAGAAATGGCTATAGAAATGGGACATGATATGAATGATCCTTATTGGAAATTTCCAAATAATTTAGAAGAAGCACACAACAAAGTAATGAATGAGAAAAGTCAATTTGAAATAAATAAGCAAAAAGAAAAAGAAGAACAAATGATTAAAGTTGTTAAATCATTACAAAAAAACAATAAAACTATTAACGGTTATAATATATTTATTGCTAATTCAACAGAACAATTTATTAAAGCTAGTAATGTATTAAATCAATGCTTGATGCGAGCTCATTATATAGATAGAGTTATTAAGCAAGAAAGTATAATTGTGATGATTTGGAATAATGATACACCAATTGCTACAGCTGAAATCGATTATAATAAGCAAGTTAGACAATTTTACGGTGATGAAAAAGATCACACAAATTGTAAGCCAACTGAAGAAATACAAAAAATATTCTATTCCTGGCTTGAAAATTGTAAGTTTAGAAAAGCACGTTTAGTTGCTTAGAAAGGAGTGATGCAATGTTAGGTGCAATAATCGGTGATATTGTGGGATCTATTTATGAATTTCACAATATTAAAACTAAGAAATTTGAATTATTTAGTCCTAAATGTTATTTTACCGATGATACAGTCATAACTATTGCAATTTATTTAGCATTAGAAGATTCGAGCAAAAAGCCTTTAGAAGACCGAGTAATATATTATATGCAAAAATTAGGCCGTCAATATCAAGGTCGTGGATACGGAACAATGTTTTATGGATGGTTACACAGTTTAACACCAACACCTTATTATAGCTTCGGTAATGGTGCAGCAATGCGTGTAAGTCCAGTAGTTGATTTTGCTCATTCTTTGGAAGAAGTAAAAGAACTAGCTTATAAAGTAACTTGTGTAACACATGATCATCCAGAAGGATTAAAAGGAGCTGAAACAACTGCTGTTGCTATTTGGCTAGCAAAAAATGGAAAATCAATTCAAGAAATTGGTGAATATATAAATAATAATTATTATAAATTAGATTTCACATTAGATGAAATTAGACCAACTTATAAATTTAATGAGACATGCCAGGACACTGTTCCTCAAGCTATAGTAGCGTTTTTGGAATCAACTAGCTTTGAGGATGCAATTAGAAATGCTATATCTATCGGTGGTGATTCTGATACACTTGCAGCAATTACAGGAAGTATTGCTGAAGCATATTATGGTATACCAGAAGAAATTAAAAGAAAGGCAATGACTTATTTAGATGATAACTTTAAGAACATAATTAATAGGAGGAAAAATAAATAAAATATGTTTGGATTAGTATTTGGAATTTTAATTTTACTTGCAGGAATTATTGCAATGATTTTCTTTTCTATTCATGTAGTTGAAGAAGAAAAATATGAAGGAGAAGGATGGAATAAAAAAGTAATAGGAGTTGAAAAGACAAAGCCTTTGAAAAAATTTGCTTTACCAGTCTTTTTTGGAGCATTATTTTTAGGTTTATTAATTACATTTTTTGGATGCATTTGCAACGTACCAACAGGACACACTGGAGTTGTTACAGTATTTGGAAAAGTAAAAGACGAAACATTAGATAGTGGATTCCATATGAAAACTCCATGGGAATCTATTGTAAAAATGGATAATCGTGTGCAAAAAGAAACTGTGGAATTAAGTTGCTTTTCTTCTGATATTCAAGAAGTGAAAGTTACATATACACTTAATTTCCAAATCAATAAGGCTGCGGCTTCACAAATTTACAAGACAATTGGAAAAGATTATTATGCAGTAACAATCGCTCCTGCAGTAGCCGAAAGTGTAAAAGTTGTAATTGCTAAATATACAGCTGAGGAACTAATCGGAACTCGTGAGGCTCTTGCATTAACTATTGAACAAAATCTTGATGAACAATTGTTATATTTTAATATCGAACTTGTTTCTACTTCAATCGAAGACATTGACTTTACTGATTCTTTTACAAATGCAGTTGAAGCAAAACAAGTAGCCGATCAAAAAGCAAAACAAGTAAAAATCGAACAAGAACAAGCAAAAATGGAAGCACAATACAATAAAGAAATTGCTGAAATTCAGGCTAACGCTGCTGCTGAAGTAGCAAGAATTCAAGCTGAAGCAGACTTAACAGTTCAAAAAATTAATGCTGATGCTGCAGAATATACAGGAAAAAAAGAAGCAGCAATCACACTTCAAGCACTAGCTGGTATTAATGGCTGGTCTGTGGTTTCAAGTGACGAAGGAATAAATCAATTATATAAACCTGATGGGACTGTTGTTACTGATGCTGAATTAAAAGCTGGTGTTGAAAGTTTGATAAAATATTATTATACACAAACTTGGGATGGAAAATTGCCTGAAACTTATATGGGAGATGGAGATGTTTCTACTGTTATCATCCCATAAAGATTATGCAATTAAGACCATATCAAGAAGACATAATTCAAAAATGTCGTCAAGCATTTAAAAAAGGTTTTAAAAGGCCTTTAATAGTTCTGCCTTGTGGTGGTGGTAAGACCGTATGCTTTGCTTATATGGCCCATCGCCACACAGGTAAGACTTGGTTTTTAGTCCACAGGCAAGAACTCGTGGATCAAGCCAAGAGTGTAGTAGGAGAGTCCGATAATGTCTATATTGGTATGGTAGGCACCGCATTAAAAAAAGCTCCTTTTCCACCTTCTATGATTATATTCGATGAAGCCCACCACGCTACTGCTGCTACTTGGAAACGCATAATAGCAGCATATCCAGACGCATATATTATCGGACTAACCGCTACACCGTGCAGACTCGATGGCTCACCACTCGGACAAATATTCGATTGCCTGATTGAAGGAGTCTCTGCAAATTGGCTTATAAACAATTCTTATCTTGCTCCTTATAATTACTTTGCTCCATCGCTAAAATTGATTACACCGCAAATTAAGGGCCAAGAATTCGATGTTAATGCAATAGAGTATAAAAATAAGATTTATGGCGACGTAACAAAATATATAAGTGATAAAAAGACAATTATTTACTGTCCGAATATAGCATTTAGCATCGCAATTGCAAACGAGGTTGGTGGAGTGCATTTTGATGGAAATACTCCAAAATCAGAGCGTGAGCGTATAATAAATGACTTCCGCACGGGACGTATTAAAATACTCTGCAATGTAGATTTAATTGGAGAAGGATTTGATGTACCGGATTGTGAGTGTGTAATGCTATTACGACCAACAATGTCAGTGGCATTATATATACAGCAAGCAATGAGATGCTTGAGATACCAAAATGGTAAGGTTGCTACAATTTATGATTTTGTTGGAAATTGCCATCGCCACGGACTACCGACTGATGACCGTGTGTGGTCTCTAAATAAAAAAATAAAAGTACGTAATAGCAATGGTGTACCAGATGTAATTACTCGTATGTGTGGTAAATGTTATCGTGTATATAGTGGCATAAATCCAATTTGCCCATATTGTGGTAATGACAACCATAAAACACGTAAGCAAATAGAGATAGAGAAAGAAGCGGAATTACAGCAAATTAAAAAAATAGAACGTCGTGAGCAAGGGCGAGCACAAGATTTGCAAAGTCTTATTGTTCTTGGCAAGAAACGTGGATATAAAAATCCTGTATATTGGGCTAAAAAAATACTGGAAGGTAGGTACAAAAATATATGACAAAAACACAATTAGTGGTTGAAATTTGTAAGTTAGATCCAAGTTATATTGAGAAAAGAGGACATTTATATTATTTATGTCTTGATGAATTAATCGAATTATATGAGGAGTTAAAAAATGAAAAAAAACTGGCTAAGTCTATTATTCTTAATTAGTGGAATGGTTATATTTGTTGGTATTTGTATTGCATTTATTGAGTATGACGAAGACTCGTTAAATTTTGTGACGCTTGTAAGTGGGCTGGCAACACCTATTATATTATTTATAGCATCCGCATTATTTTGGAAAAATGATAAGAATAATTAAAATATTAATATTTATAATAGCTATTCTACACTTGCCATTTATAAATAAAGTAATAAAAAAAGGAGAGAAATAAAATGACGGAACAAGAGAGACTAAGATTTTTAAAAAAAATTAAACAAATGATCGTAGTTGAAGGAAACCGATGGTATTTAGATATATGCAGCAGTGATTTTGATTTAAAATGGGAATGCAGCGATTTAGAGGATTATAAAAGGTCTTTTAATTATTTAGTAGGCCAATTATTACGGGATAAAGAGATATGAAAAAAGTTGTAATACATTTAGAAACAGGCATCGATTTATCTCTTAATGATAAATTAAAAAATACGCAATTAATGAGTGCTATCGGTATGCTAACACAATTATTAACACAAATACACGTAGAGAAATATAACGAGACTACTAAATTAAAAAATATGCTTAATGAATTTACAAATAAAATAATTGACGAGGTATGCAAATAATGAAAAAACTACTAATAATAATTTTACTCTGTCTCTGTCTATGTGCGTGTGATAATAAAAAAGAAAAAGGTTATTACACATTTAAGAACATAGAAATCGACGTAGATTATGACCAAGAGAAAGACCAATACGATGTCTATGTATATGACGAGGATCGACACATATATGTGGATCGAAAAAATGTAGAAATTATAATTGCAGGAAAATATGATATCATTTATGATAATGGCAAATTATATTTTTTAATTAGATGGAGGGATTAGGCTGTGAATACAAAAATCATAGATTTTATAAAAGAATTATTAATAGAAAAAGATTATAAAATAGATAAATATAGCGATGATTCTTTTCGAGCACATCACAATAAAAATTATTTTCAAGAAATACATTGCTTTGTAAGCGATGAAGATATTTTAATCATACATCCTGATATTTGCGTTCATACACGAAATAGAACATTGCAAGAAACCATCAAAGAATTAATTACATTATATAATGCAGCGGAAAAAGATATCGAACATGTAAAAGAAAAGATAAGTGATATTACACAGAAAGATAGTATGATTAAAATATTAGAATTATGTGAAGTACCACAAACAATCATTGAATATATAAAAAATAAGGGGTAATTATTTACCCCTTTTAAAATACTCAACCTGCGACAGTCTTTTCTGTGCTTGTTGTTTTGTAAGATTTGGTTTGCTTAAAGGCTTACCTTTTTCTGATTTCACCATATAGCCTGATTTAGTTTTCACTATCATTTGCAACTTCCTCATACTCACGAGATTTATCAAGTAATTCTGTTGCTTCAGAGTAGATTTTGTCATCACCTTTAACACGTAATTTACCAGTATCAGATTTTACTAAAATATAATTGCCTTTGTTAATTTTTGTAATCATAATTATGCACCTGCCTTTTCGTATGCTAATAATACGCCTTTCATAGCTGCTTTAAATACTGTGGCGTCAGTGTAAGTAGTGTCTTTGATATATACCTTACCTGTTCTAACTTGAATTGTTTTATCTGGTTGATTTTCGGTAGCAACAGTATCTACTCTATCATATTTAGTGCATAATCCTTTATCACCAATAGATGATAAATCTGTACCAAATACACCATTATCATAAGTCCAATTCAAACTACCCAAATCCACAAAATCAGTATCCTCAAAGTCAAGTGTTTCTTTAACACATAAGCATTGTCTTAACGTGCCACCAATAGCATTTTGTAAAATTGTGCCTTGATTTTCTAATGGTGTCAAATCACTCTTTTTAGCAATATCACTAGGTGTTCCTTCAGTATAATCATATAAAGTATCAACAAATGCTTTATAATCTACTGGATAGAATATTAAATTACCTTGTGGAACTCCACTTGTACCAGAGAATTCCATTGAGCCAAAATCATCAATAATTAGATTTTCACTAAATGGTGTACCTTGTTCAGTTGTTGGTGTGGCGAGTTCGTAATAGAGTGTGCCAGTTGGAGATGTTTCTGAATTTGTTGAAGAATTCTTAAAATATAATATTCCGTTTCTATCAATAGCAAAACCAATATTTCCTGAATATACACTATCTGCATAAGTGCTTGGTGCAGTAGAACAAAGCCATTTAATTATTGCACTGCTTCCATCTGCTGTCGCAGGTTTAACTAAACTTATTAAACCATTTGTTGTATAATAGTTGTTATCACTATTATATGCCCAACTTAATGTAGATAAATCCACACTACCAATTCTTCTTGTAATAGTTCCATCAGGTGTCTTACTATCTGCTGCACTACCGGCTGACTTTAATTCTTCAGTTCCTGTGTCATTATTAGTCAATTCTTCATAAGCGTAATATTGGTCATATCCTGACTCACCTTCGTAATATAAAGAAATAGTAATGTCATTGCTATAAGTAGTTAAACCACCAGCGTGACTATTAAATCCAATATAACAGCAATTAGAAGGAACATTAAATGTATTATGACTAATGTCGTTTGCAATAGGGCCAATAAAATTATTGTCTTTGTCAAATGCATAAATGTCAAAACTATTTCCAACAGTTATATATGATAAATAATATGTTGCATTTGGAATTACTTTGATTAAGTTTTTACTTTTAATGTAATTTGCATTTGCTATTTTTTCACCTGTTTGGTCATTGTAATAACCATTTTCCCATTCCTCATCCCATTGTTGTCTACCAATACACTTAATATATCTACTATTAGCATTAACTATTGTGCCTGTATTATATGCAAGACTGCCTTGATAATATCTGAAGAAATGTTCTGGGTGACTAATTAAGTCAGCTGGTATATCATCATTAAACCATTGAGTTAGGTCGATGACTTTATCTGTTGCGTCATCATTTATTGTAATTGCAGTTCCTGTGCTTGTGACTATTGCATAAACTCCACTAAAAATAGTTAAATATTTATGTCCACTAATTGTAGTTACTTCAGTAGTTCCACTATCCACCAACTGATTTACCACCACACTATTACCACGTTTCTCTTTCATTAATGCTAATGCACCAGTAGCAAAGTCTGCTTGACTACCATTACCAGTTCCAGTTGCTTGGAATAAAAATGGATCATCTTGGTCGTCACCAGCACTCTCATCATATGGAGTTAAATTGTCTGCAGCACCTACAGTCATAGTAGGATAATTGCCGTCTACGTTGGCTTTTGTCTCTAATTCACCATTAATTTCTGTGATATCTTCTTCAATATCAGTTAAGGCAGCATCAATTATTTTATTTTGCACAGGGTTTTCTGAACTATCGCTTAATGCACTATCGACAACAACTGTGCCTTCAGGAATATCTACTTTTACTAGATCACCGTCATCATCAATTGCGATCATCTTTACTGATGTTGTGCCGTCAGGAAAATCACTGCCTTTAATATAATCTACTGGCTTGTCCCAACCAACTCCACCTTGACCGTCTGCAAATGGTACAGCTCCTTTTGCTGCACTACCAGAGTCAATTGCTCCAGTTGATTCTACTGTGTCGTCAAGCACTCTACGTAATTCGTTAATATCACAATATTCATTGATTTTTTTACTTGTGTGATATGTAGGACTTAATTCAAAAATAATAACATCTTGGAATCTATGATAGCAAATTAACGCACACATAGAATTTGTCCAGATTAAAATACCAGTCTTTAATCCGTTGTCTTCAAATTTAAAATATACAGGAGTGACTTTATTTTTGTAAGTATCAGCATCTAAATGCTCGAAATCAAGATTTACATTGTTGCCACCTGTATTTAATACCGTACGCAAATCCTTCAAATTTGCTGTTGTCATTGAAGCAAGTAATGCCTCAATATAAGGAACTTTTCTAATAACACTCATACTTAATTACCTCCTCTTATGACTGTGTTAATATAGTTTCACTTTTGCAAGTGTTCCTACCCTACCAGCGATCATTGGATAATCGCTATTTCCTGACCAAATAATTAAATTTGTGCCTACTCGTTGCATATTGTGTATCATATTTATTACACTACCTTCGTTATTTTGTAATCCAGGACCTGTAAATTTGTACACAAAATTCTCTGATAATGCATAAATTGGAATTAGCATTGTAAGATAACTATGTGTAAATACATATATGCCATTATAATCACTACCAATATTAAATTTAAATGCTACTGGTGTGCCTTCATATTGCCACTGAATTAAGACAGTTCCTGCTGGTGCAATATAACTAATAATACCTGTCTCTTGGTCGATATTAGTGATATCACCACTTACTCCGCCATTAATTGTTGCTACGATATTATATCCTGTTCTAACAGTGACTGTGTAAGTTCCAGCACCTGCTGGTTGCTCTGTAAGAGTTGCAGTACCACCTTGTAAAGTGACGGCAGTCTCACCAGATGTAGCCGGTGTAAGTATAGTAGGTTTTAAAGCATCTGTATCAAGTAAATTTTTATTATTTTTAGTAACATTACCTGTAAAATTCTTATTGCCTGCTACATTTTGATTACCAGTTAAATTAACAGTATTTTTATCAAGTGCAAGCGTACCATCATCATTTGGTAATTGAATTGTATATTCATTATCAGACCAGTCGTCATTTGAATTATCAGCTATTATTTTAAATGTTGCTGAATAATTATAAACATCATCGTGATAATCTGCTTCAATTAATGGAATATCATCTCTATTTTGTATATTTAATGGATTTCCTGAAATACGTAAGCCCCCAGTGAAAGTCTTTAAATTACTGATAGTTTGTGATGTTCCGAGAGTAACATAACTATTTAGATCACTTGGAGTCAGTAATTTTGCACCATACCAATAAATTATATTATCTACCATTGACAGACCATTTTCACTTGGTTCTGATGATTCCTTAAATGTAATATTTTGTACGTCAATGCTCTTAAAATCCGCTGTACCAGTTAGCATTTTTATCAGTTCATTCCATTGTGCGATATTAATATTTTTATCAACCGCTACTGATTGTGTAGAAGGCTCAACTGCAAATGCAGAAAGTCCCATAGTTTTTTGTTCGCCATCATATATAAACCAACAACTAAATAAAACACTATAAACATCAACATCTTCAAGCTCTACAAAAATATCAGTCGGAATATTAAACACATAAAATCTGTATGTTTGATTATAATGGAAGAATTTCAAATCTCTATTTTGGTCATAAGGAATTGTGGCATTTACAACGTCATCAGCAGTTAAATTATTAATCGTATATTCACCATTAGGTTTTTTATAACGGCAATAAACATTATCTTTTGTGATAGTTTCCGTGACTTCGTTGTCCCAATAAACATAAATAGCATTAACATTCTCATCCCCATATCGTGGTGGTGATACTGTTATCTGTTCTTTTAATGTTCCGTTTTCATCAAAAAATAAATACATTATTCTTTGTCCTCCTTGTGTAATATTTTATCTGCAATTTCGCTTAATCCTTCCACATTATTTTCAAAGCACCATTTTGGTAGTGGATTTACCACTATTGCAACAAGCTCGCAAGGTATAATAATGTATAAAGACTCCTTAATCATTGCAACATTGTCGCCAAGCCATATTAAAGTCACCAGTAGCAACGTTAAAGGCAAAATTAGCTTTAAAATTCCTTGTAAAATCTGTTTGAATAAAGAGTATTTACATTTCATACCCTCAAGATAAAACTTGATTAAAACCGAAATTACGCCCAGCATAATTCCAATGACTGCAATGCCAGCAAGACCTACTTGCAGTTTAGTCGTAGTTTGGAATAAGTGGAATCTCACAGTCATATATGTCACTGGTGCTATTGTCGAGAACAGCAGGAACAGGATCAGTCTGACTTTGTTCATTTACTATTTCCTCCTTCTTAATTTCGTAAGGGTCAGTTAGATATTTACCTTGCTCGCAACCACGAGTAAATTTAACTATTAATTCTACTTTTCGTGTTAATTTAGCGGTTTTTTCAATTACAACATAGTTATAATTTGTATAAAGTTGTGTGATACCACAACTAACCCAAATACACACTTGAATTGTTGCTGCAATAAATGACGCCCAGTCCCATCCTGTTAGCATTGGTACGAAATATGCACCAATTATGGCTGTCACAACTTGTGCGACTCCATTTTTACCGAACATTTTAGCACGTTGGTCTTTATCGGTTTTTTCTCTTTTAGTATCAGCACCGATTTGATTTTCATATTCACTAAATAAATTTAAATTGTAGATTTTAACAGATATGCATTTTTTTAATACTTTACGTTGCTTTCTATCTAACTTGTCATATTGTTCTTTATTTTCTTTATAAAAACCATCTTCATCAAAGAACCAGTCATATTTCATTCTGGCACCCATTAGGTTAGTTCTACGATAAATTTTCTTTTTTTCAATTTCTTCACACGCATAAAAATTATCTACACGCTCGATATATGGATTTGCCATATTACAATTATTAGAATATTTTGTAAGACTATCGTGCCAGATTTGAGATCGATATCCGTAATTAAATCCATTCTCACCCAGTCCTTGTTTTATCATAAAACCAACCAAAATGCCTATACCTGCTTTTGCGATGCATTCCCAGACTGTTAAATCAGTTTTTTTAATGACTACCATATTATAAAATACATACGCAACAGAGGTTAATAAAATAATGAAGTTGATAAAATTGCCTTTTATAAAGTCATAAATTTTTTTATTTTTCTCAGCTTCCATTAGAAGATAGCCTCATAATCTCCAGCAACTTTATCCTTGACTTCAGCAGTTGCTTTTTCTTGTTCTTCTAATACTTGGCTTACTTCTTCTGCAGCATCCTTAACCTCTTTACTATCAGTTTTTGATCCAAGATATTCAATTAATGCTGCTTTTCCTTTTGCTGTGTTATCTTGCATTAAAACAAGCACTTTCATAATTGTTTCGTTTGATTGTTCTAATGTTGCAAGTGACTCGTTAATTTTATCAATTTGCTCTACAGACAATTTATCAAAATTCTCTTTTAACCACTCGCCCATTTTTGCTTTATATTCGTTAAGCATATCCTCAATTGTCATACTCTTGTGTTTTCTGTATTTTAAATACACAACGAATAAAGCACTTAATACACCAGCATCAACCATCCAAGTAATAATTTTAACAACTAAACTCTCTTCCATATATTGACTCATCCACGCTTGAACTTCGGCCTTGAAATCATCAATTGTAGGCTCTACTTCCTCAACAGGTGCAGGATCTACTTCCACTTCTGGCTCGTCAGCTAAGACCGTCACTGGAATAATTAACATCATTAAAATTACAATAAATGCAAACAAGATTTTCTTCATTTTATTCCTCCTTTGTTAGCGTTTGTAAAATATTATGATAGTCTTTTAATTTGCTATTGACACCTAATTTAAAAATGTCAATTTCGTCTCTCATTTTTTCTATTTCTTTGCGTAATTCGATATTTTGTGCAGATAATTTACACAAAAAATCATTTTTTGCAACAGGTTTGAATTTTTCACCATCAAAAATGATGATGTCATCTTTTTTTAATTCACCTTTTATATCAACTACAATTTTCATTATAAATACCTCCTAATATTTAGATATAATAACTTGTTATTTTTTGTTATATCATAAGATAAAAGTGCATTGCCATTACTATCGCATATCTCAACATATTTAACTCCTGACGTTGGTCCAGTATATTCTATACTTGCCGTATTTGAATTGATAGGAGTTAGCGTAATATTTGAAATATCGGAATCTTGTAAATAATTATGAGTTGTGCCATATAATTTTAACATACCTGCAGAAATAGGCTTACTTCTTATCATATTACTTGTTTCTAAAAATAATTTAGTAAAAGTAATGCTTTTATCAGCGACACAAAATTCAAATTGTGTTGATATAACTGGTTTTTCTTTATTATCTTTTTTAAGATATCTCTCGATCCCAAAAACATATTCATTTAAGTCATTATTATTCGAGTCTTTATCTTTAACGACAGGTAAATTATAAAAATCAATAAATAAATCTTGAACGTCGTCATTATTATTTAATGCTATATATTCAGATACGTTTAATGTAAGTAAGAAATACATTTGAATATAATCAAACTCGCCATTATCATCACAATATTTATAATAATTTGTGGCAACTCCACCGATCTTATTAGAACCAGTTGAATATTTCAAATAAGGTGGATAAATTTCACTCACACTTACACATTGTATTGGTTTTACATCGCTCTTTTCGATTATTCCAACATCGTCGTAATCATCACCAGCATCTCTATCACCTGTATTAGGATGCTTATCAACAATCCAGTTATCCTCAAATCCAGTAGTTAATACGATAGAATTACCAATCAATCGTGTAACACAATTTAATGCAAATTTACTATCTACACTTGGATGATAGCCATTACCTGTTGTTCTTATTAAAACATATTTAATAGGCTCATAACTTAATCCACCCTCTAAATGATATAATAACCATTCAGGCAAATTAACATTAGCACCAAATACTAAGTGGTCTGTATATGCATTATCATAGTTATAAGCAAATTCACAATAGAATTTTTCTAAATCGTGTCTTATAAATGCTTCTTCACGTGCGTTAACCCAAGTTCTTATTTTTGATTTAATTCCTGTAAAATAATCACGCAATACATAATCTTTCGTTGCATAAGCATTGCATTCAAAGTGATCTGGATAAAATTGATATTCTGTGCGATACACGATATCATCACCAATTTTATCTCCAATTTCATACAAATAAATAACATTTGTTAATCTTTGATTATACATTTTTTGCATATTGCCAAGACGATTGGCTTTTTGATATTCTAAAAATCCTTGACTATATGCATCAACCCAAGCATTAGTTTGATTATCCGCAATTACACGATTATTACGTGGTCTATCACCTTTACTCGCTTGAAATACGGAGTCATATGTTGTTTCGTACTCGATTTGGAAAAAAGTGCTAAAATAACTATTATCTGTCGTATTTATATATTGAGCTACATCATATCCATATGGACCCAAGTCACCATTAGCAACTGCATTACATGCAACTATCTTTTTTAAATAATATAATGTACTGGTTTCTGTTGCAAATATAGGCTTTAATAATTGATTGAAACCATTTATAATATTAGAATTTCTAACGAAATGTAAATAGAAATTTTTATATTTAGAATAGTAATTTCCTATTGTATACCCGTCTTGTTGACTTATGTTATCCACATTAACAATATCACTACGATATATTGCTTTTAAAGAATCATATTCTTTTTGCTCTACAACTAATGAATATTTATCTGTTTCATTGTTATATAAAGAACTAATTTCGCATAAATCACTTTTAATTATAGTTGTTTTTATGATATTTTGTCCGCCTGGATCTTCAATTGTACCATCGGAGCACACAATATACATCCATAAATGCTTTATATTTAAAATAGGAAATTGTGTCTTTAAATGACAATTTTCGCTTGTAATAATTGCATCATCACTTGTTAATGTTAAATATTCCGCTGTTGTAACCGTGTTATTAACACCTTCAACATTAGTTTGCATTACATTTTGCAAGTCCATTCTAATTTCACTAATATAATCATCACTTGATCGTGATTTTGTAATAAAATTATAAGGCTTGCTATTTGCATCTGTTGTATCTGTTATATCAATAAAGTCTATAACGTGTGTTGCATTTGGAAAATTAGTATCTTCAGATGTCTCATATAAATTTTTCTTACGTAAAATTACAATGCAGTCACCAATCATAGTTAAGTCATTAAATAATTCTCTAAATGTAGGGTTAGACCATTGCATTTCAGGACATTCTATATTTTCAAATTTATCGATAAAATTCTGTGAAAACGCCCAGTTAAGATAAAATGCATTATTCACTAAATGACGTGGTGCATATTCATATCTGATTTCTTTTAAATAATTATAAATAGATATTTTGGTACCAACTTTATGTGGTGTAATCGATAAATTTGGTAAAATAATACCTTCTAATTTTTTAGTTAAACTAAATAAATTAATTGTATAAGAAAATGTCGTATCACTTTGTCCTATTGCCTCTTGTGTGCAACTAAAACTATCAATACACATATCACGATATTTAGCACCACTATCATATTGAATTTGCACGTCATCAAATGGCTCGATATCAATTTCGTTACTTAAATGTGAAAGCCTAATGGTTGCACTATCAAGTGTCTCGTTATAATTTTCTGTCAGTGTCCAGCCACTATCGATTGGAATTGGATCTGTGATATTAGTAAATTTAATCTTCATATGCGACTCCCATTTGTAAGTCCATCAAGACCGCTTAATTGTCGTAATTGATTAATGCTATAATTTTGCTTTCTAATTTCTAAATTTTGTGAGTGCAATTGCAATCCAAAATTGATAGTCTGTGATATAGCCATAACACCAACACCGATAGCGGCACCTACAGGGCCATATTGTGCTCCTGCAATGGCACCCATACCAAGACTCCTCACAAATCCTAACGCCGACAACCCAAAATTGACTTCTCTTTGTGCGTTATAATCTCCTGTGAAATTACCGATATTACTAAGTGAATAATTAACCATTTGCTTTGCTTCGCTTTCAATTAAATTGAAAAATTGATGTTTTGCGAAGTCTTTTAATACATTTTCATTATTTTCTGACTTTGGTGCTTTTGGAACTTGAATATTAGTACCACCAAGCACCTCACCAGTTCTGGTATCTGATATAGTAATATAAATCTTGCCATCACTCATCGTTGTAACCCCACTTGTAATGTTGGTGCGTCATTTGGCTTAGATCCATTTCTAAATGCTATTAATTTGCAATGGAAATTAAAATCCTCACTATAAACAGTAAATTTAATATTAAAATCAGTATTGCCGCTCAATGTACCATTACTAACTTTTAGCATTAGTGATAAAAGATTAATTAACACATAATCATATTTAAGACTCGCTTCACCAAAACTAATATAAGATATTTCACCTGTCTCTTGATCTATATTTTTAATTGATCCTTCACCTAAAATTGTAGCCACGATTTTATAACCTTTTTTAACATCAACCGTATATGTCCCTTCGGATTGTGCTCCAACAGTCGCACCGGCTATATCACCAATTCCACCAAATCCATCCTCATTAATATAATTATTTAACACAGGAATAGATAAAGTGGCTTGAAATGTCGCTATGCTCTTAACGGTGCTGGCAATTACATCACTGCTTACAGGCTGTGTATTTCCTGTCATTTGATAAGACCAGTCAAATGATAATGGTTCAATTGGTACGTCGTTTATTGTTAAATTCTCAACATCAGAAATATTATTCATTATATAAAGTGTAGCACTTATATAAAGCACACTACGATAACCATATGCCGCCTCGTTAAAATTACTCATTACAGCAGGGCTCGTATATTGTTGTTTTATAAATACACCATCATTTATTGGTTTCCAGTTATGAGTTACTGAAAATGAATCAAATATCTCTTTTGCCTCAATTAGTCCATTTTGCTCGCTTAATATTAGAATTTGCACCGGTTGAGTCTCAACACCAAATTCAATAGAACTGATACCATATTTAGTAATAACATAAATTTTATCAGGATCTAATTCACCATTTTTTGCAAATAACTGCTCTGATAAAACTACTATTTTATCACTATGTAATTCTTGTCTTAAATAATTTTCAAAATTAAAATCCATTTAACTCAACTCCAGTCTATTATTTACTTCCGCATTTGGCATCATTAACGCTGCCTCATTTAAAGCTCTATTTACCCAATGCATACTCTTATTATGTGTACCAAATGCTCCGACCTCATTTACCCACATAGCATAGTCAGAGATCCCATTATGTGATTTTCCTGTATGTGAGATTATTCCTTTTTCTCGCCATAATTTCATATCATAAAATGGAGCGTTAATACAAAAAGTAACTTCATTGTCTTTAACCTCAACTATCTCTGCAAGCATAATTTCTCGTGCCATATTTCCAGATAAAATAGGTGATAACTCCTCAAGATACATTTTAACAAGTGTAGATAAATTAAATAATTCTTGCGTCATCTTCTTAAACTAATATAAGTGGTAGCGTGAACGTCATCATCAAATTGTGTTTCTTTTTTATGGATTTCTCGTTGAATGTCGTCAACAGTCCACGATTTACCAAGATATAACACAATCGACAATTTTTTCATATCTCTTACGTCGTCATTGGTTTTTAACGTTATCGTATTTCTATTAGAACCGAACACATTAGCAGTTGGATTAAATCCTGATGCTATGGCATTTACCTCTTCGGCATAAAATACACCTGCAGGCATTTCTTTTAACACAATAACATCACGATTTATCTTGTCATTTGGCAACCAATACTTACATATACGAAAATTAGTTCTTCTGCTATGATAAATATCAACGCTCATCGCATCCACCAGATTATTCCTCTCTGTCTATTATTTAAAAGTTGTCTATTTGTTAATCCGCACATTCTCAAATGATCGATTGCATTAGGAGCCAATTGTATTTTTTTAAGTCGGTTAATATTCATAACCTCACCCTTTTCTGGATCATATCCAGAGTCCACACTAATATCACTATTACGGAAAATATAAATAGCTTGTTCTAATAACGCTTTTTTATAATGCTCCTTCATATTTTGTGTAAACACTGGCCATTCTTTTTCAATATTTCTATTATAATTTGAATTGATAAATACTTCCATTCTGTCTTCAATACGTTTCAAGAAAGCAAGTGCTTCTACCTCACCATTAAGTGCAACACGTATTCCACCTATCTCTGGAAAATACTCATCAAATTCATCGAGTGTAATATACTTAGTCTGTAATGTCATCGTCATAATCCTCATCGAATGTATCACTCGGTGCATCTTCCATATTTTGTAAATCGTGCATAAAGTTTTCGATTTCTTTATCACTTGCACCATACATTTTTAATAACTTTCTAATTTTTTCTTCAATCATAGTCGTCCTCCTCATCAGGATCAAATAAATTGTCTATATTAAACATTGTATCCATTCCTGTATATTCTAAGGCGTATTTAATATAATCCTCAAAATCTTTGTTAGTTGCTTTGTTTGTTAATTCTATTCCGAATGTATAATTCCCTTTTAGTTCTTTATATTTGGCTTCATCATTAAAGAAATCAGGTTGTTTAACTGGCTCAAATATTGTAAATGTCCCTATTGGTTTTTTAGAAATATTTTTTAATATAAAATCATATCTTTCTTTTAAAGTCATTTTTGCATACCTTTCCATTTATTTAACAATACATTAAATACTTCATTTGCTTGTTCATTTGTCCCATCAACATAATGTGATGCAAAACATTCGGCAATATATTCAGATATATTTGTTTTTCCATAAGAACTTATTGGTTTATTATATTTATGTTTTATTTCTTCAATATAAGATAGTGTTCTTGTATCAACATAACCATCAAATATTGTTTTTCCTCCTAAAATATAATTACAAACAGCGTGTCCTAATTCGTGATATGTTGTTGCCCCAAAAGAAGCACCAACATTAGCAGGATAACCATATTTTTCAATATACTTTTTGTTTACAGTTTCATCATAATCACCATATTGAGAATTTTTTAATTGAATCCACGATTTTCTACTATCTTTTTTTGATGGACCACAAACACCCCAAAATTTACCGCTTGTTGTTCTTTGGTTATCACGAAGATATAATGTCTTAAAGTGTCTTTCTACTTCTTCTTTTGTAAATGTTTTTCCATTATTCCATTGTTCTAATTTTATTTTGTAATCATCTATTTCTTTCTGATATTCGGATGTTTTAGTATAATCTCTATATTCTTTTTCGAGTAATGTTGAAGCACCTTTTTCAGTTCCAAAACTAATTAGACTATCATTTAAAAAAGAGAATTCTTTAATGGTTGTCTTTATAGAATTAACAATTTCAATTGAATTCTTATCATTTATACCTTTTAAAGAAATAGCACCTTTAAATCCTTCGTTTTTTAATTCATCATATAACTTTTGTTGTGTTTTAGTATTTGATAAATCTTTTTCAAAATCTTTTTCTTTTTGTTCATCATATTCTTCTTTAGTATAATAAGGAATACCAGCTTTTTCTAAAACACCAATATTTCTAGTAAGTTTCCATTTACTACCATCTTTAAAATAATAAAGTTCATCGCTCTTTTTTAAATTATATAGTTCATCAATAATATTAGATAGTTCTTCATCAGTAAATTTAGATAAATCACCAAACGAGCCTCCATACCATCTTAAACTTCTTATAAGACTAGATTTATTATTCAATGGATCACGAAAATTATTTTGAACATACTGACCTATTTCCCTTATTTGTTTTTTAGATAATTCATTTGATCTTGTTGGTTTTTTAAAAGACTGAAAATGCTTATTTGATCCACTACCATAATCACCATACTCGCCACTTGCATCGCCATTGCCTTTTGGTACATACGGTTGTTGTTTACCAGCACTATTTATTTTAGTTGGCATAATGAATTACTCCTTTGGCATATAACCAGTATATTTTTTGCCAGAAAAGCCTTTTGTAGCATTCCTTTCATAATCTTCAACATTTACTTCTTCACCTAAAACCGAACCAATGATTTCATTAAAATCTTGATAAGTAGTATCTAAATCAGGATCATAACCTCCTTCAATAATAGCTTTAGATGCTGCACTTTGTAAACCACCTAAAAAAACATTTGACTTTTTTAATTTGTCTAAATCATAATATTTAGTCATATAGTTTAAATATGCTTTAGCACCTTGTTGACCAGCTTTAAACGCTTCATCACTTATAAGCTCATTTCCATATTTATCTTTACGATTTGGGTTTTTACCTTTTTTTGCATTTGTTTTTTCATTTTCTTCGACTTTATCATAATCGATATTATCTATATTTTCAACAAATTCTTCCTCAAAGTCATTATCAAAATCATCATCAAACGCTTCATAATCTTCTAATTCATCGTTTTCTTCAAACCATTTATGAACATCATCTTCAGTCAATTGTCCATTAGAAGCACGAGAAATAGTGCCAGCATTTAAATTAACTTCTTTTGTTCCGTTTTCTGTCATTTTATTTACGATAGATTCAATTAATTTAGATTTATCACTTCCGCCTTGTCCTTCATTGCCTTTTGAAGTAAATTGACCACTCTTATCACGTGGATGTTTGTTTTCTTCCCAAACTGCCATGTTATGCTTCCTCCTTTAATTTTAACACAATTACTGCACCTTGACCGTTCCATGAAACCTCAACAATTTCATAATCAGTCAAGTCGCCATTATTTAATCGGTCTTCAATATTTTTAAAATCAATGTTATTTATGCATAAAATTTTATATCTCATTTTTTTCTCTCCTATAAAAATAGAGAGGAGCAATATATACTCCTCTCACGATTTAGCATATATCACACAATTCGTAATACTTATGCAGATTTAATTTTAAGCGTGTTGAGTAACAGCTACAGAGCTATTAGTAACAGCGATAATCTTGCCTGCTGCATCAACAAGTGCAAAGTAGTAAGATTTGCTACCAGCTGCTTCAGTAATATCAACATTAGGTGTTGCGATCTTATAATCAGTACCTGCAGTACCAACTGATGAAATTGCACCGCCAAGTGTGAATGCAGAATCTTTATAAACTACATAGCCACGTAGACCTGCTGGGTTTGTCCAGAAGTTACGTAATTTCCATGCGTATTGTACTGCACCTGCTACAGTATCGATAGATAAAGTAGAAACTTTAGTTGTAGCATTTGCTTCGCTTAAAGAAACATAGCAACCAACAACTTTGTTTTTAGGAATTACTACGCCATGGTAAATTAAGTAGTTCATTAGGTAGCCGTGGAATCCAGCAAGGCCACTCATTTCAGGACTATAAACTTTAGAATATTCTAACTTACGAATTGGAACTACTGCTTTCTTGCTAACAACCATAAAGTTGATTAATTTAGAAGCAGATCCATTTGGTCTGTAACCATTGTTAGTAACTAATACGTTATTGAAGAAACGATTAGATGGAACTTGAATAATTGGTCTTTCACCGTATTTTTCAACTGTGAAATCGATACCGGCTGCTGAACGATAATCACCTTGAGTTAAGAACTTAGTTAATTCAGTAGTATTTCTAATTAAAGTCATAACTGCTGGATTTACAAAGATAATTTGTTCTTCTGCAGGAACTTCGTGTTCTGCAAGCCACTCAAATGCACTATTGAATTTACCGATGATTTGATTTGCAGAGATTGTTTCTGTATGTAAGTTGCCAAGTGATACAGATGCTGTATCAGCAATAATTGAGAAACGAGTTGCATCAACTTCAGGGATAACTTTAGTTCTATTGAATTCTTCTACGATGTTACCAATAACAACGCTTGCAGATTCTTCATCTTCAATGTAGTCAATTCTAAATTGACGACCACGCTTGAATTGTAAACGGAAGATTTCCCATTCTAATGTTACGCCACCAATAGCGAAACCATCACGAGCACCTTCAGCTACATTTCCAGCATATGCTGCATATTCATCAAATGGATATTCGTCGCTACCACCACCTGCTGCGAATTCAGATTGTGTGCTATAATAATTTGATAGACCATCCATTAACATAGATGCGATTTTTACATAACCAGTTTCATTGAAATTAACATCAACAAACTTAGTTCCTTGCTCTAAAATTGTAGATTTACCATCTTCATAGAAATACTTGTCTAATGCTGCTGGCAAATACTTAGTAATTAATTCAAAACTATTCATAATTTAACCTCTCCTTATAATTCTACGCCTAATAATTCAGCGGCTTTGTCTTTTTCTTCGTCTTCTTTCTTGTCAGCATCAGCAAAATCTTTACTTAAAGTATTTAAAGTTTCTTCAAGCAATGCTTTAATTTCATCATCTGACAATCCACGTTCTTGTAATAATTGTAAAAGTTCTTCTCTTGTCATTTAAAATTTCACTCCTAATAATTTACTTGCTCTTTCTAGATCCGATGGTGCATCAGGTTGATGAGCTTCGCTACCCAATTTTGTAATCGTTGTAGTATTCGTGGGCTTTTGTTCAATTTGTTTTAACCATTCTGGATGTGTTTTTAGAGCTTCTAATAATTGCTCTTCACTAAAATCAATACCAGCACCTTTAAAATGTGTGATAATATCCTCATATTTATCAGGATTGATATTATTTTTTAGAAAAGCATTTTCACGAGCTAATTCACTATTTCTTAGTTGAATTGCACCGTATTCAGTTTCCATATCACTAAATTGCTTTGACTTGTTCATTAACTCATCAAGACCTTTTAGGTTTTCCACTCCATATCTCTTAAAAAACGCATTATGCGAACGTTCAACTCTGCGTCTCATTAGATCCTGGACTTCAGCCTTAGAGTATAATCTCTCTTTAGGTTGATCTTGAGCAGTTACCTCTGCTTCAGGTGTAGTCGGCGTTTCTACAGGTTGTTCATTACCGCCAATTTGAGTTTGTAAATTTTCATCCATTTAGTTTTACCAGTTCCTTTCTGTGTATGGATTATATTTCATTTCGCCACTTTTTAATAAGTAGCCTTGTTTTATCAATTTGACGCTTTAATTTTGGTATTTTAAATACACGATATAAGCGTTCAAGTTGGTCTAACCTATCTAAATAGAAATTCAAAGTCACATGAGCTGGTGTCTGTAATGACCTGTCACCGACTTTTCTAGTATGAGGCTTTACGCCTTTTTGAACTTCTTTTAATGTATATTGCACAAAATAATGTCGACAGTAAGGTCTAGTTACAAACCACACAGGCTTACCAGTAACCCATTGCAAAGTCTTTAAGTCATGCTCTTTTGCATATGCAATGACATCTGGATCAGTTGTTTTTGCATCATAATATAATTTACCTTGCCAGTCTTTGTGGTCGGCTGCACTGTCTTTGTGCCATGATGCCATATAAAATGGCCTTTTTTTATCCTGCAACATACTTTTTAAAAGAGCTGCTTTTGCACGATCATCTTCAGAGCGGACATATTGATTTATAATAGCCGTTGCTTTGTAATCAAATTGAATTCTGCTAAATAATAGCACAAGACTTAAAGCTAAATCTTGCTTTGATTGATTAAAATCGACCGTCTTAGCTCTCTTATAAGTATTTTCAAGATAAGCTCTCAAGCGAGGAGGCATTTGCTCTTTGCTAAAATCTACAGGCTTATCGTGTATTATTCCATCATAGATTATCGCCAGGCACTTGTTCTTGGTCGTCTTCAGTCTCTTCTGTGTTTCCACCATATTCTGGTAGATCTGGGACCATTTGCTCATTTGCACTTAACTCCTTCTGATGTTGGTCTAGCCACTCGACTTCAGCGAGCTTTGCTTCATCATCTAATTTGTCTCCCCATAATAGATCTACATATTTAGCTGTGCTAATTTCACCGTTCACCCACGCAGATCCTAAAACTTGAATTTGATTTTCAAATGATGGATTCGCAAATTCATCATATTTAATATTCATTTCATATTCTTTCATCTCAATTTCACCAGTTTCTAAGAATTGTCTTATATCTAGCGAAATTTCGACTATTTTTTGAAGCATAATCGTTTCTGCATCAATAACATTATTACGAGTCATAATAGTTATTTTCTCTTTCTCACGTTGAGCTTCAGCATTGTCTTTTCTACTCAAGTCAATACCAAGTGATGCAGGACTTAATACACCAGTTAAGATGTAATCAAGAATATCTTTAGCTAAGCCGCCGTATTTGTCAAAATTCAAGTCAGGTTGAGTTGTAATAATGTCATCAGACATGTTACCGTCACCATCTGGCACACCTGATTTTTGTACGAATTGACGATTATATAAATTAGGCACACCAATTGAGCCATTAACTGACCTGTCTAACGCATCTGGATTATAATATTCCACAGGAGTTGACACACGGTTAGTTTGGCTAGCTTGACTCCAAATTTCATCAAGCATGTCAAATAAATCTAACTTGCCTGCATATACCGACTTGCCATATTTAGGATTTAGTGGATCATAAAAATATCTAGACGGTACAGCTAAAATTTTATTGTAACCAGGTATTACCATATCTTCTAAATCGCCAAGCTCTGGAAAGATAGACTTGTCAACTGCGGTTACTTCATCGCCTTTTTCGAATCTAAACATCTCATAATTGATGTAAGAATTGCCGTTTGCTTTAGATCTAGTCTCTAATAATACATAGTTTTTGTTGCCTTTTTTGTAATAGCTCTTAAAAATGATGCCGATTAATAAACCAGCTTTATAGATATATTCAACATTTTCTCCATCATAGAACTCCCACAATGGATATTTTGATAAATTTTTATTAAAATTAACTTTCCAAGCTCCAAATCCAGCAGCTAATGTCAACGGTCTAGCTTGCTGAGTAAGTTTTCTTCTAAAATCATTCTCTTTTTCGATTTCATCCCATCCTTCGCACTGTATGTCAGGCATACCAATAGCATTTGTAAGTGTTGTGATGATCATATTAGGAATGCCAGAATGCACACGCTTAATATTGCACTCTTCAGCAGATAGAGCCCAGAAGTAATTACGCTTATTTCTGTTATAAATTGGATTTTTAGCAAAGCCGATAGCTTGCCTTTGTGTATAGAAATTAAGTAGTTCATTGCCATCGCCTAAATACCAGACTTTATTAGCTTGAATTTCCTCAATTTTTAGCTGATCATTGTCGGCGATAAAAGTTAAACGCTCACTATTCGGATTCTCATCCAAGCGTTCAACTCCCTGACGTCTTAAAATTTTCTTTTTAATAAATTCTTTTAAAGTCATTTATAAACTCCTTATAATTTATTTTTAAATGGTGGACTTTATGAGGATCGAACTCATGACCTTATGCTTGCAAAGCATACATTCTCCCAGCTGAACTAAAAGCCCATTATCACCCTCTCTGGGCCACATTATTAAGAGGTGCGAGAGGTATTATTTTCTGGTCGTGGAGAAAGGACTCGGACCTTTGACCTCCAGATTATGAGACTGGTGAGCTGCCAACTGCTCCACTCCACTATGTTGAGGAGCACAGAATAAAGGTTTAACGGCCGACTTACCTTTGTGTTAGCACTTAGTTTCCTCGTGATCTAACTAATTCTAATGCTCCTTAAAATCTTTATATCGTTTTATTTTAGGCAATAATGGAATCCAAGCATATTCATTAGCATTAATTGCATGATCGTCAACATCTTCTCGACATCGACCGTCTTCAGCTTGTCTTGCATTGCCTAGTTCTCTAGCTAAATTTTTACACAAATTACATACTTCAAACTCACCAAATGCCATGAGTAGATTCACAAAATCAACTCTTGACTGTATTTTGTTCTTAGTAGATGCAATAAATCTAATATTCATGACTCCAAGCTCCATAGCTTTAGCTTGAAGTACAGTTCTGAATCCTCCTGAGTCGGCTGAATCTACGTAGCAGCAAATAGTGCCTTTCATGAGAACTGGATGAGATCTGTATCGGTCAATCCATTCTTTTATCTTCTGAATCATCTCATGAGCTATTTCTGGAGCTCCTTTTTTAACAATTTGATTCTGATTTGAGAAGAAATACTCATCGATGCACTTAATTTTACTGTAATCCGAGCTAATACCGACTAATTGCATTGTCATGGCACTACGATATCTATCTGGATCCTTAGTAACTTTGCCTTCACCGTTGCCCATTCCTATGTCAATACCTATAGAAAATATAGATAATGGCTCAGAAAGCAGGATATTGTGTGGCTTAATAAGCGAACTGTTCCAATAAGGATATGTCGCACTGCTATTATTTCCCCACATACCGAGTCCTTCGACCTTGTAGATCTCCAGAGCTTTTAATTTTAGCTCAGCCATCGACTCATCTTTGTAAGGCGATCTAAATTCATTGATTCTAAATGTCGATTTATGCAGATATAAACCTTTACTGTCCTGACCTAAGCTAAAATCTGAATCATAATAGTCGGCATAGTCATGATTTTCTAAATATTCATAGTCATCTTCTAGTCGGTCTTTCCAAAAAATCTCATAAATCCAGGATTTTTTATCCCAACCGTTCATCAAGAAGGTAATTTGTAAGCCTTCACCTGACTGACTACGCACAGATCCATCAATTTGTCTAAAATCCTCATAAGATTCTAGCTCAGATGCCTCTTCAAAGTAAATGTCGGTCAGTTCTCCAGTAGTAAATTTAGTTGAAGTAATCGCAGTCGGATTATTGCAGCCTTTAAAAATAATTTTTTGTCCTGTAGGACGGTAAATTATCTCAGCTGGAGACTTTTTTATAATAAAATACGGAGCTAATCCTAATTTATAGATCATCGACACAATATTTGGATAAGTCGATGTCGAGTTATTAGTGTCGTCTTTACGGCACATAATAATATTTCTATTAGGATCAGCAATTATTTTAAAAATTGGCTCATATCCACCAATATTAACCGACTTTTTAGTAGATCTAGCACCTTCAAAGCATCTATAACGAGCTGGGCAGTTAGTCCACCAGGCATTATTATAGCCTTTGCCGATGCACTGTTGCACGCTAATTGTCGCCATCAGGTCTCACATCCATGCACACAGTAATTTTATCAACTAAAAGACCGTTGCCAGTCTTAAGCAACTCATTTTCAGCCTTTAATTTCTCAATTTCAGCCTCTAGCTTACGATCTTCGCCGAGTAATTTCACAATCATGTCAATAGCTTTGACATCACCGAGACTAGCTCTTTTAACCAACGGTAGAACGAGTAGAGCTTTATTAGAAATATCAGGATCATTTGGAAATAATTGTTCTAATTTTTTCTTATCTTTATCAGAAGGAGCTTGATCTGCCCAGGCATGAAGGAGTTCGGACAAAGTTTTTTTACGCCTACGTGCCTCAGCCGATGCTTTACCGCCTAAAGCTCCATTCTTACGAGCTTCTTCCGATGTTGGTACTTTAATTGGCATAAAAACATCTCCTTTGCGTTAATTATATCAGACGGGCATATAATCTGTCAATTATTTTTTTATTTTCATAATATTTTCATAAAAAATACAAATGGCAAATAT
>Ga0265299_10000795_pt1 | contig 38224 bp, 32 predicted proteins | sample AusTroGonzalo_MG_4_FD_193485 | JGI IMG/M metagenome (GOLD analysis project Ga0265299, IMG submission 193485) | Bovine rumen microbial communities from tropical cattle in Woodstock, Queensland, Australia - Gonzalo_02 | ecosystem: Host-associated > Mammals > Digestive system > Stomach > Rumen ... | reverse complement strand
TGGCCTACGGCCACCTCCCCCTGACAGGGGAGAAAATGCTATTTAGAGTTTTGCTCCCTGTTAGGGGAGCTGTCACGAAGTGACTGAGGGGTTGTTTAAAATCTAAGCGATTATTTCATCGAGTTGTTTATGTAATTCTTCAAGATTTCCATCGTTATTAACTACGAAATCAGCCATAGCTATACATGCATTGATGTTTTGCTTACTTGGATCTGAATTTTCACTTTCGAGACGTTCTTGTTCCTGAAATTTTTCAAAACTTACAAAATCTGATGCACTTTTTCTAGCGATAGCTCTTTCAAATCTGAGTTTCTGGTCAGCATTTACGGCTAATAGAATGAAATCAGAATTTTTCTTCAGACTTTCTACTTCTCCAATTGCACGGATTGACTCGATGATAGCATCTTTACCTGCTGCCTGAGCTTGCGCGAAAAGTTGATCAGTAATATATGATGGTCAGTAATTTGCACGTAATTCGTTAGCGACTTCACGCATACTATCTCTATCGAGAGGAAGTCATCTTTTCTCGATTTCTTCAGTTAAAAATCAGCGCACTGAATAATGAGCAAATCATTTTTTTTCTACTAGATAATTTACGATTTCTCCTTTACCTGCAGCTTGTGGACCAGTAATTCAGATGATTTTCATGAGTTGAAAATGAAAAGTAAAAATTCTATTGGTGATATTGTATAAATTTTTGTTTTATAAACAAATAAAAATAGTATGTCATTCAGAGGCTCACTTGTGAGCCGAAGAATCCAGTGGTGTCACGTTTCCTGGATCTTCATCCAGCTTAGCTGGACAAGCTACGCTCAGAATGACATTTAATATGGAAAAATATCGCCACATTCTTATAATTTCATTCAGATTTAATTCTTTTCAAATAACGTATGTTATACTTTGTTCCAACTCCTATCTGAAATAAAGAAGATATAACTTTGAGAGCTCTTAGACTTCTAAAAGAGATAAGCATATTGATATGTGAGGATACAAGAACAGCAAAGAAGTTATTATCGATGTATGATATTTCTATCATTTGAAAAGAATTTTTTTCAATTACGAGTTTTACATCCCAAGGGAAACTGGAATTTTACGCCAAATTATTATCGGAAAATGATGCTGTAGTTATCTCTGAAGCATGAACGCCATGATTGTCCGATCCGTGAAAATCTTTGATTCAACTTTGTAACAAAAATAATATCCAATTCACAGTCCTACCTGGTGCTAATGCATTGGTTCCATCAATCGTTGCGGCAGGATTTGATACGACAGAGTTTACTTTCATCTGATTTTTACCTCAAAAGAAATGAAGGCAGACTGCATTGAAAGATATGATTTCCAGAGAAATTCCAACATTCTTCTACGAGTCAGTTCATAGAATGCCAAAGCTTTTAGAAGAATTAAAAAGTTTGAACTTTAACTGAAAAATATTTATCGCTCGTGAGATTAGTAAAGTTTTTGAGCAGTTCTTTACTTGAAGTTTAGCTGAATGTGAAGAATTTATCAAATCATGAAAGATAGTAATTAAAGGAGAGTTTGTAGTCGGAATCTCCAATAAATAGTTAGTATTGACTTTTATATAAAATATGTTATACTAAGGATTGCTTTAGTTTATTTTTCACGTCATGAAAAAAACATTACTACCGCTATTAATTGGAGCTAGTATGATAATTCCCACACCAGCTTCAGCACAGAGTATTCAGAGATCGAAAGAAAAGATCACTGAAACTTTATCTCTCGACGAAGATTCACTGCAACAGCAGGAACAAGAACGTCGCCAGGCTCATATTCAGAGTCTTATTCCTCAGATTAAGGAACCTATTGTTCTCTGAGATCTGAGACAACCCAATGCTTCCATTACTATAGATGATGGTTATGGAAAGGAGAGTATAGAATATATGTTAGATTTATTCGAGAAAAAAAATGTTAGAGCTACATTCTTCGTAATAGGAGATTGTCTAAAAAAATATCCAGATTTATGGAAAAGAGCCGTTGAACATTGACATGAAATCTGTAATCATACGGCTCATCATGATAAATATTTCAAAACATGAAATGAACCACAGCGTTTCGAGAGCGAACTTGTATGATGGGAAAATGTTGTAAAATCTGTCCTTTGAGAAGATTATTTAGCTAGAATGAAGAGAGATTTTCCATTTTTTCGTTTCCCATGAATGTACTGAATCAAAGTAAAAGCATATCTAGATATCCTCAAAAATCATGGATATATTCCTATAGGATGGAGTCATATAAAGAATCCAGTAGGTGATAAAGTGGATAATGGTGATATATATTTATGGCATTTCAATAATAGAGATACAGCAAATGTTAGAAAAAACTTAGAATTAATCCTAAGTTGTGATAAACAGCCAAAAACAGTTTCTGATATGATTACATCTAGTGGTTATACAGAACCTATCTGATGGAATAATGCTTATAAAAAGAAAAGAGAAGTAAAAGCCCAGTAAAATAATTTTATAAGATAAATCCCCAGGATATACCTGGGGATTGTTTTTTAATTTGCTGGTTTAGGTTTAATTTGGTCTTCTAATTCCTTTAACCACTTTTTCTCTCTTTTTTCATCCATCCTTGTGAGGAGGAATTTGTCATTGTGGCGGTAAAGAGACCAATAGTTATTATGCATATCCTTAATGATGTAGTACGGATATTTGTTGATATCTCTACGATTCAAACTTCTAAATAAAAGAATCAACTTATTATCTCCTGCATTAAGGATTGTGTCACCAGGCATGATGTTCAAGAATAATATGCTTGTAAGTGAGGCAGGGAAACCATTGAAATGTAATGTGTGGTTTCTCTCTAAATCTACCATTCTCTGATAAAACTTATTATCAGTCTCTGAGGCATATTCCACCTGGGAATAATTTTCTTTGTAGGATGAAAGCATTGAGTATCCTACAGCGATGGCGTTTAACATAGAAAATGCGAAAAGTACCATCAAGAAACGGAAAATCTTCTTTTCCAACTGTTCGAAATTAGTTTTTTGTTCCATAAATTTACTGAATGTTTTTTTTAATATTAGTTTTAAGTATCTACAAAGTATACCATCAAATGAGATATACTTTATTTGCACATCTCTACGTGCACATATAATATAAAAAAATTCTCAATAAAGTCAATAGTTGTTAAAAAATCTGATTTCTCTTGTTTTTATCATTAAAAACTATAAGTTCTAATTAGTTTATTTTGTATAAAATAAAAAATGACATTATTAGAACAAATCACAGAAGATTATAAGCAAGCTATGAAAAATCACGAAGAAGTGAAAAAGTTGGCTTTGAACTACCTATTAGCTCAGATCAAGAATAAGAAAATTGAATTACGTGCAGATCCTACAGATGATGATGTAATCGCAGTTATCAAAAAGGAAATTAAATCATTGAATGAAACTTTATTATTCCTAGAAAAAGCAAATAAAACTGATGAAATAGCTATTGAAACTCAGAAAAAAGATATTTTGGAATCATATTTACCAGCAATGTTATCTAGAGAACAAACTGAAGCTTTGATAGATGAAACTGTTGCAAAATTATGAATTACTGATCTCAAAACTCAGAGATGAATGCTTATGAAAGAATTGATGGCAGAGCACAAGAGCGAATTAGATGGAGCTACAGTAAACGATATTATCAATTCTAGATTATAAAATTAGATTTTATATTAAATAATTTACTCATATATGACTGATACTGAAAAACCAATTTCAGAAAAGAAAGCTATGAAAAAAAAGCTGATTCATAATTTGATAGAATTAGTTATATGACTTGCACTTCTTTGAATGTGTTATGCATATCTTCAGTCTCATCCAGCAGAGAAAATTAGTTTCTTCTCATGATACAAGGTAATCTACCAGCAGACTGAAATATTTTTCCAGAATATCTTTGGAAAAAATGGAGAATGGCTCAAACAAAAATATAATTTGGAATCTTATTATCAGGTGATGATTACTCAGGCTGAAGAAAAACCTTGTATAGATCCAGAATTGGTTAACGATTTACATGAGACGTACGAAGAACTCCAAAAAGAGCCAAAGAATACACTAGAGCATAGATTGCAATATTATATAGACAAACAATACGATTTCGATGATGAACTGAGAAAAGAATGCCCAGTTGAAAATGAAGAAATTGAAATCCCTGAGGCAGTAGAGGAAATCTCTCCAGATGCTCAGATTATGTAAATCTTTGATGAATAAAATAAACAAGAATTCCACGCTTTTGGCGTGGAGTTTTTTTATAAAAAACAAAAAATCGGAAGATTAGGGATTCGAACCCTAGTCCCGCTTAAGCGGGAACACGTGTTCGAGACGTGCGCCTTCAACCACTCGGCCAATCTTCCTTTTCTGTACACAGAAATATATAAATTTTACTCGATTTTTCAAATTTTCTTTGAAAAAAACTCCCCAATTCGAGGAGTCTTTTATATGTTTAATTTTAACATAATACTTTTTTATGCTGCTGGTGTTTGTGTAGGTTGTTGGATATCTCCAGGTTGAACAGGAGCAACTGGTTGAGCAGCGACAGGAGCAGCTGGTTGTTCAGCAACAGGAGCTGCAGGCTGAGCAGCGACAGGAGCAGCTGGTTGTTCAGCAACAGGGGCTGCAGGCTGAGCAGCAACAGGGGCTGCAGGCTGAGCAGCAACAGGGGCTGCAGGCTGAGCAGCAACAGGGGCTGCAGGCTGAGCAGCAACAGGAGCTGCAGGCTGAGCAGCAACAGGAGCTGCAGGCTGAGCAGCAACAGGAGCTGCAGGTTGAGCAGCAACAGGAGCTGCAGGTTGAGCAGCAGCTGGTTGAACTGCATTTGTATCTAATGGAGCATTTGCTTCATCCATTACTTTTTGAGCTTCTTTGCTTGAGAACCCAGATTTGAAATTATCCCACATACTTGAGAAGAATCATTTTGTTTTATCTCCAGCTTCACCTAATTTATCTTTAGCTTTTGCTCATAAATCTTGAGCCTTTGCTGATGCTTTATCTTGAAGTTTCGCTACACCCTGAGCTCATTTTTCTGGTAATATAGCTCATGCAACTCCATTAACAGTACTCTTTGTAGCATCAGTTGCTCATGCAGCAACATTTTCTACAGCTCAAGCTGTTCATTTAACTACAGATTCTCATGCATCAGTTGTCGCAGATGCGGTATTTCCAATAACATCTGCAGTAGTAGCTGCTGTTCATTGAGCTACGGCTTTAGTTGCATCTAGGGCTCAATCTGCTGATGCAGCATTACTAAATGTATCAGAAACTCAAGATTTGAAATCTTGTCATACTGTTTTTACTCCATCTACAGTGCTTTGTCATGAGTCTTTTAATACATCTCCTCATTGTTCCAATGTAGATTTAACAGATTCTACTCACTGAGAACCTACATTTTTAACAGAATCAACTCCAACTTGACCTACTCATTTTACTTTGTCTACTCCTTCATCTGTTACACTTCTTACAGTGTCTTTACTCTGATCAATCAAAGATGCTTTATTTTCAGTAGCTGGTTGTTCAGCGACAGGAGCAGCTGGTTGTTCAGCGACAGGAGCAGCTGGTTGTTCAGCAGTAGGAGCTGTATTGTCAGCTAAAAGTGATTGTAATCAATCTGTTTGAGATCCTGGATTTTCATTACCAGAATTTTCTGTAGCTGGAGCTACATTATTTTCTGCAACTGGTTGCTCAGCAACAGGTTGACTTGTAGTAGCTTCTGCAACAGGAGTTGCTGCACTCGCATCTTGTGCTGGAGTTACAGGAGTTCCTACATTTTGTTCATCTTGTGTTTGTGTCATAATTAATGTTTAATAAAATAAACCTAAATGAATTATAAACAAAAAAAATTTTTATGCAAATTTTTGGGGACTTTTTTATTTTATCACTTTTTCACTTGTATAAAATGCTTGAAAAAATAGATTAAAATCAGATTTATAATTATTATCCTGATGCAAGAAATTATTTATGAATGAAAATGATGAGATAGAATTGATTCGCGATTAAGCTGACAATTTTCATATTCTAGAAATTTTTTCCATCATATCATCGAAAGATGAGGGATTCAGGTAAATGAGAAAGTAGTTAAAAAATCATACAAACTTAAATCTGGAGATAAAGTCCAGATTGATGAATTGGAGCGTTATTTATCTCCAATAATTCTAGATGAAGCAGAAGAAATAGATATTCCAATTGTCCGTGAGGAAGAAGACTACATTATTCTCAATAAACCGAAATGAGTACTTTCTCATCCAAATAGCATTCGAGATGCAAAAAAGCCATCTGTTGTTGCATTTTTGTATCAGCATTATAAAGATTTACCTAGTTATGGAAATTTTATTAGAGCTGGGTTAGTACATAGATTGGACAAAGATACAGACTGATTGATGATTATAGCCAAGACGGAGAAATGACTTCAGCATTTTAAATCACTTTTTCAGGAGAAATCAGAATCTTCATCATTGGAAGAAAAAGAATCTACTCCATTACAAAAATATTATCGTGCTATTTGTGAAATTACTCCAAAATGAGCAGAATTTCTAGAGAAAATTAAAAAAATCTGATTACCATATTATATACAGGAAACCGTTATAGCAAAAGTTCCTAATTGCACACCTAAACTTTGAATTACAAAAATTCTTAGTTTTGAAGAATTATGAAATTGACTAGTCAAAATGCAGTTACAGATTCTCACGTGAAGAACTCATCAGATTAGATACCATTTATCCAATCATTGATTGCCAATTCAGTGAGATTATTTGTATGGTCGTGAAGATGAAAATATTCCAATGCAATTAACTGCATGGAAATTAGAATATTTGGATCTGAATAATAAAATGCAAACAGTTGAGATATAAATCTTGACTTAATTATTAAAATATATACATTGGTAGCAATGTCAATTTTGGCAGAAAAATAAAAAGGCAAAAGAATTATGGAAAGAAAAATTGATTACGAACGATTCCCAAGATTGAGAGCGGTCGTAGCAGATTGTGGGTTAGAAACCCCAGAAGAGAAAGAGAGTGCGTTTAGAAGTCTGGTTGACTACCTGGTGCACAAGAACGTGTATCATCCTGATGGTGCTATTGTATCATTTAGGAGCACATGTTTGACCTATTTTGCTCAGATCTGCTCTCATTTAGAGCAAGAAGAACTTGCATTAATGATTAATTCTGTTGATGCTTTCTACCAGAGATTTATATTCGCACCGTGTGAGAAGGCTAAATCTCTGTATTCGGAGTTTCAGAAATTGGGTGTTAAATCTGCATTTAAGGATATCCCTATTTCTGAGATTTATGATGAGTACCGCCAGGAAACTGGTTACTCTCCGTATGAGAGGGTATCTAAGGAGGAGATTAGTGATTTCATCAATGGTGTTGAACCATCTATGTATGCTCTTGCTTAAGATTTATGGTGTGGAGTTTATCTTCACGCCATTTTTATTTTCTCATTCTTGACTTAATTATAGTAATCTGTATAAGATTTATGTTTATATTTGAATCTGAATTAATGAATAAATTCAAATCAGCTTTATTATTAATTATTCCTTGAATATTATTGTTTTGAGGTTTTTCATTTTCTGCCTGAAATACACTCGTTCGAAACATACTTTGAACTCAACTAGAAATCTGATTAGATCAACGTTCAAGTATATGAGAATTTAGAGATTGAAGGGCCGGAAATTCATTACTTTTACATCAGGAAGCGGTGAATCAGAATAATTTTGATTTAGTATCAGAACTAGATAGAGCCAAGACAGAACAAGAGAGACTAAAAATTATAGATCAATATATTAATTCATTAAATAACACAATATCCAATTGAAAGAACTTATGAGATTATGAAGAATCTCAAGTAAATTATTATAAAAATGAAGCTAAAAAATGTGAAGATCCAATCAAGTCAAAAAATTCTGAATTTGCAAATGCTGTTAAAAATTATAATTATGAAAGAGCTGAATCTATAGCAAACGAAATAGCTGAACTTCGTGCTTGTGTAGCTAGAAATGAGGTTTATTCCAAAGCTCACGCATCTTATGCATCATCTAGTAAATCATTAAATACACTCCAAAAAAGAGCAGAGTACTTATCCAAAAATAGAGAAAAAATAGCCAAGTATTATGAAATATTAAAACCAGATTTATTGAAAGAACTCTATGATATTTCCAAAACTGTGGAGGATTTTTAAGACAGCAATTTGGTTTGATTTTTACGGAGATTATAATATAGTTAAACAGTGAAGTTTTTTACGTTGAGAAAGTTATATAGACTATGGTCTTTTTGATAACATTCTTTATGTTCGCATTATTCTCCACATTCTTTTACTTAATATGATTGTGGTATCTAGCACTATTGCCTTTGGCCGTGCTTGTTTTTATGTTATCACATGGAATCAAGAATGTTTTCACATGAATAAAATTGGAAATATTACGGGAAAAGTGGAGTCTGATTTTGATTTGGTTGATTACCATGATATGACTTTCCTGAATCCTATTCTTTGTATGAATTAAAGAAATCTCAGTGTATTTATCATTGCTCATTCTCAATATTATATTGATGTTTGCATCACATATTTTTGATTATGAAGATGGAAAACTGATATTTGAAATTTGAGCATGGCTTATGGTAGTAGTAATACTATGAACTGTATTATTCTCATCATGATTCTTTGCATTTTTTGATGCCGTATTACTAATGGCAAGTTTGATGCTTTGAGCTTATGCATTCTTACAATTTATCATATGAATTTTCTGTCCAACTGAAGAAAAATGGCTTTATGAAATAGTTATTTTATGAGTGATTGTAGTTTGATGAAGTGTAGTTAATCATTTTTATCCAGCTGAGTGGGTATTTGCTTTATCATTATTTATTCTATGATTAGTATTCTGTGGAATATATATCGCTCAAAATCGAGAAATGCCAGCTAAACAAACTGCTAGAATTTCTGTCCGTAGAATATTGGCCTGAGAAAGAATCTTCAAAAAACTGAATGTTTCAAAATGGAAAATTCGATTGCATGAATGGCTAGAAAGAAGCCCAAAACGATTTGATAGTATTTTTGAATTTTTCAACATAGGATTACTGATTTCTCTCCTTTTATTCTTCTTTTGGTGAATATTTACATCATCAGAAGTGTATCTATGACTAGGATATTGGCTAGGAATCGCATTATTCCTAATAAATACATTCTTACTCAAGAGAATCTGATATGCTACAGATGTATCTAGATTTGCTTTAGCATTAATTGCAAACTTTGTATTATATTCAGTACTCTTGATAAGTGGATCAAGCATAGAATCAGTTCTTCCATTCCTAATTGTATGGTGATTTGCATGCCAAATTGCATTATTCTTCGTAGATCGTATCAATATTTCACTTTTCTCAGACAAGGATTTTGTATATTGGATGGTAGTAACGTTTATGGCATTTGTATGTAATATAATATTATTATGTCGTGTAGATCTACCATGACAATTCCTATTCTCAGTAATATTTGTTTATGTCGGAGCAGAATTGGCTTTAATGTATTATATATTTAGATTCTTGAATGAGAGGAGAGAAAGAATAGAAAATGCTGAATTAGAAGACAAGAAACTCCTCAAAGAATTAGCTAGTAGTGATATTGAAAGTTCAGATTAATAAAAAAATCCTCCATTCGGAGGATTTTCTTAATCTATATTTATAGTTTCTACATTAATTCATAGAGAGGTCCTACTGTTATTTTCTTTCAATCTATCCCAATTAATTGTCTTTAAATCTAGAATATCAGTTTTGATGATTTCATGATTAAAAGTTGTATTATTGTAAGTGTTCCTTGCCGATCTAAGAAAGTATCATTGAGTGGACGATTTATTGATATAAATCAAAAATACAAACACACAAAACATTATAGCTAAAAAAATCATTCAAATCTCAACCAAGGTTACAAATTCTCTTTTAACTCTATATTTGGTTAACCAACTTTGGTATGTCTTATGAAATTTTCATTCACTAGAAAGGACTAACTTTTTTATTAAATCGTTTTTCATTAAACCACAATAATAACAGTATTATAAATCAGATTTTTTATTTTATTTCATAAACTACAGATACATCTAGTGTAAGTTTCATCTCTCATAATTCAATAGCTCATCATCACATTTCAGCTTCTTCTACAACATCTTCGTCATAAGCAAATTTAGCCATAGCATAATTTGCAGTACTAACAGCATAATCATAACTTCTATTTTCAATGATAGATATAGGATCTCAAAGTTTAACATCTCCAAATTCAGCCAAATCTGATGCCTTTTGATAAGCCTTCTCCATGGCAAGTTTTCTAGCTTCTTTGTAGAATGGAGCTTTATCGTAAATATCATAACTGATATTATTTAATAAGACACCACCGATTTCTGAAACTTCACTAATGATTTTTGAGGCGATTCATTCATTTTCAATATTTGCTTTCTTGATTTTAACTTCTAATGAATGACTAGCTGTATATCATAGAGAAACTCTTCCAGAATCTCTCCAATCAAATTGTTCATAAACATTCATATTAGATGTTTGAATATCTGCAGCTTCTACATCGTATTGTTTGATAATCTCTTTCACTTTATCGATTTTTTCGTTTGCATTTTTTTGTGCTTCTTTCGTAGTTGGGGCAGTTTCTTCTACACGAAAAGAAAGAATTAAAGTATCAGGAGTAACATAAACTTCTCCATTTCATTGAACTGATATCGAATGTTCAGCTTTATTGAAATTTTTACTTGCAAAGTAGCAAGATCCAAAGATTGTTAGGCAGATTACGATAACTGCGATTAGTTTTTTCATGATTATTAGATTATAAAATAAAAGTTTAATCTAATATTATTAACGAATTGATTTTTGATTTTGTGGCAAGAATTTTTAATATTCAATTTTATCATTTTTTTCTTTCCATTCTTTGAAGACTTTTAGAGCATTCTCACTTTGAAGACGGTGAATTGGTAGACTTCTTTCTTCCATTTTTTTCTCCAACTCTTGATAAATGAAGTCATCATCAAATCAGATTCATGCAGCATCTTTTCTATTATTTGCATAATATACAGCTTTTGGTCTAGCTCGATAAATTGCTCACATACACATTGGGCATGGTTCACAGCTTGTATAAATTATACAATCATCAAGCTGAAAACTTCACAAATTTTTACAAGCATCTCTGATAGCCACTACTTCGGCATGAGCAGTTGGATCATTTTCTGATGTAACATGGTTTGCTCATTGTCATACAATTTTTCAGTCTTTCACAACGACAGCTCAAAATGGTCCACCTTTTCAGGCTCTCATGTTTTCCAGTGAAAGTTCTACAGCTTTTTGCATAAAATCTTCGTGATTCATTTTAATATTAGTTATTTAATAAATAGAAAGCGATAGTTAGATAAGATGCAAACAATATCCACAAAATATAAGGAATCTGAAGTAATCAAGCAGTTTTATCTTTTTTGTACATTTTTACTACCATCCAGATTACTAAAATATCCAATAATATAATCCAGAAGAATGAGAATAATCTCCATTTAAGTACGAAAAAGAATATTGACCATAAAGCATTTACTCAAAGCTGAACATAATATAAAATATTCAGATTTTTATCAAGTAAATTCTTGTCTTCTAATCTTGCATAAGATATTCACATTAGAATATAGAGTATAGTCCAAACGATAGGGAATGCTACACTTGGCGGTGCTAGAAATGGGCTTTTGAGAACTTCATAATCGATAAATGATGACATAATTCGTCCAACTATTCAGCCAACTAGCACAGGTATTAAAATTCATTTTGCATAAATCCAAACTCTTTTTTTAGAAATTTTAGGACTCTTTTTTTGCATGAATTATGAGTAAGAAATAAAATATGTATCTATACTAAGAATACGGAAAGTTAAGTCAAATATTTTCTGTTGCCTTTTTGGATAGTAAATTTATAAGAAAGGATATTTATATATAACAAATTTTCTCATGAACATATTTGAAATTATCGGAATAATTGCAGGATTATCTGCAGCAATACCTTCAATTCCACAGATTATTCAGACATTAAAAACCAAAGATGTGAAATGATTATCTCCTTTGATGTTTTGGATATGGGCGATATGATGAGTGTGTTGGATAATCTATGGGTGGTATTTAGGTTCTTGGCAGATGGAATTTTTCAATTCGATAACTACGATTTGCTCAGTGATAATGCTGATATTGATATGGAAGTATTCTAAGAGAAAGAAGTAATAAGGCTGATTTTAAATTAGTTGTGAATATTTTTTTATTTTTTATAAAAAATCTCTTGAATATTTTTTTGAAAAATATAGTACTATGTTATACAAGGTACTATTAAAATTTAAATAATAATATAAAACATTATGTGAGAAGCTGAAAAAATAACAACTCAGATGAAAAAATGAATACTAGAATATCTTATTCTTAGTATTGTTTCAAAGGGTGATGTATATGCAAACGATATTATAACAAAGCTAAAGAAAGCTAATTTAATTGTGGTAGAGTGAACTATGTATCCCTTACTGTCACGTTTGAAATCTGAGAAATTACTTGAATATGTTCGAGTTGAATCAGTTCAATGACCTCCTAGAAAATATTATAGACTTACTAGAAGGTGACAAGAGACTTTGGATGTTATGCATCAGGTTTGGAAAGATCTAAGTAATAGTGTGAATAAAATTACTAACTAATTTATTATTTAATATCAATCAAATGAATGAATTCAAATTTCAGTGACAGGAATTCAAGATGGAGAATTCTGCGAAGAATTTTTTGGAGAAATATATCTCTAGGATTAAGAAATATGCAGAATCTCATAATATTTCTGAGGATTTAGTTGATGATATTCAACAAAGTGTATTAGAAAAATTATTAAATGAGAAATGAGAGATTACACAAAAGAAGATAGTAAAAATAGTGAATTCTATTTGAGAACCAGAAGATATTTTTGAAGAAGAAAATGTAGAAGTTCAAATTTCATCAAAAGAACATCATAAACAGAAATATAGACCAATGATTCTATGAGTTTGTGCTTGGTTAGCTGAGTTGATGAAAATCCCAGTTTGGGTTGCTCGTGTTCTATTCTTTTTTTTAATATTTACTTATACTTTCGGAATTTGGTTATATTTAGTTATTTTCTTGATAAGATTTGTTACGGATAGAGAATGAGCCTTAAAGTCTATTTCATCAAGAATTAAGAGAATTATATCTCGCATATGAGACCGAATTAGACGGCTATATAAAAAGTTTTTCTCTTTAATAAAACGAGCATTCTTAATATGATGGTCTTTATTCTTAATATTTATTCTTATTTGACTATGAGTATTTCTATATTATTTATGCTTTTGATTTGTTAAGTGAAATATTGATTATATAACGATTTTTCCATGAATAACAAAACTTTGAGTAATATTGTGAATTATTTGTGCATTTATTCTTTTGTTAGCATCCATTGGATTTATGATAAAAAAGAAATTATTAAATGCTACATCTATTATAATTGCGATTTGATGTGGAGTATTAGCTGTAACGACAGCTGTAATCACTATTTTTCACATTTATACTACAATTAATTTTATATCATGAGCTGATAGAAAAGAAGTAAGAGAAAAAGAAATCTCAATTTTAAATCCAGAAAAGTCTATTCATATCAATATTAATCGTATTATTGAATGATGAGATATCCTCATAACAGAGAATAGATTTATTTCGGTACTTCCTTCTGATAATGATAAAATAAAAGTAGTTTATACATTTAATTTTAAATGACAATGAGAAGAATTAGCTAAAGCTGTTGAAAATATTTCTGATATAGATTATTCTTGGAATTGAGATATCCTCAATATATGATTAAAAAATTCTGAAATATTTAACAAAGTTACTCCATTTACTCCAACAACAATAGAAATTGATTTATTTTTACCAAAACAATTAAATTTTGATTTTAAAAATTCTTGAATTCGTTTGATAAACTTAGATGTTCCAGAATGGACAGAATGATCTCATGCTTCATTAAGTGTATATGATTGTGAAACTATTAAATATAATTCTGAAACTGATAGATTTTATTGTGAATTGAATATGAATCAGGATGATATATACAATATAGCTAGAGCAAATCTAAAAAAGATGGCAGATGAAATTTCACCATTAAAATGACTACATCCATCTTGGAGTCAGTCAAGTAATGAACAATATTGGGCTTTGGATTCTATCAATATAATAGACGATGGTAAATTGTTGGCAAAATTATCAGATCAATTCTTTAATTTCTTTGTACTGATAGAATATAAAATTGATAAAGAAACATGAGAATTTAGTTTAATTAGTTCAGAATTGAAAAATAAAGAACAGAAAGGAATGATGGATGATGAAAGAATGAAATACTATGAGTGATGGGAAAATCTTATAGGTTACGAAATCCAGATGAAAGATTAAACTTACACATAATGATTACCAAAATAAATAAACAGGCTTATAAAGTCTGTTTTTTCTTTTCTAAAATATTTAATAACATCAATTATTTCACTCTCTCAATAATCCTCAACTTTGCACTTCTAGCAGCTTTATTTGCTTCTACTTCTTTATAATTAGGTTGAATTACTTTTTTGTTTACTAAGTGGAAATTTCAACTTTCTTCCAACTCTTTGAATGCGATTTTTGTCATCCTATCTTCAATGCTGTGATATGTCATAATTGCACACCTTCCTCAAATATTTAAGCAGTTTCAGAAATCTTTCAAAAAAGTTTCAAGCTGATCTAATTCGTGATTAGTTTGGATTCTGATTGCTTGGAAAATCACGGCGATTCTCTTATCTCAAAATCCGAGTTCATGCAAAGCTCATGTTAAATCGCTGGTAGTTTCTATCGGACCTTTCTTCCTTTTTTCAATAATTCATTTAATTACATATTCGGCATTTCTCGGAGTGAAATCTCCGTATTTTACGAGTATTTCTTCTAATTCTTCTTTACTTCATTTATTGATTAAATGTGAGGCTGGTTCTCACTTACTTCTATCAAACCTCATATCCAATGGAGCATCAGATTTTATACTGAAACCTCTACTTCCATCCTTGAAATGTTCTAGATTCACTCATAAGTCCAACAGCATAAAATCAAAAAGTCATTCCTTCTCGGTAATTTCTGCGATATTTGCATAAGAAGAATGGTAAAAACTGATTTGATTTTGTCGTTTTGCTACAAATTCTTTTCATTTACTCATTACATTTTCATCCACGTCGCAAGCTACTAATTTCAGATTTTTATATTCTTCAGGATAATCTTGTTCCAAGTGTGTGAAAAAATATTCCACATGTCCACCATGTCAAAATGTCCCATCAAAGGAATGTTTGAGTGGATGTGGTAGATTTTCATATGTTTCTTTTGCGAGTACGGGATGGTGTCTAAGCATTATTTGGATTTTAGTAAACTCCTAGTCATTCTATTAATTTATTGCCTTAAATCAAAAGGAAATTAAGTCATTTTGTTGAATAAAATAGGAAAATCATTATATTACATGTAATTAATAAAATGTTAAACAAATAAAATAGGAGGTTGTTTATGAGATTTGAATTAGTAAAAGATGTGATTTTCAAAAGTGAGAAAATCCGTCCTATTTTGGAAAAAATGGATGATGACACAAAAAATGCATTTTTCTTGCATTTTTATAATTATCCTAGGCCTCTGTCTTTCACTAGAGTGATAGATAAAGCTAAAGTAAAGATGACGATTGAGGGTTTTATCTCTTTATTGCCAGCAGACAAAGATGGGGCAGATCGTCTTGTCGAGGTGTTCTTCTCTTGGAAAGAGTATTTTGATGGATTCGAAAGGAAGGTTTTGAATATTCTTTCAGATAATCCTAGACAAGCTGAGTATCTATTCCTGAGGTCTTCAACATTCTTAAATAATAGAGAATTGTGGGAGAAAGATGGCATAGATAACTCTGAGAACGAGATTAAAAAATCGTATCTTGATTATTCGGATCGACGTTGGAAGGCTGATGAATCTTTGGGAGAATATTACCTTATTAAGGATAATTATGGCTCAAAGATTATTGCAAATAAATTTACTCATCAGCTTTACGATTTGAGAAAAACGATGGAGGTATCAGGATTAGCATCTGGCGAAGGATTTTCTTTGGTCCCGCTCATGGTGAAGTATGAAGATGTGTACGAAACTCCAATTGAAGAACATGAAGATTGGAAAGGAAAATTTTAGATTTATCAAAAAGGGGATGCTGAAATTCAGTGTCCTTTTTTTACTTTATATCATCCATTATTTCATCAAAAATCTGATTTTTTTTCTCCTTATTTTGTCATTCTGAGGCTTTAGCCGAAGAATCTTGTGTGTCTTGATTGGTTCGTGATGCCCTTCTTTTGTAAATCTTCCAATAAGCAAAAATTCACAATCAAATAAACAAGACTGCTAACACATATTTCTTCCAAATCGCATCACTTTGCAGAAATATAGCATATTTTGCTCAAATTTCAGATAATCCATAAATTATATCCATCAATAATTTTTCTGGTCGTATTCGGATACTTCGTTTAATAATTAACGATAAAATCAAGCTGATAAATCCATAAATTGTAACGATTGGAATGATTGGAACTATGATTATGTTCAAAAGTATTCCTACTAAATTTACTCAATTCATAAAGAATATCAAAATTGGGGCAGTTCATAGACTGGCTCAAATTGTAGGAACTAAATATTCTTTCCAAAATTTACAGTCAAAAAAGTCTGATTTTTCTTTTTTATTTCACTTCTTTTTCTCTTTTCTTTTTTCGACTAAGTTTTGAGAGAATTTTTGGAATAGTACGATTCATGTTATGGCTCAGAAACTTAGTATAAATCCGATATCGTATCATAGACTGAATGGATTGAAAATCAGGATAGCCATGAATGCATACATCATTGATCTTCGGATGGAGATTTCTCTTCATCGGAATAACGCAATTAATGTTAAACTTCACATTACGGCAGCTCTGAAAACACTCGCATCACTTCCGCATATCAATGCATAGAAAATTATTCAGACAATCAAGAAACCATTTCTGACATAGAATGGTAGAAATGATAAAAGAAATGAAAGCAGGATCAAAACCATTGCGATATTACCTCCACTTACAGCGATAATATGAACGAGTCAGCTATCTACAAATGTATCATAATTATCACTTGGAATCATAGATTTATCTCCAATAAATAGTCCAAGCAGTAGTCATGAATATTTATTTTCTCAGAAAATTGAGATTACTGTATTTTGCATCCGAGCACGGATTCTGTCTATTTTTCCAAGTGGTTCAAAATGTGGATATTTTCATTCCATGGTGGATCTACTGCAGTCTAAGATTCAATCTTTGTCTTCACAGTTAGCTTTAATACTGACTTTTTCGTACATCGAACCGTCTACTCATTTCATGAATAATCGTTTATCGTAATTGAATTCATAGTTCCAGAATTCATTGGAAAAGATTGTATTTCCAGTTGAAGAAAAAATATTAGAAAAATCTAAATCTTTTTCAGTAGCAGATAAATATAAAATATCTCATATGTGATAATCCTTTTCGCTACTTAATAAGTAAGTTTTTCAATCTTGTGTTTCTACATAGTATTTATGATATTTTTGTGTATCTGATATACGTACAAAGTCATTAAAAATATTTCGTTCAGGAGTAGCATAGTCAATGTTCTTTATTCATATAAATTGTTTGGAATAGTCAGAATCTTTCAGATTTAAATGAGTGAAAATTACTCAAATTGCAAGTATATTTCAGAGTAGTCATATCATTAGATATTTCAGAAATTGCTTGAGTCATCCTAAACATAGCGAAGAACCTTGCGTGTTTTGTTGATTCTTCACTTTGATAAAACAAAAAATAATAGCACATAAAACAATGAACGGAAGAATAATTATTTCAGAGTCTAATAAATTGAGAAATAGTGTAAAAACTCGGATACTGCTGGCAAATGCAAGAAAAAACATAGACTAATTATTATCAAGATCTGAAAGATTAATCTGAATTTTATGACTATCGTGAATTTTAACAAATTCCTTTCCAAAGAATTTCAAAGTATATAAAAAGTGTAATCTAGCTCCAATTCCTCATTCTGTAAAATAAAATAGCTTTAGAGTCTCTGCAATATTTGATTGAGTCCATTCAAAGATTTCACAATTTGGGAGGATCTCTTGAATGTCTCCAAAAAACTTTTCATCTTCAGGTTTATTGCATGCAATATATATTGGTTGTAAATTTTTATGAGAATCTGCAAATTTTTTAATTAACTTAAAGCTCTTTTCTCTATTACAAAGCGGAGAAAAATTTACCAAATAATATGGATGTCTCTTGGATTTAATTTTTTCTTCTGTAAAAATTTCTTTTGTCTCTTCCAAAAGTGATAATGTTAAATCTCAGTCATATTCAGCTTTATCTTCTCGACTTTGTCAGTCTTGTTCAAGGATTTTTTTAGTTAATTCAAAAGAATTCTGATCACGAAGTATTATGATATTTGAATTTTTTACCAAGAATTTTTGCAAAAACGATGTTCACCATTTTTTATTTGTTCATAAACCACCAACTATAGCTGTGATTCATTGTTTGATGCTCCGTCTATATTGTAAAAATAAATTCCATCCACGATAAAGGAAATTTCTACTTTCATCTACCACTTCTCATCATCATAGAATTATGAAGTCATATAAATTTCTTTTCATTCATAGACAGATTTGTATTTTTTCTTTCCAATTTGGTCTAGGTAAGAAATTTAATTTTTTAATAATTCATGGAATCAAAAAATCTCTATGTTTCAAAATCCAGTCTTCCAGCCACTTTTCATCTCAGCACTCTATACTAATTTTATCTGGATTGAAACGCTCATCAGCCCGATTTAATAAAGAAAAAATAATGAGTTCATCTCACAAGTTTTTGTATCCATAATATCATTTGATGAGTAAATGCATTATTTTTTCTAAAGTAAATATAGTTAGTGTATAGTGTTTTTGTTTATAAGCACAATTTATAGTTTTGATATGATTCTTTGAGCTAATTTTTCAGGATCAAAATCTGACTGTTCTTCTTGATATTCATTCAAAATCGTTGTTAATTTTCCATATTTTGGAGAAATGATATTAAGTCCAATATCAACTAAGTTCAGACTTTTTATCCTATTTTCTATCCGATTTCTAAGTTCATCACTATCGTTATGATCAATCACAATAAACAATTTTTTAGAATTTTTTATATTCTCTATCATTTCTTCAGTCCAATCTGAATTTAATTTTTGCAAAACAAAAATACTAATTTGTTTATTATGATTTTGTATAATTTCTCACGTTTGAATTGCTGTCGCAAAAAGGCTTCCAGTTGCAAGAATTACTCCATCATTCCCTGCAAATCCGTAAGTCTTTAATGAAATTGAATCTAAATTTTCAAGCATCGATGCATCAATTATCCCCAGTTCATCTACGTCAAAAATTGCATCAGGCATTTCTTTGTGGAGTAAACGGATGTATTGTCTTTCATTCTTTTTGAAAATGTTCCACATATTTTCTAAGTCTATTGGCTCAAAACTATTAAAATCTAGTTTACAAACATAGTCCAAATCATTTATTTCAGATGATATCTTTTGCTCATAACTTCATAATCATGCGTGAATATTAATTATCGTCACATACTCTTTTTTATTCAATAATTCAAAAATGGGTTCTAAAAAGCTGATATTTAATTCATTTAGGATTATTAATGGGTGTTTAGATACTGAAATAGCATCTTTTCGTGCATCAATTAGTGAAACATTTTCAGGTTTATTTTCTGGATTGACTGATAAAATAGGGCAGTCGTTATAATTCAAATCACTTACGATAAGATCAAAATTTACATCACGATCAGCTACCTCCTCACGTAAATCTTGGATGAACATGTTTGATTTTATATATTCTGTCAGGAATAAGGATGACATTTAATGTATCTTAGAATTATAAAAATTATTCCATCATTGAGTATCAGATCAAGAATGTTGCGATTTCTCCGAAAATTTTTCAGGCAGTTCATACTCACCATTGACTTGTTCTTGGACGAGATAGCCAAATTAGAACAATATATTCAGGATCATCAATAGAAACAATTCCCGCAAATGTAGCTTGTGTCCATCATACTCATCTTTGATATCTTCATTTATAGGCAATCTGAGAAGTTCATGATTTTGCTCCCAAACGATATCATTCTACTCTTGCGGTTTTATATTGATCATTGGTAGCAGCAACAGTAAATAGAGCAGTTCTCATCTCATCACTAACTTCAGGTCTAATAACTTGTCTCAAAGAATGAGCAACTTTTTCTTGAATTGTAATACTATCACTATTAGCTGATTTTTCTCTAATTTGGGAAATTATCGTTGGTTTGATATATTTTCATCAGTTAACTAATGCAGAATATGCTGCTGCTAGTTGTATTTGAGTTACAGTTACTCACTGTCAGAATGAGTTATTAAAGAATCAGGCCATTGAAATTGCTCAAGCATTTGGAACCGATCAATTTTTCTCTTCTGCCAATTCAATTCATGTCCTTTCTCAGAATCAGAATTTAGTCAAATAATTATAGTAAATCTCTTTACCAAGAGCTTCAACGATTCTAATCATTCAAACATTACATGAGTTTACTAACGCATCTTGAAAACTATGATATCATGTACATGCTTCTTTATCGGCATCTTGAATCGTATAAATATCGATTTTTATACTACCATCATCTTGATAATAATCGTCGAGTCTAATTTCATCACTATCTAATCAAATTGCGGTTGTGAATGCCTTGAAAATACTTCCAGGTTCAAATGCTATTGAGATGTTTTTATCAACGAAAACAGATGCTCAATAAATATTTTTTGATATGTATTTTTCTAGTGTTTGGTTAGTCCTTTCTTCAGATTTTGTTTTTACATATTTTCATCATGAGTAAATATATACAGGTACTTCATTATATGTATCACTATCTATTAGGTAAGAATATTCAGGGCTTAATGGAATCATGGTATAAGCATCATTGTAGTTATTAGGATTATAAGTTGGCAAAGATACTGAAGCCTTTACTTGTCATTTTTTTGGATCAAAAACCATAACTGCAAGCGAATCAGCATGGAAGGTTTCTAGGTACTTTTTTGCAATATTCTCAACTTCTTTTTGAATTCAAATATCTATAGTTAAAACTATATCATCTCAATCTTTAGTATTTATTACTTCAAAATCACTTCATCCCATATTCCAGTTTGAACGTCATGTAATTTCTCAGTCAACTCATTCAAGAATATTGTTATAATATTTTTCAATTCAGTAATAAGCTTCACCATTTTTATCTACATATCACAAAACGTTGGACATAAATTCTCAATATGGATAATATCTCGTTGCATTAGGTTCTAATATTATTCAGTGAACTATGGAATATTTATTGTATGGACTACCATCCAGAGAATATTTCTCACTAGAATAATCAGACTTTAACTGTTTTATATCTTGGGCTATTATAGGATTAGCAGATGAAAATAGTTTAACATATTTATAAACCTGCTCATTAAACAAGGAATCTATTGTTGCACTGCTAATTTTTTCTCATCGTTTGCTCATAAAGTTTTGGAATAAAAATTTATCCCTATAACTACTTGATTTTCAAGGAACAACATAGAGATAAAAATTGGCTTCAATTGAAATAAAATTAAAATTTTGTTTCTGTAAATCTTCCAAAAATTCTTCATTTGTATAATAACCTACATAATTTTTCTCTTTTTTTCAAATTTTTATTTTTTCATTCAACCTATTTTTTATGATACTCATAGCTGTTCACTGAGAAAATTCATCTATAATCTTCTGTTTATTCTTATAAAATGATTCATAATCAAAATTGTAATATTCCTGTGAAATCACAGGATGCTCGTTTCATTCTGCATCATAATTTTTTCAGTAATAGAAAATTTCAGGTTCCTTAGGTAATAATTCTATATTTGCAAATGATTCAATATTTTTGATACATTCCTCATTATTTCACTCTATATTATTCATTCAATGGATTACGCAGAGATGTTTGTATACAATAGGAGAAATTAGGTCGATAAAACGTTCTTTCATCAATATTCATCCAGTACTATATCAGATTTCTCTAGGATCTAATGCAATATCATAAAGATTGATATTTTCAGTTAATTTTACAGGTTGTCACGTTTTATCCAGGGCATAAATATCTCATCTCTCGGCTTTGATAGATGCCAAAGATGTGGATTGCTTGATAAGCTCTGTATTATATTTTTCGTGTTGAAATATTTGTAGATAAAAAAGTCTAATTATAAGAACTAGGAACATAGCTCAAAATAGAGATATTAACTGAATTTCTTTAGAAAAATTTAGGTTTCATACAAATGGAATTTTCTGAAGGTAAAAAGAAATCCGTTCTCAAAACGTACGTTCTTTTTTAAATGATTTTTGAAAATTACTATATTTGTACATATATGAGATTAGTCAAATTTTTTGTAAAATTTATTAGTACCCAAACATTATAAAAATCGCACTTATTTTCAATAAAAAGTTAAAAAACTTAATACTAAAAAATGTCTCCAAAAATTTGACAAAAAGGCTGACCATGAATATAATAGTAGTACGGAAATATTTTATTTTTGAGTAGTGCTATATGACATTTAGGCCAAGTGATGATGTATTAGAGGAAATGACAAATGGTCAGAATCCACAAGCATGAACATCTCAATACAATACTTATAATAATGGTTATAGTGGCTATAATGGTGCTTGAGGTCAAGGTTGACAACAAGATTTTCAGCAAACTCAAAATTTTGGTAATGGAAACCAATGAAATTATACATGAGTGTGAAATTGAGAATCAGATCCAGAGGCCGTATTAAAAGCACTAAATATTCAAATAGAAGAAGTAAAAGCTCCGGATTTATCCGATCTTTTGCAAAAAAATCCAAAAAAAGAAACTACAGAACAGGCTACAGAGCAGGTAGTATCAGATACCCCAAGCACACCCGTTAATAATGTTCAAAACATTCCAGTAGAAAATACGGCTCCAGTAAATAATCCTACAAATAATGTAACTACTGGAAATGTAGAAAATAACCAAGTTCAAGAATTTTCTCACAGCGATTTAGATTTGATAGATCCAGGGAAAACATCAGATGTAGAAAGAGCATTTATTATAAAATCAATAGAATGATCTATTAGTAGTAATTTAGACTTTTTGGTGGATGAACAGTGGGCTAACGCTGTTTCGAAATATAAAAAGTTGTATCGTATCTTGTTTAAGTGGTGATGCTTAGCCATATCTTCAATAGCATGACTATGTTTATGAGTATACGCTCAAATGGGTATAAATCAAACGGACGATTTTAACATAGTAAAACTTTCTTCTATAGTAAATCATAACCAGTGGAATGATAATACACCAGATATAAGTCTCGGAAGTTTAGCTAGTAGTTGAGTTGATTTACAAGTTATTGTTCCATACGGTTTAGTATCCTTGTCTGATGATACACAATCTTTCCAGTCTAGAAGTAATTTAATTAAATATAAATGAATAATTCTGCCTCAATTAATATCCATTAATTATGGTTCTTGAGATTTTATTTCTTTAGAAGATTTTTCCAATGAAAAAATAACACGTAAAGATATGGAAAAATTAGTTCAGAGTTTAATAGTAAATAAATACAGTAGCAGAAATTTTACTAATATAAACAACAATTGGGTCCCTAACAAATTTAATGGATGATTGATAGAATGATTTAGTTTATGATGTATAGATAATTACAAGGTTTCAGATCTTTTGTGTGATAAGTTCTTGAACTCTTTTTATGAGTTTGGTAAATATTATGAACTATCAGATCCTCAATATTCATCAGAAGTTTTGTCATTATCTAAAAAATTAAGAGAACAGTGAAAAGATATAGAACCAATATGCAAAATGATTAACGAATATGTACTACATGTAGGTTTGGTGACAAATGATTTCGAATCGATAATGCAACATTGTGAAGGAGATGAATACTTATTCTATACAAAATTGGTTAATTTTATTGAATTAGAAAACTCATTATGACAACCTGAACTTTCAGATAAAGTGTTCGATAACCCAGATTTAAACGCTTATAAACTTTTATCTGCTCGGCAGACGGTATATAGAATAGTATGATGAACTACGTTGAATGAAAATTTCTTGAAAAGTTATCTGAATTATGTGCAGGCATTACTTAATAAAGATAACAAAACAAATAGATATCTAGCTCCAATATATAAAGATATGTTATATATCTTTAATATGGATTACTTATACCAAACTGTATTACAAAATTGAAAATCAGACATAAAATTACAGTTGGATCTAATTAATAATGGTAATAGTATATATAAATATCCATGATTATTATCACAATTAACAACACCAGATATTATAAATCCTGTTTCAGAACTGTCAGGAGGAGATATTCAAGAAATTACTATAGAGGATATATTTTCTCAATACTATTCTATGAAAGATCGTTTAAAAATAAGAAGTATGAGCAAAATCTCAGATAACGAATTACTTGTAAAGACGGAGCTATTTACAAATAAAATATTTTCTGTTACGAATGATAAGACATTAAAATTAACAGTATTTTTACACAGAAATGGTAATACTCTTTACGTTAATAATATAAAAGTGACAGATCAGCCAAAATTATCTGAGATTCTGAATATTCAGGCATCTAATGGAAATACATCATTTAGTGCAATGCTTGGAATTATAGATGAACAGATTGGAATGTGGTATGAGTCGGATATAGAAGAAGATGAAGTTCAGCCTACATTCTGTGAAACACTTCAAGAAAGAGAAGATCTTAGCATTTATGCGTGTGATGATTCAACTATAACACTTTATAAGTGAGAATGAGAAGTAGAATATAACTTTGAGCTAAGAAATGGAGTATTAAGCTGATACAAAATAAGTGATGAAAACCTTAACGAATTAGTACACGATAAATTGAAGGGAGTTATGTTTATGAGGGAGAATACACCAACAATTATTAAATCTATAATAGATTTTTCGATAGAAACTACAGATGATTCTCTGGAAAAGAAATTAGAGATCATTGATCAATTCCGTATTCATTTCAAATTAGTCCCTGATAGTGTTAATAATATAGAATGAGAAACTGATAAATTCCTAGTAGAGTTTACTCTATGAACATTTAATTTACAGGCTCGCTATGATATAACTACACATCTATTAACAAAAGTTTCATATGTAGCTTGTGATAAGACACTTGAAATTAGATCTTTAGAAATACCAATTACCACAGAAAATGAGCCACAGTTAATAGAAATATCTAATAATCCACAAGCATTCTTTACAAAAGTTAATGCTGCGGCATATAAAAAATATCAAAAAATGTGTGAAGAAGATGAAGAAACAAAAAAATAAAATGTTTATGAAAATAATATATTTAATATAGATATAGCCAAATCTTGATCCAAAAAGTATGGGCTAGTAGCGATAGTAATTCATAATGCAGATTTTCAAATCTCATAAAATTTAGATTTTAGTAGTTCTACAGCATCCGGATTTATTCTATTTTTACTAATTCAATCTAAACAAAAATCTAAATCAATATCCAAAATAAAGCATTGATTTTTCTCTATTTTTAAATTTTTTAGAGCAGTAGTTGAACGAATTTGTATTTGATTTGATATTATTCAACTTTCAATGGCTGGTAGGATAAAGTTTCATACATTGCATTCCTCGTTTCAGAATAGAAAAACTTTTTCTAATTCATCTCAACCTCAGTATATTTCTAAGTGATTTTCATTCTCTCGGCAATCCGAATGTTGATCAACATGAATTAATTCAATATTTTTTAAATTCTTGTCACACATAATATTATATCGGAAAACGATAGCATGATTATGATTATCAAAAATGAAAATAGGTGGAAAGTCTGAACTTTCAATCCGTAGAAAGTTTTTGAGACCGTGAAAGTATTCAATTTCTCAGTCGTAATTTTTTTCTGTAAATACAAAATTCTTCTCATCTATTCCTATTCAATTGTAATAATACACCTTTTCTAAAGGAGCAACTCGTAAAAATTTATTACAATTGGAAATCTTCGCATTTGCACACGTTGTATCAAGAAAAAATCAGTTATAAAGTTGTTGCAATGTCTTCATGTATTTATTCCTATTTATTTTCCATCAAAAATCAAATTTAAGAAAAACTCTGTATTACTACAGAGTCTCTCTTTTAGTCAGAATTTTTGTTTTCTGATTATGTTAAGTTTTTGTTAGCTTAATTAAGCATTTTTCAATTCATTAATAGCACTAACAAATTCATCTACAGGATATGCTCCAGAAACTAATCTGTAGTTTCCAGTTTCTCTGTCGATAATTACATTTCCAGGAGTTCCATTAACTCCGAATAATTCGTTTCCTTGGTTCATCATATCCTCAATAGCTTGCATATATCTTCCTTCATCAGCACAAGCTCTAAGAGCATCTTCATCAGTTCCAAGTCCTGTAGCGATACTAATTAATGTATCCATGTCTACTGGGTAAGCATCAAAAGCTTCTTCGAATGTTTCATTGTAAGCGCTTGGATTTAATTCAGATACACATTCCATAGCTGCAGCTAATTTTTGAGCATCTTCTCCATGGATGATGAAGTGTCTAGAAATAGAGTTTACTTCTCCAGGGAATTGATCAATTACAGCATTAATTGTTCCTTCTTGAGAATGTCTCTGGCAATAAGGACAATGTAATTCAGTATATTCAACGATAGTGAATCTAGCGTTAGCATCTCCTCTAATTGGAGTAGAAGCAAGCATATCTTCTACAACAGTCTTGATATCATCTCATCATTGTACGATGCTTGTAGAATCGTCAGTCTCATCTGTAGTACCCGTAGTTTCCTCATCTCCTAATCCAAAGTAAGCTTCAGTTTGAGCTGCCTGTTCAGTAGCATACTGTATATAAGCGTCAGATTCGTATACTTCATTCATTCTATTAAAGTTTTCTTCTCATCCAGCAGAAATAACGTTAAGATTGTAAACTTTTTCAGCAGATTGAAAAGCTTTACATGAATAAAAACAAGCCATAACAGCAGCTATTAAGCATAAAACGCTTAAAATAATTCATAAAGTATTACCACCACAGCAGCATTTTTCACTACATTGGCAAGACTCTACTTTTTCTCATTTTTTTACCATAATATATAATAATAAGAAATAAAAATGGTTGTATATCAAAGATTTGATACCTAATTAATAATTGAATAATTGATATAATTCATTAACTGCATTGTACGTTTTGAGAGACAGAAAAAAAGTCATCAAAATAATTATCCCCATCACTATTAAGCAAACAGATTTCAAAATTCTATGTTTATGAAACCTCTGTTTTCCGTAAGCAGCAACATCTTCAGAATTAATAACAACGTTTGGATTAGTAGTTTTCGTGAAAACAGATACGTTTGCATCAGAACTGCTAGACACTCTCTTTTCCACTGCAACATCAGAAACAACTCCATTTAATGAATCCCTTTTTGAAGCTTTAGTTCCAGAATTTCTTTGTGATTTTGATGCTGTCTTGGCTATTACCATTTAGTTCTGCATATCTAAAACATATCTAATCAAAACATTCTAAATAACTAGGAATTTTTTGGTATAAAACAAGTAAAAATACCATTATAAACATAAAAACATTTGACAGATAGTATATAGTTTATTTAAATACTTTGACAAAAATAAAAATCTGAACACATAGATATACTATGCATAACGACAATATATTATATTTTTTTGTAAAATTAAGAATTTAAGTTTATAAAATCACCGTATATAACTGGTAAAAATATCTTTACTTGCAATGAATGCTTAATTTTTTACACTATCAAAGTTAAATTTTTATTTTTTATAGTGTTAAATGGATAAAAAAGCAGATTTCTTTCAGAAAAAGTTTTCTAATACTAGATCATTTACTAGACAAAAAGAAACTTCTCGTGTATGGATATGGATAATAGTCATTTTATTCGTTTTGGTATGATGATTAGTTTGTTGGAAAATTTTTTGGGCTCCAGCAAATTTGGATGGCTATGAACTGGAAAATGATCATAACATTGATTTTTCTCTTTGAGAGGAAGTATTTTTACAATGAGAAATTAAAGCAGATGGAGATATAATTACACATACACATACGATTAATGATATAGAATACTGAAAAATTGGGATAAAATCAGAAACTATAAATCTTTCAGACTATGCTGGATTTGTTCAGCTGACTGGTAAAGTTGAAAAATTCTATCAATGAAATCCAATTGTAAAAGTTATTCAGCTTTCTTGAAGTAAAGCAAATGTAGAAGAAGAAACAAATATTGTATTGGATTGAAATGCTTGAGTTTATTTCAAATGAGCATGAATTCAATTTCTTCCAAATTTCTTTGATGAATATGTATTATTAAATGAGTGAGAAAATGGAGAAATACGTATCCAAAATATAGAGTCTGGGGAAGAATTTACATTGAATTATTTCCGCTGTAATCCATCAGATCCGAACAGAAATTGTAAGTGATTAAGCGAAGGATTTGCAAATAATAATGCACAAAGCTTTGTTACATCAGAATGAGATGTATATTACAAACAGAGTGAAGTTCAGTCATGGTTTGTAGCTAATGGAAATCGATGGGGAGTATTTATAGATAATGTTCCTGATGACGTAATATTTGAGCTTAAAGATTTGATTAAATTTGCAAACGAAAAAAATATGAACGAGCGAATTAAATCTCGTGCAATGAAAATCTGTCAGTGAGAATGAGAGAAACTACAAAAAATAAATAATTCTGAAATTTCATTGAAGCAAGAATGATTGATAGTGACTGTTTCATGAGATTGAATAGAAAAACAAATGATTTGTCAGATTTTAGTTGATTTTAGTTTACCTACTAAATGAGAATTACAGTCTTTAAGTATTTGAGATGATGTGGTAGTTTCAGAAGAATCAGAAGAAGTAAAAGAGGAGGAGACTAAGTCAGAAGAAGCTAAAGAGGAAGCAAAAGATGAATGACAGATTTCTGCTACAGCATTCGATATTAATGTTCCCCAATTTCCAATTAAGGAAGAATGATTAATCTATAAATCAGCTAGGTGAGGTTATATTTTAAAATTCCCTTCATCAAATATTTCGTATTCAGTAAGTTCTATAAAAGAAAATTTTGGAAGAGATGATGTAAAATGTTCTTATGTTATTAATGTGATTAAATATTCAGAAAAAGAAAATTTAGAAATCTCTCCAGCTATAAGAATTTATGAATGTGATTGAAATGTTAGTGAATCATGGGCTCAAGGAATTGTAGTTTATCCTAGATTAGATAAGAAATTTATCGTTCAAATGAACGATGGAGCATGGAATGATTTCTCAATGAATTTGAAATTTGAGGAATTAGTTGAAGAGCAAGATTGAAATTAAAATTAAAATATAGTATATCTTCTTTAAGAAGTAGATTTACATTTGTAGGTCTACTTTTTTTTAATTTTTATAAAAATTTGACAAAGTTATGGCAAATGAGTACAATTAATTAACGTTACTTTAGATATTATACTATAATATTAAATGGATAAATCTGAAATAATAAAAAAGGTTGCATCATCTTTTCATGATAAACGGAGAGAAAATAGATTGTATAAACCTATGATAGAAAAATCTAAAGATGAAGAGTGGACAAAAAAGCATTGAACAGATTTAGTAGATATTGCAAATACAGAATTTGAAGATTTACCAGATAATTGGAAATATGAAAACTTTGAAGCGGCAAAGGTTGCTGTAGATCTAGTATATGAAAGAGTCGTTAATTGATTAGAGATTACTCCAGAAATGATAGAAGAAATGTCTAAAACTGTGCATGATAAGTGGCTAGAAAGAAATTGAATAGAGTGATCCTTTGAGAGTCAAAGAGTTGGTTATGAAAAACTTTCTGAAGAAGAAAAAGCTAAAGACAGAGTGCAAATTGAAATAGCGATTCATATAATATCTAAAGAATTATAAAAAATCCCTCAAACGAGGGATTTTTATTGTCTGAATTATTATTTTAATCTCTTAACAGCGATTTTACCATCAGCTCAGATTGATGAAATTACACATTTTAATTTTTCTCAAACTTTGAAATGACTTGCTAGTCAATCTGTAAATCTTTCTCACATATTTGATACATGACAAAGTCCTAATTTACCTTTAGGTAATTTTACGAAGACTCCATATTCTTCCACTCTAGTAATCTCGGCTTCGAATTGCTGTCAAACTTCTAAGTCTGTAGCAATTTCGAGGATAAGAGCTTTGGCTTTATCAATCATCGCTTGTTCTGGATGAGTTAAGAAACAAGTTCCATCATCTTCGAAATCAATCTTGATATTATCACACTGTGCAATGATGTCATTGATAACATCTCCTCATTTTCCGATAACTTCCTTAATCTTTTCTGGATCGATTTTGAATACGTGAATCTTTGGAGCATATTTACCAACGTGGTCTCTAGGTGCAGGAATAGTTTCAAGCATTACATCCATAATTTCGTTATATCATTCAAATGCTTGGTTGATAGTTTCGAATACGATTGATAGAGGGATTCACTTTAATTTGGTATCTAGTTGAATTGCATTTACTCAATCTCTAGTTCCGGCAACTTTGAAATCCATATCTCCGATAAAGTCTTCTGTTCACATAAGGTCAGTTAATACCATATGGTCAGTGATGTTTCCTGCTTCATCATGGTCAGTGAATAATCACATTGCTACTCCAGCAACTGGTTTCTTAATTGGTACTCATGCATCCATTAATGATAAACAAGAACCACAAACTGATCACATTGATGTTGAACCTCCAGATCCTAAACATTCAGATACAACTCTGATTGTATAAGGGAAATCTTCTTTTGAAGGAATCATATTTTCCAATGCTTTTTCAGCCAATCTTCCGTGTCAGATTTCTCTTCTTCATGTTCCACGAATTCCTTTAGCTTCTCCAGTTGAGAATGGTGGAAAGTTATAGTGATGGATGTATCTCTGAGTATCTCAGTCATGTTCCATATCGTCTAAGATTAGGTATTCCATAGGTCCTCCAAGAGTAACAGTTGAAAGAACTTGAGTATCTCATCTCCAGAAAAGTCCAGTTCCGTGAGTACGGTCAAATAATCCAACTTCACAGTATAATGGACGAATATCTTTTTGAAGTCTATCATCTACTCTCTTATGTTGAGAAAGAGTTCTTCCACGAATGTGATATTTTGTCACATTAAAGAAAGCCATTTTAATTTTTGATTCTGTATGTTCTTCATCTTCTTCATCAGCAATTTGATCTTTGAAATGTTCTACACATTCTTTCTCATATTGAGCAAATTGTTCATTGAAAGGAACTTTTGTATTTCACATCATTCCTTCTAATTTTTCTTCTCCCAAGAAATTTCTAACTTCTTCTTCCAATTCGTGAGATGGTTTATTGAACATTACTTCTTTCTCAGTAACGTTTAGTTCTTTCAAGAATTCTAACTGAAAATCACAAGATCTATTGATTTCTTCTTGTCAGATTTCGAAGGCTTTTTTCAAGATATCTAAAGGAATTTCTTTAGATTCATCTTCAATCATGTTAATTGAATCTCTTTTTCAGGCTACCAATAAATTTAATTCAGCTTTTTCTAATTCTTCACGAGTAGGATTTACGATGAAATTTCCATCAAGGTAAGCAATTTGAGCAGCTCCTACTGGTCCATCAAATGGAAGTCCAGCAGCCATGATTGAAATAGATGCACCGATGATTGAAATCACTCCAAGTGGATATCTAGGATCCATTGCCATAGGAGTAGAAGTCATAACAACATCATTAATCATTCCTTTTGGAAACATTGGTCTAATCGCACGATCTGTTAATCTGGCATTCAAAATAGCTTGATCAGAAGCTTTTCATTCTCTTCTTCTGTAGGCAGCTCATCCGATTCTTCCAGCTGCAGAAAAAGATTCTCTCATTTCAACCATTAAAGGTAAGAAATCTGTAGTAGGAACCGGATTTTTATTCATCACTGTTGTGAATAATACAGCCCAATCTTCGAATTTAACTGTAATTCCAGAGTCTGCTTGCATAGCAAGTTTACCTTGTTCAAAGGTTAATTTTTTACCTGCTCGGTCAAATGATTTACGGTTCTCATGAACCTCTCTTTTAAATGTTGGCATAAGCAAAAAATAAAAAATAAAAGTCTGAAATTCATTTCTGGAAACTGATTATAGAAAAGAATTCTTACAAATTTTTTCATTCAGAACTCCTTTTTGTAATCACCTTCCTCTGAAATGATTTTCAATAAAAATATATCTTTTTACCTAATAAATGCAAACTTAAAACAATAAAATAATATTATATCACAAAAAACGAATAAGGCAAATAAAATATAGAAATAAAGTATGCTTTTTTTTGCAATTTTTTGCGTTTTGAACTATAATTAACTATGTACTTTATGTTATAAAATTATCTATGAAAAAAGTAATTATCCAATTCTGACAGTGGATTTTAAAACATAAAAAAAGACTAATTTACGGAGCTTTAGCTTTCTTTATTGGTCAGATTTGTTTTTTGAATATTTGATGAATAGGTATCCAGAATGAAGTTTTTGCTGATGCTTCATCAGATAAAGAATCAACAACTCAAAAGGCATCATTTGACAAAGTTGTTAGCGAAAGACTGAGTCTTATGGATTTTTTCAAAAAAACAGTGTACATAATAGTATACCCTATGATGTTCTTAGCTGGGAAATTGGTTGATAATTCTCTCGTTTATTGAGAAATGTTTAAATTTGACATAGTATTGTGGAATCTCTGGAATATGATAAGAAATTTAGCTAATTATTGACTAGGATTTATATTTATATATTACATATTTTGGTATATAATAACCAAGGATAAAAATAAAAATCCAAAGTGGATTATTATAAGATCATTAATAGCAGGAGTATGAATTCAAGCTAGTTGGTTTTTAATGGCAGTTCTTATCGATATATCTACAATTATGATATACTGAATATGAGGACTTCCATTATCGATCCTATGATGATCAGGATGATCTGGTGAAGACACAGATTCTTATGTGATGAAAACCATAATTTCTGTGGATGCAAATGATATATCTAATACGCACTTTTACCTAACAAATATTCCTACAGAAGGAGGAACTCAAATATATATATCTGAGTGTGAAACTTTTGCCATCAGAGATAGTAGTGGAATTAAAGGAAGCGAAGAATATATCTTGGGTCCTAAAATGCATTATTATCAAAATCAGGAATGAGAGATTTTCCCTACACAACAAGATTTATGTGATTATTATGGTAGTGTATATAAATTTAAGAGATTAAATGATCAATTATTACAGGAAAATAATGAAATTAATGTAGGAAGTGAACGAGGAAGCAAGAATAAATATGAAAAGGTCCAATCTGCTTATGATGAAAATAAGAGCATAGTGAAGGGATATATAAAAAATAATGCAAGTCATATTCTTAATCGAGTGTATGATGGAACTTTGTTGGAACCATGAAATAAAATTGGAGATATTGGAGATTTTGGATGGGATGAAGATAATGAATACACAAACGAAACGTATAAAACCCAAAAAATGAGTGAATTGATGAAGAGTCAGGACACAAAAACATATGTCTGAGCATTTACATCTCTTTATTCTTCTCTATTAGAGGCATGAAGATGAATGATACCAGACACAGATGGAAGTCCATATATAAAATTTTTATCGTGTTTAGTAACTTTTGGACATGCACTAGCCATCGCAATTCCATTAGCAGCAGCAGTTTTAGTACTTATTATGAGGATAGCTATAATATGGATGGCAATAGTTTTGTCCCCAATGATTGTATTGTTGTCGGCTTTTGATTTCTTAGGGGGTAATGGAAATAAAGATGGAGTTTGGGGGTATTTTAACTTAAAATCTTTAATCTGAATCATATTTTCTCCAGTAGTTATATGCTTTGCCGTCAGTATGTCCACAGTCCTAGTAAGGCTAATAAATAAGATGAACTTTGAAGATGTTGTATTTCAAAATAATTTCAAAGTGTTATGAATCATAGAGATGAATTTATGATGATTTAGCGTGTGATTATCGAGACTTATCGTTTGAGTAATGTGAGTAGCCATATCTTGGTTCTTAGTATGGATGGCTGTACAATCCTCTAAACTATGAAAATCTAGTATTATTACAGGTATAAAAGATTTAGCAACATCTTCTCTATGAGCAGTGCCTATAGTACCCGTAATATGAAAAGATGGAACACAACAATTAGCATCAGTAAATTCAGTAAAGAAAGTAGTCTCAGATAAATACCAAGAAGTTAAGAGAGAGTTTGGTAATGGAGATACAAAAGCAGTTGCTGAATTGTTTAATAGATCTGATGAAGCAGCAAAAGCATGAGAAAGAAGAAAAGAACTTGCAGAAAGTAGTAATAAAATACAAAATTTTGTTGATTGATTAAAAACAGCGACAATAACCAAAGATTGGATGAATTGAATTGATGTTACAGTGGATTGAAAAACAGAAAAAATGGTATTTAATAATTTTGATTGAGCTCAGAAGGAAAAAATTATGGATAAAATAAATAGTTTAAGCAAAGATGTACTGAAAAAAATCTGAGATGCTACTCCAGATATATTATTTAAGGTAGATGGTAAAGATATAAAATATACCTTTACAGGAGATGGATTTACAAAGCAACAATAATTTATATTTAATGTTCTAATATGAAAAAAAGACATTTTATTAAAATTTGAATAGTATTAGCAGTCGTTGGAATTATGTCTTTTTGTGATTGGAGTTTTGCAGCTGAAGATTCAGAAGATTTATTAAAAGTGGTCTGAGAGCTATTATATTTAGTTGTTAGTGCTTTATCTTGGATATGGGTATTCTTTGCAAAGTGAGCATGAGAACTTTTAACGAATGAATGGGTATATGGAGAAGCAATTTGATTGGATGCAATACTGTGGCAATATCGAAATGTAGTGAAAAATATGGCAAATTTTGGGTTAGGTTTTTACTTTATTTATGAAGTTTGAAAGTGAGTATTAAGTATAAATGGGGTAGAAAAGATAAAAGATAAACTTATCCGGTTGTTGGTAGCGGGAGTGTGAATTCAAGCTAGTTGGTTTATGACAGCTGTGGTGGTAGATGTCTCAACAATAACCTTATCTGCGGCATGAGCATTTCCTTCAATGGTTATATCACAAAGTTCAGAGATTGAAGATAGTTTCAAAATTTCATTGGGGGATACTCTTGAAAAATGAGCAACACTTGGAGATCAGATAAGTAAAGGGATGAGATTTTCACTATTTCTCCCAGATATGGGACAAGCAAAATTTACATTATTAGAAAATAATGTACCACTCGATAAACCAATAACAAAAAAGGAGCTTTTTGATACGCTGATGCCTAGTGCTAAAAGTGTATCAGGACCACTATATTATTTATGATTTTCTATTTTAAAAACACCAACGCTTGTCAGTCCAAATTCAACTAGTGAACAATGATGGAAATCTACGATATTCAATACATTATTGCAGTGATGAACTACTATTATTTTTGCCATAGAAATGCTCGTATTGTTTATATTTGCAGTAATGAGAACGGTTTATATGCGAGTATTTATAGTATTATCACCGATAGTTTTATTACTACGATGTATAGAAAAAGCTGCAGGTAAGGATAAATGATTTATGGGTGATTTTACCAAAAGTATAAAAAAGCATTTTAATTTTACATCATTTTTTTGGAATGCATTTAAACCAACTTTAATAGTGTTATGATTTTCACTGGCGATGATGTTTGTTTCGCTTATGAGTAGTATAATAATACGTAAAGGACAAGATTTTGATATGTGATGAGTGAATACCTCTAATCGTAGAGATAGTTGAGGCACACAGACGTGAGAGTGAGACTATAAGTATACTACAGTAATAGATGGGGAAACTGCATGAATCTTCATTAAAGAATGAGGTAAAGATTTGTTTAGTTTTATCTTATGTATAATTACAGTAGTCCTAGTTTATATTATCATCAAATCCGCTGCAAATATGTGATGATGAGAAGATTTTGTATCTAAGGGTATCAAAAAAGTTCAATCAAAAGTAGGGACATGAATCGGTTCGATGCCGTTAGTGCCCGTATCATGATGGGATAAGAATGGAAACCCAGAAACACACTATATTAGTGTCGGAAAGACTTTCTGATTTGGTACGATGGGTAACCCAAGAAATGAAGAAAATCTGATTGAAAGCTGAATTCAGTCACTACAAACAACAATTACCCAAACCACTTCTAATCAAACAGATGCTCTTAATAGCTTCTTAGGATGGGAAAATAATAAAAGAATGAAAGAATCAGCTTGGAATGAAATTAAAACAGCTGGAATTAATATGTCGTGACTCTACAAACTGGAAGCAAAAAGAAATGCGATAAACAAGACACCAGAAGGTCGATGATTCATGTTAGATCCAACCAAATGAGATATGCGTTGGATAGAAGAATTCACACAATGGTTGAAAGATACTCCAGTCAACGGAATCCCTTCATCATTTAAGTGAGTTTCTAGCATTAATTTAGAATCTTGGAAAGAGATGGTTGCTCGATGGAAAAAAGAAGATAATAAAAATAAATCTTTGCAGGATATGTTCCAAGATGGACAAATTTGACTTAAAGCAATAAAAGCTTATGTAGAATTCTTTGGACTTGATAATGAGATTGAAGATTGGTTAAAACTTAAGGAAGCAGATATTTCAAAATCAGAAGAAAAATCTGAATAAATCTTTTCCATTGCATTCAGATTTTGTTTGTTTATAATATCACTCAATATACAAAAGTGCTACATTTTAGTATAATAAATAAAATATAAAAATGGACTTTGATCCTAAAAAAAATTATTACGATATTCTAGGAGTTAGCGAATCTGCCTCTACAGATGAAATAAAGAAAGCCTTTAGAAAGTTAGCCATAAAACACCATCCAGACAGATGATGAAGTAAGGAAAAATTTCAGGAGATAAATGAGGCTTACCAGGTTTTGTCAGATGAAAAGAAAAGATGACAATATGATGCTTTCCGTAAATGATGATTTACCGGAGGATTCTGATGATGACAATGAGGATTCGATTTTGGTAATTTCGGATGATTCTGAAATTGAGGAGTAGACATTGATTTATGAGATTTGCTCTGAGGATTCTTCTGAGGAGGGTTTTGATGATGAGGAAGCAAAGTTCGTAAATGAGAGGATTTGAAGAAGATTATTGAAATTAGTTTTGAAGATTCATACTTAGGTTGTGAAAAAAAAATTAGTTATACTAGATTCAAAAAAGTAGAATGAGCGACTGAAGAAATCTGTTCAAATTGTAATGGAAAATGAAAGGTTCGTCAGCAAGTCCAAACTCCTCTGTGAGTTATGCAGAGTTCTAGTGCTTGTAAACAGTGTGGATGAATCTGAAAAATATATAAAAAAAACTGAAAGGAAATTTGAAATTGATGATTGGAAGAAGTGAAAGAAACTATTGATATCAAAATCCCTGCCTGAATTAAAGAAGATGCTTATATTAAATATTCGTGAAAATGAGATGCAGGAATTGGAGATGCTCCAGATGGAGATTTGTATCTAAAAATTCGTATTATTCCAAATAAAAAATATCATCGTGAATGAGATGATTTATATGTAAAGGCGAATGTTACAGTGTTCGATTTAGTCCTTGGATGAGAGGTTGAAGTATCACATCCAGAGTGAAAATTGCTGGTAAAAATACCAAAGTGAACGCAAGTATGAGACAAAATTAGGATTTCTGGTCGTTGATTTGGAGAGAAATGATTATTCAAGAGTAAATGAGATATGATAGTGGAAACAGATGTTTCTATTCCAAAGAAATTAAGTAAAGATGAAGAAAATCTTTGGAAGAAACTTAGAGATGGAAAATAGTTTTATTATTCTTATGAGATGTACTATCTTTGAATAGATCCATGAGTTAGGAAACTTGGTTATGCATTAATAGATGATAGTCTAAAAATCGTTGATGCTGGGATTTTGTTGCAAGATAAAAAATCTCCCACCAGAGAGGATCAATTCAATAGAGCAAACCAAATTTTTGATTTTTTTGAAAATTTATTGAAAAAATACAAAGTAG